>Ga0131853_10022489_pt1 | contig 11407 bp, 5 predicted proteins | sample TergutLab28metaG_FD_92764 | JGI IMG/M metagenome (GOLD analysis project Ga0131853, IMG submission 92764) | Labiotermes labralis P1 segment gut microbial communities from Petit-Saut dam, French Guiana - Lab288 P1 (version 2) (version 2) | ecosystem: Host-associated > Arthropoda: Insects >...
AGGCTGAGTGGACCCCGTTCCAGACCCACTACTACTCAGAAAATCTGGTAGCGCCGGAGATCGAACCCGGGACCTCTGTATCTGTAGCCAGAAACTCTGACCACTAGACCACAGAGGCGGTCAGGAGAGTATAAACCGTGTTTAAAATATTCAGTACCTGTATTTGTTGAATAAATATATAAAATGAAACTTTAGAGGTTAGAGGTGCGGTACGACCACTATAGTTGACATGAGGCGTCAAAAGGTTAAACACATCGCTGCTGATCTCATACACATGAAAAAAATGAACACACAGATTCTTAAGTTTCTTTGATTCACAACGCTATCAGTTGCCAAGATTGTGTGGGTGTTGGTGATAGGTAAATGAGTGAAGATGGAAGATTTGTGGCATGTTATTGACTTGGGGAGGGGAACTGGAGTACCAGGAGAAAAATTAGCGAAGTTTTGCTTTATCCGTCACAAATTCAACATTGGCTGGCCTCGAATCGAGTTCGGTCCTCCACGGTGGAAAGCATGTGACTCACCTTTTTGGGCCAGTGGAAGGGTCGCTGTAGTAGACTGCAGTTGAAATGTGATGGCACACGGTGACGCACGGGAGGGGAAGTGAAGGGGAAACTGGCGAATGGAGTGGGTAGCCAGTACACTTCACACTACCTCGGAACATGGTGTATCCAGTATTATTACCGCTGATGCGCACACCTCGGTTGCCAGTAGTCGACTGAACTGACGCCCCCCGCCGATTTAAATGGACTCGTCCGTTTCACCGAAAGACGAAATCTGATTTCTGCGCGTGTGCCATCACATTTCAAACGCGGTCTACCACAAGAATTGTGCAGTGCCTCACGTAACTGCGACAACTGTCTCTTGGTCCTTTAATCTGCCTTAAAATTACCGATCATTTTTGTAGAATTTTACTTAAAGTGTGGGGACAGTAAATCTGAACATTTCAAAAGACGTGGACATTATTATGTAAAAAAAAGGGGCGGACTGGAATAATTTTAACTCTTTTTATCCAAATTCTCTTAATCGTGCCCCAGAATGTTGTAATTATTACAATTTTCTGAGTGATGATTTTACTGGAATGCTTACTTGTCGCACTTGATTTGTATATACGAATAAATACTTACTGAACTTGTGAATGTTTCCAAGAATTATTAATTATTTGTAGATTTAAATGTCTGCTGGAAAATAATTTGACTTTCTTCTTTGCAAAATCCATTACAAGTTTTTACATGTTGTTAGACTGGTTATTCTTTATTAGGTGCGTTCACGTAATAGAGAAAAGCAACTATTAGCCTCGTCGTGTCTCTCTGTCCATCTGTCCGTCCGCATGGAACAAATCGACTCCCACATTACGGATTTCCCTGAAATTTTATATTTGGTTATATGTGGAAAATCTGCCGAGAAAATTCAAGTTTCATTAAAATCTGAAAAGATTACATGAAGACCTGTGTACATTTGTGATAATATCTCCCTTAATGCTTGTCACAATGAGAAATGTTTCGGATGAATGTATAGAGAAAGTCAAAACAGACATTTTAAGTTCAATAACCTTTTCCCGAAAGTCTTGCCATTTTGTCCATTAATGTGGAAAAATATGGTACAGCCAGACAGGCCATAGAAGACATTGTAATAAAGGCTTTGCGTGCTGAATGTTAAAGGCTACAAACACACACACTCAGAATATGTAATATTTATTCATTTTTTACTGCAACAATGGTAACGCGAACGCCCCTGAATATTATGTTTATATGTACATTGCCTGTGTTGTTGATCCCTCTTCCAACTGAAACTCAAACTGTCAACACAGTTTTTGTTTAGGCATTAGTGCGAAAAATTTATGTAGTTTGTAAAGTTATTGAATTTTGTCCGTCATGCAGGGCAACAGAATATTATTTACAATTCTGGCAGGAGCTTTTTGTTGTATTTACCGCAAGTTTTATTATAAGTTATAATTGTTTCCAATGAAGCACATTGAAAAATGTAATAATATTTGACCGATTGAGTTTCATTATTTCGAAGGTGAACATTTACCATGCTTCTTCTGTGATGTAATTCCTTGCAGTCTGATAGAGATTTACAAATATTTCGAAGGATTCTGCCGCCTCAAATTTCAGGATATATTACTATAAGCTGCACGACCTCACGTCGTAGAAGACTATAATCTCTGTAGCAACTGCTGAAAAACCTCCAACATTAGTAATATATTATATATAAATATAAAATATATTATAACATATTCTATATGTATAATATTAGTCTATTGAAAGAAGGATCTGCGCAACATTTGTACACTCTTAACCAAATTTTAATCATGAAAATCGGGGAAGCAGTTTCCAGTGAAACGTTGCTAAATACTTTCCAATCTCCACGGCGTCACATCAGATACGGCAGTAACTGTCACAGCGTTTTATCAGGCAGCATGAAACATTTACAAACGAAGGGTCATGTTGCCTTTGTTTCTTGTATTTGTGGACCATAAACTGAATGCAGCAATCATCTCCTCCAGGAGTGGACAGGCGAGTCTCTACCAGTGTGTTTGTTAGCTGATGTCACGGACTGTATTGTAGTAGTAGTAGTAGCAAATATTGTAGTAGTAGTAGTACTAGTAGTATTACTATAGTACTAGAAGTATTAGTAAATGTAGTAGTAGAGGTAGAAGTAAAGTAGTAGTAAATGTAGTAGTAGTAGTAGTAGTAGTAGCAGTAGCAGTAGTATTAGTAGTAGTAGTAGTAAATGTGGTAGTAGCAGTAGTAGTAGTAGTAGTGGTAGTAGTGGTAGTAGTGGTGGTAGTAGTAGTAGTAGTAGTAGTAGTAGTAGTAGTAGTAGTAGAAGTATTAGTAAATGTAGTAGTAGAGGTAGAAATAAAGTAGTAGTAGTAGTAGTAGTAAATGTAGTAGTAGTAGAATAAGTATTAGTAAATGTACTTAATCGTAGTGTACAATAAATATTGTCGACACAGAATAACGAAGACAGGGTAGAAAAACTCAGTGTTTAAACCTTTGCAACATGTAATTTTTGTAAAAACTCATACCTCACAGAAAACATGTTCTCTCCATTACACATGCCAGATCCGTTAAATTTTCGCTCTTTAGTGTAAGAATTATATGAACTGTGTTAATGCACTCTGTGGTGAGATGCAGGTTGATATTTGAGGTTTGCACGGCCTTCATGTTGAGGATTCAGACGCAGAAGACCTGAATCCTCAAAGTGCACAGTGCCTTAATGGCAAAACATTTGGTGACTGCAGTAGATACAGGGCTTTTAAAACTTACATTTTCTTCTTTTCTTTTTTTAACCGCATAATAAAATTAACATATTGTTACGTGACACACACAAAAATCCTTGCTTGCCTTTCTTGAGTGCAGCCAGCCATCAGCCTAGCATTCCGGAATTAATTTTGAACCCTGCTACACCTATCTTTTGTGTTTGTAAGACAAAATCCATTATTATATTAGAATAAATCAAATATTACATGGCCAATTTTTGCTGGAATGCTAAGGTTGAAGATTTTGCTTTTGACACAAAAGTGACATATCAATCCTACCTTCTTAGTTAGTACTGATTTCTAAGTAGCTGTAAGAAGGAAGAATTCCATTGAATTATACCTGTAGTTCTCCTGTCAATTTATAATTTCCTTGTTTCTTTATAGGATAACATCTTCAGATATAAAGCTCAGCGACAAAAAAAACAGTGCAAACGACTCTTGCTTTATGTACATACATGAAATGTTACGAGAAGTATGTCCCTTAGTGGAGGTAGGCTAATGGAATTTTGTAATGTAAATTCTCCGGTTCTACCGCTATTACCCTCCTACACTCTGCAGAATGAACTATACACTGCAGAGCAGCTGTTGCTAATGATACGTAGGGCAGCCTATATATTTTCTGTTCACATTCTAACCTGAAATCTTAAAAGAGGCCACGAAAAGAAGTCCCACGAATCGACTTTCTCCACATCTCTATCGGGTATTATGTTTTTTTTTTCTAGCACACTTTTTCGTATTCCCCTCCAGTAGTCTGGCCATTCGGTTCTTACAAATGCTGGTATTGGTAATTTTCGTTAGAGTCATGCGTGTTGGGCTTGTTAGTGTAGGCCAGAGAGAACTGGAAGCGTATACAGCAGGAGGCAGAGTGTGGAAGCCTCGCATGTCATCTTTCCCATCGTTTGTTGGACTTCTTTCCGTGGCTGCGGTATGGCTTTAGTCTAGAGATATCGAGATTCTGAAACCCTCAGACTCCTTTTATCGACTGAGCTTTGTTGAGAGGAACGCCAAACGAGAATTCATGTATAGATTTCTGCAAGGCGTACTGGTGTGACTGCGCTAAGCGTCACCACTCTCTTGCGATCATTCTTGTTTAACTGTCGCATTGTTTTCTGTAATTCAGACCTAGTTCTTGTTGCACCGCACACCTCATAGTCTGTCACGATCATATTTGGTGAGCTGCAACGGCTCCGCTTTGTCATCTTCATCCGCATTGAGAGGACTCTTAGGTGGTGACTTCCCCACTCGAGGCCTGGAGCTGTCCAGGTGTTGTTGGAGAGCTAGCAGTCTGGAGCGGCCTTCTTCTTCGTCATCCGTATGATCATTGACGTTGATTTCCTCCGAGTCAGACGAGCTGTTTGAGGCATACCCACACGCAGGTGAAGAAACATTGTGCGAAGTTGAGGTGGCCAGCATTCGGTGATTGGGTAGAGCTTTGAAAGCACTATTTTCGCCTCCCATCTGCAGGAGAAGTTGCGTTGTCTGACTCAACCCCACCCCTGAGGCTGCTGAGTGCAGATGGTGATGGTGATGATGATGATGACGTACTAGAGTAGTATTGTTGCAAAGGGTGGAGGGTTGTGGAGAGCCAGGGGTGGAAACGCCCCCCGGAGAGCCAGGAGTGGTGGTTGTGCAAGTGGTGTTGGAAGTGGTGCTGGTGGTGATATTGTGGTCTCCGTATGGTGCAGAGGGTCGAGGAGGGGTTGTTTGTTGCTGCGAGGGTGGTGGGGGAGGTGAAGAGCGTTTTAGGAGATTCATGCGCTGGTGACGTCTCCATTTTGCACGTCTGTTGGAAAACCAAACCTGGGAGTCAATGGGAAAGTATAACACCCTGTTTTAGTTACTTGCTCTCGTTCTCAACACAGCACATTAATAGATAGAATAGAGTCGGTGTTATTGTTTCCTGTTGTCTTTGTTATGAATGCGTCAAACAGAATAACGCCCACCATTCAGTTACACACAAAACTGTAACTGTCATCTGATCGTGGCCTATTATTACTTGGCTCCTTAATTTTGTCCATTATCTCGTATTGACATAAAATAAAACAATCCCAAACAGAAACGCTGTGGACACCTACTTAGGTGGGTCTGATAAAAGATTCCTCCCTCCCCCTCCCCCCTCCCCGTCTGGACCCATAGGGAATATTTATTTTTGTGGGGCCTATCTGAGTGAGTACCTACTAATCCTTTTAAATAAAGAAAGGAACATGTCCTTTTTCCGAATTACTGTGTTTATATTTGTGAAAACCGGAGACTTTCACAGTTCAGAAACTAAATAATCGCACTGAAATTAATTTCCACTTAGGGCTGAAGTAGACAACTAGCATTAGATCTGTCCCCCGCTTGTCTATATTCTGAAAAGAATTTTCGTAATTTTCTTGTATTTTTTTGGCAGAAGCAAGATGTAACACGCGTGCGCTCATAAAAGGACAATTTACAGAATATTGCAGTATGGGATGTGACAGGTATTGAAGTACTGAAGGGACCTGCTGCGTCCATCTTGAGGGCAGAACTGTTCCTACAGAAGTGTTCAGCAGGTTCCTCCAAATTCTTGGTACTCGTTGAAGAATAAGAGACCTACTTGATGTCACTTGCTATTTTATTTCAATTCTTATGTAATCAACATGTTTCGGACACTAATATATCCATCATCAGGAGCTTACAACTGTGCTGTTGAATTACCATATCGGTCGTTTTTTTCTCGGTTTGTTGTGTGTTGGAGATTTGGTGCGGCTGGGTTTGAGTAGTGTCCGTGTTTCTTGCTTCAGCCTGCAACACGGACACTACTCAAAACCTGCCACACCAAATCTCCAACACACAACAAACCGAGAAAAAAACGACCGATGTGGTAATTCAACAGCACAGTCGCAAGCTCCTGATGATGTATATATTAATGTCCGAAACATGTTGAGTAAATAAGAATTGAAATAAAATAGCAAGTGACATCAAATTGGTCTCTTATTCTTCAACTATCACAATGATGCACGGTCCAATAAACATAAGATTCTTGGTACTCATCTACCAGATTACGTGCTGTCACATACTATAAGACAATCTTCATTGTCATCACCACGAGAACCTCATATCTCACATAACTGTAGGGAATGTCAGCACTTAAATGAGACACAGGCTACCATAACACCGATCCTGTTTTCACACCCTTCTCAAGCAGCGGTTCTCAGTGTTTTATAAAGAAAAGAATAAAAATAAACTAATAAGCAAGACCCACAATTCATGCAGCCATCATTTAGCGGCGTTACACAAGCAATTTACATCCATAATCATACAATTATGTGAATGTGTTGTTTCTGATATTTGCGTGTGGGTCGTTTCTGATCTGGTTTCTACTACGTCACAGAACCGCAGGCTGTACTGAGTACAGAATGATCCTTCATGTTGTAAACACGGAGTGGCAGTATAGGATGTACCACTCGATTTCAATCAAAGAGATTTAACTATTACAGGAAGTATGGTTGCAGAATATTGCAGTATACAATTGTAACATAATAATTTTAACAATTTTTATATGAACTGTAAAAAGGTTTTTTTTAACGTCTGCTACCCTAACACATTGTACCCTCTCTACATGACAGAAATGTACAACAACCCTTTTTGACGTTTTGATGACCGTGCATCTCAGCATAATCCTAGTAATTAACCAAATTTATGCACAAAATCTTGTTTTATAATAAGTTTATCAAACGCCTCTACATGTTTCGAGCACTATGTGCTCATCATCAGGAGGTCAAAATTGTATTATACAGCATCTGGTATCATCAAAACTGTAGGTGGCCGTCCGGTGCACAGGTTGAGAGAAGTCTTCTCTCAACCTGTGCACCGGACGGCCAACTACAGGGTAATGTGACGATACCAGATGCTGTATAATACAATTTTGACCACCTGATGATGAGCACATAGTGCTCGAAACATGTACAGGAATATAATAAACGTATTAAAAAAAAACAAGAATTTGTGCATTAAGTTGGTTAATTACTAGGAGTACAAGAACCCTGTATATGTCTTGAAGTAGTGATACTAACTGGAGATGGTTAAAGACAGTAGCCGATATATTTAGGAATTCTTTATTCTTCGTAATGAAGTTTGTTGGTTTTAAACTTGTTTTAATATGTCATGTATTTTATTTTTCCAAAGGACTGTAACAAAATTTGAATTAGGTAAATTTCAGTACTTCCCTTTCAGGCAGTATTATGAAGTTTTTTCATATCTTCCTTATTTTATTATTATATTTTCAGAAAATATATTTCTCACGTTAGTAGAAATTGCGGATGATAACATTTAGGAAATGAACTTCTATATGCAGAGATTTTTACGATAATGCGAATTATACGAATATTTCAGTGTGTAGGAAAATTAAACTGTTGTTTGTAAATATATTTACTGTTGTTTGTAAATATATTTACTGTTGTTTACCTCACTGAATATTTTAACTTTATATTACGAGAATGAATCAAATGAAAACCTCAGATATTTATATGTACATTTTTCTCACTTTTAAACTTCCCATTTGACTCTCCCTCGTATAACTGGGAACTCTTCGAAATAAATACAAAACATTTCATGGATATTTTTTGAGCATTAATCGTAATCATCACCACCAACCGTCACGACACGAGTTAGGCCTTGATAGACCTGTTTCTGCATCGTCTAATAGTCTCTTGAAAGGTCTTCGAAGTCGTCTTCGTCCTATTGGTCAATAATTCAGTATTACTTTCGGTATCTTATTGTTGTTAATTCTTGTTACATCTCATAGCCAATTTGATTTGCATGTTCTAAGTTTCTCGTCAGCTGGTTCTACTTTAAACTCTTCCAAAATCTCTGTATTCCTTTTGTGGTCAGAAAGGGTGTACCGGCTGTTCTTCTGAAAAATTTCACCTCGATTGATGTCAGTCGTCTTTTAGTCTTTTTCCTAAGTGTCCAAATTGCGTTTCAATATGAAAGAATTGGGAGCGCCAGTGGATTGTATAATTTTATGCTTGAAAATCTCAGGATCAAATTTGGTTTAAAAATATTGTTTAGAATTCCCAGTATTGGAGCGAATTTTACTAGTGAGTATTAATTTGAACTCAAATATTTACATTTATATAAATCACCCACAGTCACTGTAATTTTTATATTAAATATTTACTATTAAGTTACAGTGTAGTTATTTCAAAGGGTTGCATTTGAATTCGAGTTTTAGCATCGACATTTTAAATTCGCATTACCGAAAACCTTACATAGCATTTTGTAACATGTCCAGGTAATGTCGAAAATTATCAAGTGTATTTCGAATATTTTGTAGATCGTGTTAATTTATTATTATTATTATTATTATTACCATCGTTATGCAGGGTATTTACAATTATATACCTGAAGCACTTTGTATTGTATATAGCGTTGAAGTTATTCTATAGTTCCAAATTTTGGTGCGTGTTTTGTTATTTCCCATATCGGATGTTTTGTGTTTTACGTTAGTACTATCCGAAGTGTGCAGTGCCAAATATAGCTGTTTTCTGTAGTTGTGCTTTCTTGATATATTTCTGAGGTTTATTATTATTATTATTATCATCATCATCATCATTATTGGGTTAATCATAGTGTATTTGCAATAGTAAGTGCTCAGCCGTTAAATGTATGGAGAAGTTGTAACAGCTTTGTATGTCATCAGCTTCAGTCTGTTGTCCTGCTAAGTACATGCCCATTTGACTCTTTCGCTAAGACTTGTGGTTTGAAGGCGTGCTGCACACAACAGCTTCATGCGGTAAATACTACAAACATTACTGTTAGAACTATGTACACGCAAAAACGTGCTTGTCTCTGCCAAATGCTTAATATAGTGGTTCCATTAGCTGCGCAAATACAGCTAAATTCTGTATGCCATATGAATGAACCTATAATCGACTAAGATGAAATGTTCAAACCAATTTCTATTAATTTCGTGAAGATTCACTTGTCTTGCTGTAAAACTGTTTCCTGCTTGTCTTTATAAAGCAGTTTGTTGTCAGATTTTTGTCAGTCGTGTGGAAAATGGAAGTGAGCATGTCAGTTTCCTCACTGCAGTGTGACTTGCCTACAGCCAACGTCCGAACGTGGCCACTTGTAAAATGTGAAGTTTCGCTGTACATAATAATTTTTGGTTACTGATATTTTATAGCGCCTCCGCTACTACGTCGAATACACATGCTAGTTTGTAAGTTGTGTTTGACAGGTTGGAAAGCATGTGGATAGAATCTGTACATGCCTTTCTTATTTGTTTTATATATATATACACATATATATATATATACACACACACACACACATATATATATATATATATATATATATATATATATACACACACACACACACATATATATATATATATATATATATATATATATACAGGGTGTTTCAGGAGGAATAGTAATTATTTTAGGAGGTGGTAGTATGGACACTTCCGAGTAAATAAGTTCAAATAAACATGTGCCCAGTTTTCAATGGGTGTGAAGATACAGCTGTTTGAGGGTGGCACGTACAGATTAGATTTTTGTCTGTGGGGATGGATGAAAAGCGAAGTCTACAAAGAAAAAGTAAACACAAGAGACGAATTGGTCGCTCGCATTATGAATAGTGCTGCCCTCACAAAGCAAGAACGCCAAGGCGACCTTAGGAGAGCTACATGTTCTATTGCCAAGAAGGTTAAAAAATGCATTGAATGCGATGGTGGGATTTTTGAACACTTACTTTGAACTGTTGCAGTTTATTGAGATCATTTACATAACCAATAAATGCAATTAATACGTCATTTGTCTTTCCTTCAGACCTTTTGTAAGGCTTTTTTATGTGTAACATTCAAACAGCTGTATCTCCACACACATTGAAAATTGGACACATGTTTATATGAAATTATTTACTCGGAATTGTCCATACTACCACCTCCTAAAATATTTACTATTCCTGCTGAAACATCCTGTATACGCACACACATACATAAACCTACACACGATTGGGGGCACACAGAGTTGTGTAAAACTGGGCAACATTTATAGACCATCTCAGTGGTTTTATCGACCAAAATTTATTTATGCATCGTACGAAAACCTTGCAGTTGTACAACAACGTCTGCTGTCGCTTACAAGACCTTTCCTTCAGCGAAATACAGCAGCTGAAACTGGATTACGAACACCTGCAAGTTGTCTCGGCTGGATCATTCTGTCCAGATGCCATAGATGAGATCTCTCGAACAAGCATCTCATGATAATGTAATGCAATCACGTATGACATGGAATTTTTCTTTGGTTCATACCAGATTTACACGTTATGTGTTATAAGTGCGTAATGTGTGACCGTATATAAACTTCTGGACTCATGTCTAACCTTCATTCCCTTCTGTGGAAATTGAGTACGTTTGTTGTTATGGACCAGACAAATTCAAACGACATCTTTTATTAATTGTATTCCGGAAGTAGTGGGTTCGATTCCTACCCTGGACGCCGTCTTTTCTGGATGAGGTTTTTCGGTGCGTTTCTTTAGTCTGTCAATGCCATTAACAAAATAACGCCTTGAAACACATCACCACCGTTTCAATCCACATTCCTTCCAAGTCGGTGTTCACGGATCTTTCTACAGTTCGACGCTACCAGAATAGTCTAAATTACTGATAATCTGTTTAAGTAATTCGTAAATAAATATTTTTGTCGTCCGGCAGGAGATTATCTTTATTTATATAGTTTTGATTGTTGTATATCTTAATTAAAGGGTATTCTACGTGCATCCTTTTCCATACTCGCAGATATTTAAACCTGATTCATCCAAAGGAAGTGGAGCAATATGGCACACAGAATCTCGATAATGTTCACAGTTAGAATCTGAAACATTTTCAGGAGTAATGCTAATTTAAAGAAATAATACTGAAAGTAATTTTTTTTGAACTCTCCTGTGGTGTCTGTTGTATGATTGCTGTTACACAGAACATGCCTCTCTAAATGTATCACTGAGGCTAACCACGTACGGAAGAAATCCCAGAACACACTTGGGATATATATACAGGGTGTTTCACGACTTTAGGGCATAACTGCAGGAGGTGATTTCCTAGTCCTTTGTGATCAAAAAAGTTCATATAAACATGTGTCCGATTTTGGACGGTTACGGAGTTATGAC
>Ga0131853_10022490_pt1 | contig 11407 bp, 13 predicted proteins | sample TergutLab28metaG_FD_92764 | JGI IMG/M metagenome (GOLD analysis project Ga0131853, IMG submission 92764) | Labiotermes labralis P1 segment gut microbial communities from Petit-Saut dam, French Guiana - Lab288 P1 (version 2) (version 2) | ecosystem: Host-associated > Arthropoda: Insects >...
AATACCTTGGCAGTTTCCACTTGAGTGTGTCCAGACGACCAATATTCTAGTGCTCGTTTGCGATACTTCACATCATAACTCATACTTCATATTATAGCAGGGTAAATGGTATTATTCAAGTTAGTTAGCTATAAATTAAGTGAGTGGAAATAAGAGTATAAAGAGAAATGCGAACGCCTCGCCGACAAAAATCGGCTTGGTGTTCGCATTTGTTCCATCTGGCGGAGGGTAAGAGATTCGAACTCTTGTGGGGTTGCCCCCAAACGGTTTTCAAGACCGCCCCGTTATGACCACTTCGGTAACCCTCCTAGACAACCTTTAGAAAATCCAGTAAAAAAGCAATCCTCATGCTCGCAAAGCATTGGCACAGCCGCCCTAAGGTAGCCATGCCAATCGCTTTGACATTGTATTGCCACTAAAAAAAGCCGAGGGTTTATTGTGGAGGCTTTATGGCGTCCACCGGACATGAGTCAACGCAAGCGCCGCAATCAATACAACCTGCGGCATCAATCACAAATTTGCCATCTCCCTCAGAAATAGCGTTGGTGGGGCAGTCCGCCTCACAGGCGCCACAGTTAATGCAATCTTCGTTAATAAAGTATGCCATGTCAACAACCTCCTTAGATTTCACATACATTGTACCACAATGCGCTAAAAAATCAAGATAAAATTAAAGTTTTTTGCTGCACGCAAAAGTTTGGCTTGCGCGGCAAAAACACACTTCCGCCTACTCCTTAGGTTTTTGATGCCCGCGCGCATCTTTGCAGGGCTGCACTTTGTCCTTGTGGAAGACGCTTACAGCACCATTTTGATGCTTGTCCAGCGCGACCTTTAGGTTGCCGGTCATTAGGCTCACTTCACTGATTATACCTCTTCCCTCCGGCGTCTGGACGCAGCTGCCAACTTTGGGGGTCGTTTTTATTAAATCCTCGTAGGCAGCTTGCTCGTACTTGAGGCAGCACATCAGCCGCCCACAGGTGCCCGAGATTTTGGTAGGGTTGAGCGAAAGTCCCTGCTCCTTGGCCATTTTGATAGAAACCGGCTGAAACTCGCCCAGGAATGTGCTGCAGCAAAACGGCCTGCCGCAAATGCCTAAGCCACCAAGCATTTTGGCTTCGTCTCGTACACCGATTTGGCGCAGCTCTATCCGGGTTTTTAGCACCGACGCCAAATCTTTTACCAGCTCCCGAAAGTCCACACGGCCGTCCGCTGTGAAGTAAAAGAGCACCTTGCTGTTGTCAAAGGTATACTCAACGTCTATAAGCTTCATGTCCAGCTTGTGGTCGCGTACTTTTTCCTGGCAGACCTCCAGGGCGCGCTCTTCTTTTTCTCGGTTTTGTCGAGCCTTTTCAAGATCTTGTTCACTTGCCGGGCGCAGCATTTTCTTGAGCGGCGCGGTTATCTGCTTTTCCCCCACCTCGCGGTTAGGGAGTATCACCTCGCCGCACTCAACACCCCGGGTGGTCTCGACTATCACCTTGTCGCCTTTGCGGGCTGCGTACCCGTCTGGATCGAAGTAATATATCTTGCCCACGCTCTTAAATCGCACACCTATGATTTCAGCCATAATTCCTCCCATATAGTTGCTAGAAAATAGGAATTAGAAAACAGTAGATTTATCTGAAGACGCCTTACGGCGTCTCGTTGATTTCAGACAGCTTGGCGCAGAGGTCACAGCCCAGCAGCAATCCGCCTGTGTTGCTCTCCGCTGCGGTTAATATCTCCTCTACTACGCCGGCAAAGGCCCAAAGCCGCTGCGAACTAAGCGGCGCACCTCTCCCTTTGTAGCCCCCAGCTACCATATGACTAATCAAACAGTCCCTGAGTACGCTCAGCATTTGGGAAAGTCCCTGTCTGTCCTTCTCGTATTTTGCAATACATGCGAGCACCCGTGCCTCTTCTCCCCTGCTCAGCAGCTCGATAACTTCCAGCGCACTCTCTCGATGATCGGGGTTTTCGGGGGCGGCTTCGTCTTGGGGGTAGATAATCCTCACCCGGGAGCGCACGGTCTCGAGCAGGGCAAAGCGGTTGGTTGTGGTCAGAATAAATACCGCACTGGGCGGCGGCTCCTCCAGGATTTTTAGCAGGGCGTTCTGTGCCGGAGCCAACATTGTCTGCACCCCGCGCAAAAGCAGAATTTTCCGCTCGCTCTCCCCTGGCAGAATGTACGCTTGCGCCCTAATCTGCCGGACCTTATCCACCGAGATAGCCAGGCTTTTGCCTTCGCCGGTGTAGCTTATAATGTCGGGGTGGATGTCCTTCTTGGCCTTTTGGCAACAGAGACATTGCCCGCAGGGGCGCTCTTTTTCGGGGGCCGAGCAGAGTATGGCTGCGGCCAGCCGCCGTACAAGATCGTCGGACTCGTCCTCATTTTGGCACTCAACCAAAATAGCGTGAGGCAAGCTCCCACCCTCTAGATACCCGCACCAGGAGCCCGCGCCGGTCATAGCTTATGGAACTGCTCGATATCCAGCACGAATACAGTTGCGCCACCCAGCTGCACCTCAACAGGCGCGGCCGAAAACATCCCCAGCCCTAAACTGCCGGAAGAGGGCTTCATCTGCTCGCGGGTGCTGCAGTTGATTTTTAGTATCTCGATAAGCTCGGGGACTTTTTCGTCCTCGGTGCCTATTATAAACGTAGTGTTGCCGGCCGCCAAAAAACCGCCTGAAGTGGCCAGCTTGGTGACAAAAAAGCCCGCTTTGGTCAAAGCGCCAGACACCTTAGAGCTGTCTTCCCCGCTGATTATTGCAAGAACTAGTTTCATACGCAAACCCCCAAAGTAGTGGTTAAATAATAATAGCCCGTAGAACGTCTGTCGTGCCTTAACCTTTATTTTATCACACTTATCTGCGATATTCCATAGTTTTTTAGCAGATGTGCCACTTGTTCATCTATAAGCTCCCCCGCACTTACCAGAGCTATACCCGGCGGGCAGGGTGCGACAAGGCTCCCGGCTACCCGGCCCACCGCTTCTTCCACCGGCAAGGTTTCGCGCGGAGCAAAGACCGCCTCCCGCACCGAGAGTGCGCGGCTGGGCAGAGCTAGCTCAATGTGCGGCAGTTGTACCGCCTGTCGGCAGGTAAGGTTTTCCAGCGCCTTCTCCAGCCGGGTAAAGTCTTCTTCTGTATTGAACGGGGTGGCCATAAGCACACAGCAGCCGCCCGCGGCGTATTCAGGTTCAATTTTATGCCCACGCAGGTACTCGCCCAGCTGCTCTCCGGTATAGCCCAGAGGAGCGGCATTCAACGTAAGCCGCAACGGGTCGCTCTCCCCTTTGGGGATGAGGTAACCCCGCATGCCAGCTTTTTGTTTTATCTGCATAAGCCGCTCAGCCGTCCTGCGCATTTCTTCTTTTGCAGCCGGAGAGCGCAGGTAATCGAGCGCACCGTCCATGCTGCACATTATTAGATAGCTAGGGCTGGTAGAGCCGAACAAGCTCAGCTTTTCGCGTGCGCAGCCCTCGCTGCCTGCCCGGGATGTATGAAGGAGGGCGCCACCGGTCAACACCGGCAAGGTCTTGTGTAGGGAGTCGCAGCAGAAATCCGCTCCCAGAACAATCGGGTGCCGGTTGGGTGAGAAAAACGGCAAGTGCGCCCCATGGGCATTGTCCACCAGCAGGGGGATGTCAAACGCCTTGCAAACCCTTGCTATCTCCTGTATATCCGCCATATCCCCAAAAAACGTTGGAGATGTGATATAAACGGCCTTTGCGCGGGGGTGCGCTTCAAGCCCTTTGTGCACCTGGTACGGGGTAATTGGCAGGCTCAGGCCGGTTTCGGGGTCGGCACCTGGCAGAAGCCACTCGGGGTGAAGGTCCAGCAAGGCCATGGCGTTGACCGCCGCAACATGGCACCCCCGGGCGGTAAGCAGCGTGTCCCCCGGACGAAGTGCCAGGGCAAGCATAGCTTGAATGCAAAGGGTTGAGCCGCCCGCGCTTATAAAGCTGTCCTGCGCGCCGTAGAGCCTTGCGTAAGCCCGCTCGGTCTCGCGGATGGGGCCGCTGGCGGTGTATAGGCTGTCAAGCCCAGCTATCTCGGTTAGGTCGAGCTGGGCTATCTGGCCAAAGCCGGGGTAAGGCAACGCCGCCCCCTTATGCCCCGGCATATGGAAGCGGGAAAAGTTAGATTTTGCGTAGGTTAGGGCGGCTTCTAGTAAGTTGGCTATGTTTTTTCCCCCTATGAATACTATTGTGGCGTCAATGTCTCGGCAAAGGCTAGGACATCGTCAATGACATCTAGCGGTGCAAAATAGCTCTCACCGCTGCCCCACGGCACAATGAGTGTTTGGTCATCCCAAAAGTTAAAAAACCATGTTTGTACCCACTCGCCATTCTCTATCTCATAAATATAAAACGCAGCGGAAAAACCAATTGCCGGCAGATCTGTGGCGACTACCCAGTCTTCGACCCGCATAAGCGACCACAAATCCATCCGTTGATCGTCGTCCAGTATATAGGTAATAGGCTCTTCAAAACCGCTCCCTACAAGGAGCCTATCTATTCTTTCAAGGATAGGAAAAGGCTCGTCAGTCGGTCGCTCAAAAGTATCTTCCACAGGTTCAGGCTCGAGTTCCGGTTCCGGCTCAGGCTCGGGAACTGGCTCTGGTTCCGGCTCCGGCAGCGTGGCTTCTTCCTCCACCTGCGGCACCGGCAAGTCAGCCGGATTCTCGGCGATATCGCCACCACACCCTGCAAGAATAAGGCAGAGGGCCAATATAGGGATAAAAATCAATTTTTTCATGCCGACCTCCAATGTCAAGTTATATAGCAACCGATTGTTGTATCACTTACCCGCCCCGCAACCGCCTACGCAGACCCCGCACCCACTCATTCAGCGCGATAAGCACGTCCACCAGCTTTGCACGCAGCGGCATATATACGTAATCAAACTCGCCCGGACCTTCGTCCACCTGGCCGCCAAAGCCCTTTTTGAAGCGGTAAAGCCCGTAGAGCGGGTTATTCTCCTCGCTTAAGTTGCCCGACACCCCCTGGAAGTCGTAGACGCTGCAACCAGTCTGTGCCGCCCAGCGCATCATCTCCCATTGTATGAGGTAGGTCGGCATCGCGTTGCGGTGTGTGTTGTCCGACGCGCCGTAGAGGTAACAACACTTGCCCGCGTAGTTTGAGGTTATCGCCCCGGCCACCGCCTGACCCTGGTAGTAGGCCATGTAAAGCCGGCAGTTCTCGCCCAGCGCGTCGAGCATCCCCTCAAAGTAGCTGCGTGGGCGCACCGAAAAGCCGTCCCGCTTGCCGGTTACTTCCATCAGACGGGCAAAGTCGCAAAGGGCCTCTTTGCCGCGCACCTGGATTTCTACCCCGTGTTTTATGGCAACACGCACATTGTAGCGGCACTTTTGGGTCAGCCCAGCCAGAAGCTGTTCCTCGCTGCGGCCATTGAGGTAAACTCGGTAGTTGAACCGCGGCTGTATAGCCTCGAAGCCGTCCCCGCCCAGAAAAGCCTTAAAACCGAGCTCCCGCGCTATGGCGATGAAAGCGTGGTCGTCGGCGCCGGTGTCTGGATCCATCTTAAAAATATAGCCCTTGTGGCGGCGGGCAAGATCGTCCGCGCCTTGCTTCAGCGCCGTCAAGACGGCTTTGTCGTGCAGGTCGCAAACCGGCCCCCTGGGCGCGTATAGCAGAGAGACGCCAACCAGCGGCACCCTTTGTATCAGCACGCTCATCCCCCCGAGGATTTGGCCGTCGTCTCCGCGGCAGACCACGACTTCGCTTGTCCAGCCGCTTTTTACGCCATGCCACAGCACGCTCTGCATGACATTGCCACACGGGTGCGAGCGGCACCAAGTCTCGTACTCTGCGTACTGCTCGGGAGAGAGGATCTCTGTTGAAAGCGCGCGGTTGTCCATGCTGCACATCCTTTTGGTGTTATACTCAGCCTTTGCTGCCCAAGCGCAAAGGGCACAGTCTCCGGCAGGCATTGCAATTGTACAAATCCCATCCCCGCCCCGCTTTGAAAAATGAACCCTCTCGGCAAAGCTTTTGGTTGACGGTTCCCTCTGATATCGCTTGCTGAGCACAACTTTTGATACATATATTGCATTTAGTGGGACACGCAAAATCCATCGTTAAAGGATCCGATTCTAGCTCTGCGTCAATCAAAATCGCGCCTAAGTAAACCATGTTACCGTAATCTTTATTGATTAAAATAGTGCTTTTGCCCATTATGCCAAGCCCCGCCTGGACAGCGGCATGTTTAAGTGATATGATACCTTTCCCGTGCCGGTTTTCTTCATCCCAGTACAAGTACGGAACTTGTGCGGGTATTATCACACCGCTCACCCCTCTGCTCTCGCAGAAACGTAGCAGCTCCATCGATAGCCGGTCTATCTCATCGTACATTTTGAATGAGGCGTGTGTGTAAGGAATAGGGTTCTCCGCCAGTATAACTCCCGACGGCATTGACCTGAATATAACTACAACACTGCGGCATTTGCTGTACACATCTTTTGGTGAAAACCCATCTGGAGCGTCTGCAAAGCGGCTTATATTCGCAATACCACAACCCATTGCTCCGGCAGAGGCAGCAAATTTTTTTAGTTCGGATGAAGACAAATTCATCTTTTCACCCTTCCGATTACTTAAAATAAAGTTGCCGTTGTAAGATAAATGATTGTCTCAATCGTTAATTAGCATTAGATTCCGCTCAAGCACACCCCTGCCCCGGTAGCCGTAAGCCTTGCGCTGAGTGGCCTGCCCCAAATTTTCATTGGTAAGTATTGGCAGCGGGTCGCGCTTTAAGCATTCCAGCGGGGTGACGCCCGGGTTTTGACTCATCGGGCAAGCCTCCAGGCAGATATCGCATCCCCAGGCCAGCCCGCCGGCTCGCACTTGCTCCTCCTCCAAATGGGAGAGCACTCCCCTCTTCTGGGTGATTTCAGAACGGCAAAGCTCCCGGCGTAGCCCCTGCCTGCTGAGAGCACCGGTAGGGCAGGCGGCCAGGCAAACTCCGCACTCGCGGCAGACGCCTTCGACCGGTCGGCTTGGCGAAATGTAAAGGTCAGTCACTATACCGCCTATAAACACCCACGGACCCCACTGCGGAGTTATCAGCTGCCCGTGAAGGCCGACCACACCCAGGCCCGCCAGGCGTGCAGCCTTCACCTCTCGGATTGGAGATATGTCGATAAACGGCGCAAAAATACACCCGGGAAAGCGCCGACTTAGCTCCCCTGCAATCTCCCCGAGCAGCCCGCCGCCGGCCACATGGTAGTCATTGCAGACCGCGTAGATGGCAACGTTGCGCTCGGGGTAATCGCCGGGATAGTAGGGCAACGCGCAGACAATCACGCTTGATGGGGCAGCTGGCAACCTGATTTTGGCGCGTACATCCAAAAGCGGCCCAGCCTCACTAAAGTCGCAGACTCCAATATCAGTTATATTTTTACCAATATATACTTCTCGTATATCTTCCGTCATCTGCTATTTTCTAGCTCCTACGCTTTGCCGTCGCAGCCCAGCACATTCTTGATTTTATCCGACACTAGTTCCTTGATAGCAGCCCTCGCCGGGCTGAGGTATTGCCTGGGGTCAAAGTGGGAGGGGTTGTCCGCAAAATATTTGCGCAGCATACCGGTCATTGCAAGGCGCAAGTCGGAATCGATATTGATTTTGCAGACCGCCATAGAAGCCGCCTTGCGCAGCATGTCCTCGGGTATGCCGATGGCGTCAGGCATTTTGCCGCCATACTCGTTGACCATCTTGACATATTCGGGGATGACCGAAGACGCGCCGTGCAGCACTATCGGGAAACCGGGCAGCAGCCGCTCAATATCTTCGAGAATGTCGAAGCGCAGGGAGGGCTTTTGGCCTGGTTTGAACTTAAATGCGCCGTGGCTGGTGCCAATAGCTATTGCCAGGGAGTCCACCCCGGTGCGCTGCACAAACTCCTGTACTTCTTCGGGGCGAGTGTATGAGGCGTCCTCCTCCGAAACTTTTACTTCGTCTTCGACCCCGGCCAGACGGCCAAGTTCACCCTCAACGGTGACACCCTTGGCGTGCGCGTACTCAACTACTTTCTTGGTGATGGCAATATTCTCCTCAAAGGAGTGGTGTGAGCCATCGATCATGACTGAGGTAAAGCCTCCGTCTATGCAGCTTTTGCAGAGTTCAAAGCTGTCGCCGTGGTCTAGGTGGACGGCTATCGGCAGGTCGGTCTCGATTACCGCGGCCTCGATAAGCTTCATAAGGTAGGTGTGGTTGGCGTATTTGCGCGCCCCCGAACTCACCTGCAGGATAAGCGGCGCGTTTTGCTCCTTCGCCGCCTCGGTTATCCCTTGGACGATCTCCATGTTGTTTACGTTGAACGCGCCTATCGCATACTTACCCGCGTATGCGTCCTTGAACATCTTTGCGGTTGATACCAATGCCATCTTACATTACACGCTCCTTTTGAGTAAAGTTTTTCTACACTATCTTATCAATATTCGCCAAAGAATGCAAGCGAGGTGGCCAGACGTTTGCGTCTTGACATCCAAAGGCGAAGCTTCTATAATGGTACGGTGCCCAAAATTTCATGCGCCAGTAGCTCAGCAGGATAGAGCAACTGCCTTCTAAGCAGTAGGTCTGGGGTTCGAGTCCCTACTGGCGCGCCAGCGGCAGCCACCGCAACATCTCGCGCTCCCACATGTCTGGGGGCGCGTTTTGCTTAAAAGGCGTAAAGAAAACTCCCCCGCAATTAGCTGACAGTAAAGAGGAGCGCTGTAAAAGTGAAGTCATCTCGTAGATTGTGCTTTGTCGCCTTAGTGCTGGTTGTAGCTCTCGCCCTGGTGGCCTGCCAGCCCACAATGACGCCAACAGTACCGCCGGCGCATGCGGCCGAGCCGTACGAGAACACCGGATACTCACCCGCATATCGCCTTCAGGAATTCGTAGATGAGCTCAACCATGAAACGTTGACTGATGGTAGCATAGATGACCTTATCTCGATCAGATTCGAAGCGCGCGGAGAAAATACCGTAGCGTTTGTTGTAAGGGCAGAAGACAAAGAGATGGAAGACCCTACTGTCGCAGAGGCCTTGCTCCCGGCGTCAGAGTACATATTCCCGTATATTTTGAAGGAACTGGTGGAGTACGTGGGCATTAGCGAACCCATTATGGTTTATGAGTTTCTCGCGGTGGACGGCAGTATAGTTTTCACTCGAGCATTCACTATGGAAGACTTGCCGGGCGACACCGCGCTTTCGGAGCTACTGTACGATGACCGTGAGTTTTTTATGGAACTTCTGGATGAGGATTACATACTGCATGAGCTTATGCTCGAATCTTATCTTGAAGCCCACCAAGCCGCGGCGGCAAGAATATATACAGGAGGCCTTTTGACAGTTGAGGTCGAGCTGCGGGCAGAAAACACAATAGTATACGTATTCCATGTCGTGGAAGATGGGTTTGACGAAGGTACCGTAATAAACGAATTTCTCCCTAATTTCGTATCGTGGAAATCCGATTCCACCTCCTTCTATGGGAGAGGGTATCTGAGCTTGTACGTAGAGTTCTTCAGACCGGACGGCACCCTAATTGCCTCTGCTGAGGTTATAGGCTAGGGCCACGAAAAAACGCGGCAGAACATGCCTCACAAATTAAAAGCTACATTTCTATTGGCGTTAAACCAACTGAAATGTAGCTTTTCCTTATTGCAAATCCCTTACATTCAGTAACCAGAAACCGCTGGTTTACATCATGTCACTATACGTTTCAACCACAACTTGGCCCTCGAACACGTAGGCCGTTTGCCCAAGAACATTGCGGAAGAAGTCGAGCGGAACATATATCACTTCATCCAAGAACATGGGCGCGGCCGAAAGCTCAATCGGGACCATTCTGCCGACATGTGCTTCGGTGCTGTCAATCCAAATTTGTATCGCCACGCCAAGCTGAATACTTTGAAGTTCGTCGTTAAAGCTCACATCGTAGCCCAGAGCCTCCGCAACCACATTAAGCGGAATCATAACTACATCGCCGGTTTCTGTTTCCTGCCAAAACGGAAGGGGCGCACCCTCAAGAATCTCGTTGTTGACCACAATTTCACCGTTCAGCACGGGCAGGTCAAAGTCATCCCAAGGTGCGATTTCTCCTATCGGCGGCACGATGCCAGCATATACGTTTTCAGGGTCAATCTCTTGTGGTGGTGCCACTGCTGTTTCAAATAGGATTATGACGCTTGTTGCTTCGCTTCCGTCAAAACTCACACGGAGATTTCTGCCTTCAAGGACTTCCGCAAGCGTGCGGCCAAACAGTACTTCGCGCGCGTTTTTGGTCATACCTTCGCACTCATCACTAAGGGGTACATAGTCCTCAAAGTAGATAGGCGTGCTTTCGGTAATATGAATAACAAACTCTCCGTCTTCGCTCACCATTGTGAACACATCATCTGTCTCATTTGATTCCAAAGCCGAGAACCGCGCGGTAATGCTGGTTGCATCTTCCCGCCCAAAAAAATCTAACGCCAGCGCGCTAACCGCGCTTAGAGCCACAACTGCCGCCACTAGAGCGACAATAACCGCTTTCCTTTTCATTTTATAACCCTCTTTCTCTTAAACTTTTAATCGCAGCCACCGCCGCCGGCGCTTTCGAGTATAATAGTTTAACCTATTTACACCGGGTAACATTACAACTGGTGATAAATATTTTCGACGCAATATGCCCGTTCTATTGTGTGGTATCGCAAATAATTCCCACGCGCTTAGCCATACGCGGCTTGCAACCTGTTCAAAACTAATAATTAAAAATGTATAATTTGTTAAGAAACTATAAAGTTACCACTTTTCCGTTTTTTGCACTTGATTTTTATAAAAAAATGGGTAGAATGATATTTAGTTCGCTTAGCACTCAATGGCCGTGAGTGCTAGCAAATGGGTTGGCTTACTGCCCAGCCCAAGCGTTGCGTTCCCGGCCGGTTCAAAATTTTAAGGAGGATGCAGGTATGACAATCAAACCGTTGGCAGACAGGGTCGTCGTCAAAATGATGGAAGCCGAAGAAACCACAAAGAGCGGTATTATTTTAGCGAGCGCCGCCAAAGAAAAACCCTCGGTAGCGGAGGTTTTCGAAGTAGGCCCAGGCGGAGTGGTAGATGGCAAAGATGTAACAATGGAAGTTGAAAAGGGCGATAAAGTCCTTATCAGCAAGTACGCGGGCACCGAGGTAAAGCTCGATAATGTCGAGTACACTATAGTCCGCCAAAGCGACATACTGGCAATAGTTGAATAGTTAAGAACTACGATAACGATACGAAAGGCAGAGTTTAGAATATGGCAAAACAAATCATCTACGGCGAGGAAGCCAGAAAAACCTTGCAAGTCGGCATAGACAAACTTGCCGAGACCGTCAAGATTACCCTGGGCCCCAAGGGTCGCAACGTTGTTCTGGACAAAAAGTTCGGTTCTCCCCTCATC
>Ga0131853_10022491_pt1 | contig 11406 bp, 7 predicted proteins | sample TergutLab28metaG_FD_92764 | JGI IMG/M metagenome (GOLD analysis project Ga0131853, IMG submission 92764) | Labiotermes labralis P1 segment gut microbial communities from Petit-Saut dam, French Guiana - Lab288 P1 (version 2) (version 2) | ecosystem: Host-associated > Arthropoda: Insects >...
ACGTAGGTTATTCGGAAAGTAAGTACCGTCTGCGCATATCTCTCGCGCATCCTCGAGACTGTCACTTTGCGCATGTGCAGTGACTTCCTCTATCAATTGAGAAGCCACAGACGCCATTTCGTGGAATTCGTGTCATGTTTATGTTTGTTCCTGTGCGTTAAACTTGTTTAAGACAATTGAAGAGGCCGCCGACTGTGATATACGGTATGTAATTCGTTTTTTGAACTCTAGGAATGTGCTACCAAGTGAGATTCATCACCAGATCTGTCAAGTGTATGGTGACAATGCGATGAGTGATGGCATGGTTAGGAAATTGGTTCGGACGTTCAATGAAGGACGAGAGAACGTGCACGATGAGGCGCGAAGTGGGCGTCCATCTTTGGTGAATGATGATTTGGTGTGTAAGGTCAACGAAAGAGTGCGTGACGACAGACGTTTCACAATTTCTGATCTGTCCCTGCACTTTCCTCAGATTTCAAGGACTCTATGACCTGGAAGATGCAGTGCCGAAGTGGCTAACATCGCAGGCGGCCGCATTCTATGAGGAGGGTATACAAAAACTTGTGCCTCGCTACGATAAGTGCCTCAACAATGGCGGCGAATATGTGGAAAAATAGTTTTAAGAATGTAGAATCTGATAATAATAAAATTTTATACGAAACCTTACTCGATTTTTTTTTACACCGAAACGGTACTTACTTTCTGAATAAGCCTCGTAGTAATTCATGATCCAAGAAAAAGTGTTGTGATGTTAAAGGTACGGTAAACTTTAGTGTAGCAGTTCATGGTGAATATAAACTAATTTTAATGCACTTGTGTGCTAATGGTGGTGCCATGATTGTATGGCAGTCTAGCCGTTTGAGGTTCTTGTGCCACGGTTCACAATATAGAATTTGGGTGGTTTGGAAGGGCGGAAAGAGGGTGGGGAAACGTAAACTTTTCTGCTGTAACACTTCGTATGAGAAAATTTGACATCATCTCCTTCGAAAGATGAGCCAATGTTCGTCAGGCATTTCTGTCTTACCGTTTTGTATTTCATTTAATCAGTCAAATCAATAAGCAGAATATGAAGCACGAATCACATGTGAGACATAACAGTGCTTTAGTCAGGAAATCTGAAGTTCATGAGGTGTAGACAGGAAATCAGCTGGCCTGGGATAGGATCCAGTGGCCTGGTGTTGGGGGCACTGAGTTGAACTCGGCTTCGTAAAACAGGCGTGAATTTTGTGACATGTCAGTGACTGTCAGGTTACCAGGAATGATTCTGCCATGCAGGTAGTTACTCGGTGTGCGAGACCATGCTATTCTCAACTACTGCTTCTGTCTGGGTTATAAATCGAAGATCTCCAACGAAACGACATGCCATCTTGCTGTACCTCAGTGCCAAATAGCAGTGGGATACAAGGCTTTATATTCGACTGCGCTAGCCAATAAAGTATCCTCATACTGGTATATTCTTAGGGCAGGCGTGATATTTTCTGCTTGCTTCAAGCTAATTCAGGTTAAAATGAAGCTGCTGCCTACACTGCTGGAACTTTCCACTTGTCTGTCCCGCAGATCTTACTGGTAAGTTTGTAGTTAAAGATTCTGGTATTCTGGGATATGAGGACATACAGTTTGGTGTGTAGTTACCAACGCTTCAGACGAGCTTGCTGCCTCCATCTTCAGGCTAATAAAAGAAGAATGCAACGGCGCTGCTGTGATAACCTCTGGCGTCGAAGTTCGTGGTTTGTAACTGTCACCACCCTTACAACTGCCACCATATCCTGTCATCATCACTATCAATAGTGCTGTTGCTCGTGGAGAACGAAAAGCATTGTCGAGAACACTTGCCTCACCGTATCTCAGGAAATGATTTTCTCTGGGGGTATGCATGACAGTGGCAGTTTTTTCTTCCTATCATTTCCTCAATTATTTCAGTCCATTTCCGTTTTCCCATAATGCAAAGCGCTATGACTAATATCCCTGCCGTCGCGCTGACTGAGCTGGTGTGAAGGTGGTTTCACGTGACCTGGGACGAGGTAAAGAAGGTTTCGTCCGGCTGGACCCACAGATGACTTTTTTTTAAAAAAACACATTTTAGTGCTGTGGATAGTATTACGTCGGAAATTTGGTTTTCACGTACCATACTGTACGATATCATGGCTTGGAAAACAAGAACATGATTTTTGCCGCCATGAAAACCCCACATTTTATTTTGTTTAAAAATTACCGTTTGTTTAATTGAACCTTCTGCTAGAGACGCGTGGTGAGACGGATTGCGGAAGAAGGAACTAGCGTCATATACGGCCTGAACATTCATACTTGACTAAATAACTGACTGACTCCATGGAGCAGAATTCTTGATAAGATAATATTTATTTAGGTGGTCATAAAATTCGTTGCATTTTATGAATCGCGGAAGTTCATTTCATTTCTCACAAAAGCATACCACTTGTCCATATTGTAAATGGGGTGAATGCAGTCCACGCCATGCCATCCCATTTAAGATTTATTTTAATATTTTTTCATCTAGCCCAGGTATTCCATGTGGTCCGTTTCCTCTAGGCTTCTCAACCAAAATTCTGTCTCTTCTCCCCCATACGTTCAACTTGCCACGCTCGTCTTCTTTTATTTGGTCACCCGAATAATGTAAATATTTATTGATAAAGCAGTTGATATTTTACCTTTTCCAATTTGTCATCCCCTTCTGATGTGAAGTATTCAGGACGCAACAGAAAGGTTGCCAAAGAACGACATAACAAGGGGTATTATTTAATCCCGTGTCTACAGGTCCAACTTGTCGAGTGTGGCAGAGACCATAGCAGCCTGCATTTTTGTGCCATGTGTCGCCAGTGATCGGTAGTGTTGCTGTGACACACACAGCCTATACCATTGTTTCAAGAACGCTAAGTGAGTGGGGTCGATGGCCACGAAGAAAGCTTTCAACTTGCCCCTTCCGCCCCACACGATTTCATGGTATTTGAGCACCGCTACTGCACCAAATTGTGCACCTCACGTGCCCATTGACGAGTGACACCATATTGTTTGTAGGCAGCACCGCCCTCTAGCCCAGCTGCGTGCAGAATTTGAACTGTTGGGCGCTGTTCCAAATTGTCGAAGTGTCGCACATCTGATTGAGTGCTACTGAAGGAGGGTTGTAGCTTCCCCCAGCTTACCTACTTGTATCTGAACTGCCACAATGTTCCACTGTCCACTCTTCGTCATTATTCGCCTTCAGTATTCAGTAGATCATTACACACTTTGCTTACTGCTGGATCATTGTCACCATACTGTCTTCACGGCTGCCATTAGCAATAAACAGAACTTCCTGTTCATAAGAATTATGCGTATTGTCATCTATGGATGTACGTACAACGGTTTGTAAATGTTTACTTTCGGGCGGTTATTAATGAGACATTCTGCAGTACTAGGAGTCGATGACATAGAAATTGGGTCCCTTAGCAAATTTAATTTTTTTTTCTGAATTCTAACTTTACGCAGTGGTGGTTACCACGCTTGGTTAGTCTTTTTGGGCAGGAATGCCGCCTCCCCCCAACCATAGAATACCAAACTGATGTTTATTGGACCGTGCATCATTGTGATAACTGAAGAATAAAAAACCAACTAGATGCCACTTGATATTTTATTGTACTTCTTATGGGCTTAACATGTTTCGAGCATTACTATGCCCATCATCAGGAGCTCGCGACTATGTTGTTGTTTACCACATTGGTCATGTCGTTCTTGGTTTGCTGTATGTTGGAGGTTAGGTGCAGTTAGGCTGGAGTAGTGTCCGGGCTGACACGACCAATGTGGTAAACAACAACATAGTCGCGAGCTCCTGATGATGGGCATAGTAATGCTCGAAACATGTAGAGCCTATAAGAAGTGCAATAAAATATCAAGTGGCATCTAGTTGGTTTTTTATTCTTCAGAATACCAAACATTTGCAGCGACCACATTTTACTTATAATAATTCTTATACTTCTCTTGTCATTGTACAAAACTGTTTGTATACAGGTGGTACAGCATTGTAGGACGATAGATGCTAGGGTTATTTAACAACGTTTTGCAACTTGAGAAATACGACGCGTATATTTCTGGGTTGGTTAAATGGATTTGGAAGGGTGCAAGGCTTGCCTGCTAGCCCAGAATTTGGTCGAAAAGACTGAATGAGGCCACTGACGACTAAATCCCCGATACCAGACACCCTGACTGAAATATTCAAATTGAAGACCCCCACGCCACGCAATTCTTTACTTCAGTTCTTAGCGGATTCTATCAATCATTGTTCCTTATGTAAATACTCTGTTCTCTCGTCGCTTGTAAAAGGCAAAGAAAAAAAAATCAGGAGAAAGCAGTCATATGGATAAAGTTAAGCTTCCTCAACGTCAGATTGTACAGTTTTCAAAGTGACAGGGGAAGCCCCTGTTATTCATACACATTTTTGCCAATTTTTCTCCGTTAATCTTTGAATTCTTAAGCCTTTTGAGTACACCTCGGAGCTATTTCCAGTGAGAGTGTATCTTATTATAAAGTATGATTTTATAATAAAAACTAATTTTGATATTGTTCATTCTATGCAACTTATATATACAATGCGTGTATTATATATATATATATATATATATATATATATACACACGTATGTGCACATACTTGGTTTTTAATATTAAGAAGCATAATGAAAATTATTTAGTGCCTTTTTATACATTTTCTAAGTCACTCCATTGCTGTTTTGTTTGCATTGAAAGTACACCAGTCACAAAATTCACCACTAAACATGACAAGCAATGTACATGTCAATGTAACATTGAAGCACGTTCCTGCAACAATTTTTTTTTGCAGTGGAAAAGCATTAAGTGTTACATATTCTGAATGTGTGTCTGTAGCCTTAGCAAGCAAAGCGCATAAGCTGTATTATATTGTTATCTGTGGCCTGTCGGACACTACCATGTTTTTCCACTTTGTCTCATAAACGACACGATTCTTTGGGGGAAAGTTATTGAACATAAAATGCGTGTTTTGATTTGCTCTAAAAGTTGTATCTGAAACATTTCTCACTTTAACAATAATTAAGCGAGATAAAAAGGTAAAAGGTAAAGTGATCCCGTTACAGGTCCGGTGTGGCCCAGAGGGTGGGTAGAGTTATAGCTCTACTCTTCCATGACCACGGCACTAGAAGGGGGTGAGTGCTGAGCAGCACGCCCCGGCCGCACTTTATCCCCGGGAAAGACCCGGTACCCATTTTACAGGAGGCTGGGTGGGCCCCAGGGGCCGTTCTGGACGGGCGGAAAATCTCCTCCCAACCGGGATTAGATCCCTACCGTCCAGCCCGTAGCTCAGTCGCTATACCGACTGAGCTACCCGGCCCACAATCAAGGGAGATATTATCATACATGTACATAGGTGTTTGTGTAAAGTACCCGTTATTCTTGTCAGATTTTAATGAAACTTGAATTTTCTCGTCAGATTTTCGAAAAATATTGAAACGTAACATTTAATGAAAATACGTCAGTGGGAACCGAGCTGTTCCATATGGAAGGATAGACGGCCAGAAGGACATACAGGGTCGACGATGCTGATTGGTGCTTTCCACAATTTTCTGAAGGCGCCTAAGATAACATAACGTCTACTTGCAACACAAAGTGTATGGAAGAACAAGTGTTCATTTTCGGAGTTTTCCTATGTAACGTATTACAGGTTTTTGTGTGCGCATCTTCCAGCGAGAGACGTGGTGGCTGGTCGAAATTCGTGCCGTGTTGCAATGAAAATGTTATGTGTTCTGCGTAAATAAATATCACAATTAATTATTCATGTTTATCTCCAGGTGTTTGGCTACATTCATCACCTTTCACCTACCTTAGACATCGTAGCTCACCCACTTGCCTTCCCGGAAGACAATTTCACTCGTGTGCGCAGACCGTAGGCCCCACAAAATAATACGAATGCAACTTCTTTGAAGCAAAAATGGATGACTGGTGCGGTGCTGTTTGCATGCTAACAACTCCTCGTGACACCAGCAAGTTTCATTAGCATATTATTAATTCAGTACAACATGGAAGAGACACATTACCCCTTCAGAAGCCCGCTTTAATTAATTAGTTGCTATAATTTACATTTGATTCCGCGTCCTAAAATTTGGTGCTACACAAAATCGTGAAGAATGCCTGTAATTATTTTAAACGTGACATTTGTGTAACCCAGGGCGTTATTAATGTCTCGAGATAGTGAGTTCTCTCCTTCTCCTTTTTCATTGGCTACCAAGAGAAGGACGTGATGTGCCGCTCTGTGTCATTCAGGTCGACGTTATGAATATATATATATATATATATATATATATATATATATATATTTATATTTATGATCCTGCTGTATCTGCAAAGAATCTTCCTTTCTCGGTTGATGCAACCGAAATGCCAATGTGCCTGCTGGCGGTTATTTGCTGCCATGTTCACAGCCGACACAACTTATGTCTCTGACATTTTTAGTTACGCATCACTCATGTTATGAACGTTCTGTCGGATGCAAATATAACGGGAAAAGGGTGATTTTTAAAATATTATTTTTGTGTGTTTGCTCAAGCAAATTCGCTCAAGCGATAAATCTTCTGATTTGTATTCGGAAGGTACCCATATCGAATTCTGGCAAGGACGACGACTACCCTGACCAATATTTTTCGTGGTTTCCTCGGACGCTGGGAGAAAAAGATTGTACCTGGTTCCTTGCTTCATGTGACAACTATCCTTTGTCTTTCTGTCGGGTCTCCTGTGAGCGTATGCTACCTTAATGCGATAAACGAGCCGACAGGAAGTGACAGCCTTTTTGTCAGATAAAATAATGACTCTTTAATACTTTAAATCAGGCCACACCCGCGAACTATCGAATCATTTACAGTTAATTATTCATTATCTTCCAATCATACGAAGATATATAATCTGAGTTACATACCTTCATGAAGTCAGCTACGGATAATAAAACTTGTGCGCAAGTTGAGGGCAATATTAAAATGGATCTTAAATCAGATGGAAGGGGGCGGGCTCTATTTTGTGTCTCGGAATATGGACACTTGGCCATCTCTCTTCAGCATGTCAGCGAGGCTTCAGGTTCTCTAAAATATAGTAAAATACAGCAAATTTCTTGTCTAGATCAGTAGCTATTATTTTCTCAGTAAGGTCTCTGCTGTATGGAGTTTGTTAGTTTGTGAGATGGGATGAAGGAAGAGGGTATATTCTGAACTGTCCGTCCGTAACGTGACATGTCTGTCTCAGATTATGAGTGGAAATTTCTATGGAGTTAGTCTGTGAGATGGAATGAGGGAAGAGGGTACATTCTGAACTGTCCGTCCGTAACGTGACGTATCTGTCTCAGATTATGAATGGAAATATGTATTTTCAGTAAACAAAAAATTGAAGACGGTGATTGTCTCCTATCACTGACGTGATGTTTAATTTTAACTTAGTCAGTTCAACTCTTTGAAGTGTGGGTCTCCTAGCAACCAGCGTTACGTACGTGTCACTACACCATGTAATTAAACAAGTTTACCGTTTTGGGTCCCGTTAGGTTCAAAGGAACGGAATTTTAAGGGAAGAACGCTAACGATATGTAATTGACTGTAATGAATTAGCTCGATGCAAGAAGGCGATAATTTGCACAAATAGATTTAGACTCTATGCAGGCGCCTAATTTCGTTACATTGAAAAACGTGTTTATTTTTTTCATGTCTCAGTCAAATTTTGGAACAGAAACTAAATAATCATGTATCTTCTGTTTCTGAAATCTCATTACATCGTGTAGTGATTATCATTTTGAAGTGTGTAACTCCATTAAGCAGCTTGTTAATACGTTTCTTTCCTTTTATGGAATCCGAAGGTTCATTGTCGTACTTACAGACGTCCTTCTCAGGACCCCATCATGAGCCACTTGGATTCGGTCTACATCGTCTTATCCTATTTGTTTATGTACATCCTAATAAAATTTTCCCAGTGGACTATTTTCTTCGCGTTGCCCAAACATTTTTAGGCTTCCCCATGTCCGTCCGTCCGTCCTCCTCTCCTCTTTGTCTGCGCGTCTCCCCCTAGACGGGTTTTCAAAATATTTAGTTTTGTGGACTTAAAGCAAAATTGTCGAGTATCTCCACTTTTGTTTAAAATCGGACAAAAATATCAGGCACTCTACATTATGACCTAAATACATTTGTGCTGATGACAGCTGTACGAAATATTTTGTAGCTCAGTAACAGTGCAAAGGGAACCGATTGTTGCATTTCAGTAGCAGCACCTAAGGCCTGTATATTGTTAGCAGGTACATGTAGGTCATTAATAATACAATTGGAACGTATTTTTTGGTTCCATGGCAAGAATGGTCATGAGAACACGCCACAGTATTACGTTATATGTAAGCCTAAATTGTCTTCCTTACTGGATTCTTTCCCATCCCTCCCTGTGTTGTACCCCTTCCGTATCTTCTTTTTCTGATGCGATGCCCTTTGCTCCACGTTTGATGTAGGATGAAGACTCAGAAGCTTCTCATTAACCGCGACTAATTTTCTCTACCTTCCTGTTATTTTCTTTTTCCTACTTCGAAGTACAGTCAGTACAGCCACAGCGCCATAGTTGCGTTTTTATGAGAATTTGCAATAAAGAAATCCGTTTAATAAAATTAGGGGCAGATCAAATAAAATAGGCCCCGTCATCCAACCTTATATCTTCACAACGGTCGCTGAAATCGCGTAGTAGCCAGTACGTGTATGTGGAAAGTCGTGTTATGCAAACAGCGGTCACCATTCATCAATCACGTAGCCAGTTCGCGTTAAGGAAGCACGCGTAATAGTAGGCCCGACTGTGCTCTTCTCATCGCCATTTTTTCGAGCACCTTCTGCTTATATTCATAACTTACTACAAGGTACCAAATTTCACACGTCTGCGTGAAAATAATACATGTTTTTCCTACTCCCTCTTCAGGAAATAAAATATTAATTAGTAATTTCGGTAGCGTGTAGGCTTAATATCCGGCATTCGGTATGCAGAAGTTTGGAGAGAGAGAGAGAGAGAGAGAGAGAGAGAGAGAGAGAGAGAAGTTGACTAGGGCAGAATTTTAATGTGCTTCGAATGAAGTTTTCCAGGAATTCAATAGAACAAATTCCAGAAACACTGAAAATCTGTATTCAAAGGCTTATACATTGGTGGCGAATTCTAAACTTGCGTTCTTGTTACTTTGACGAAGCTGCAAATGTTATGCTTGCCTAGGCCTACGCGTTTGTGCTCCGACAGTCGATAAATAACTCCTTAAGTATTCAACACTCTTGGGCCGAAAATGTGTTTAATACTGACGCATTACAGGGAATAGTGATTATTTACAGGGAAAACATAATGTTTCTGTTGCTTTATGTGAGTGTGAGATTGTTCACTCAAATTAAGAGAGAAACGTAGGCTAGAGGTATTCGAGAACAGGGTACTAAGGAATACGTTTGGGCTTAAGGGGGAGTAAGTAACAAGAGGAGAAAATTATACAGGGCGTTTCATAAGGTTCTCCGTGATTACAAGCATTTATAACAAGAAAACCAAAGGACCTACCTTAATGGAATTTTTCACAGCCACAGGAAAACTGAAAACTTTTTTTTTGACAACCAGAGATGTTCGATGTGTGCACCACGGGTGACACGGCACACATCGATACGATATTCAAGTTCTCGCCATACACACACGCGTCAACATGGGTGCATTGACATTTTTCACTGCTGCAATGATCCGTGCCTTTAGGTCAGCGAGGTCCTGTAGGCGGGTCCTTTGCGTACCTGCACGAAATGCACGTTGCACAGTAACCATAGACTTAACTCGTGTGATATTCCAACACACAAAAGACTTCTCCCATGGAGCGGCCATTTTCTCACTCCATACACTCGCATCGCCGAGCGGCAGAAATGTGAACTACGATGAAAAACCACTTACTGGGGAAAAAAATGGAGCTGTTCCTTCTGTCTGTACAGGTTTCGTAAATACGTGTCCAACGGTTTTCCTATAATAAATTTTTGTAATCCCGGAGTACATTATGCAACGCTCTGTATAATGAGGAGCTTCATGATCTGTACGTCGCAAATATTATTCGAATAAATCAACGGGGATGATATGGTTCGGAGCTTGTTGTAACGTATGGAGAAGAAGCGAAGTGCATGCAGAGTTTTGATCAGCAACCTGAAGGAAACATACAACTTTTAAAACCTAAACTTAGTTGGGAGGATAATATTAAAATTGATCTTGAAATAAAGTGGGAGGGCGTGGACAAAATTCAGGAGGCTCGGGGGGGGGGCAAGTGGGGTGTGTCTTACACTTGTCCCCCTGTGATTAACCTTCGTGATCCTTAAAATCTAAGGAATTACTTGCTTAGCTGTGGTCTGTTAACTTTCGAAGAATAATTCTTCTCCATGGAGTTAGTATTGTTGTATATATTAAAGTTACATCACGCACCCCATACATGAACCCTGGTACACGTGTCCGTTGGTTGCTGCAGATAAAATGTCATACAATATGCTGCAGGTAGATAAAATCCCTTTTGAATGTGGTATTTCTGCTGTGTATGAAGTGGGGTTTGTTAGTGAAATGCCAGCAGATGTTGTTCGTTAGGTTGTGTGAAAAGGGTCTGACCTGTCGAGCTCAAAATAACATGTTTGAGGGAATGAGATTCATATCTAAATAGTTTACATTTTGCTGTTGTGTTGCTCTATAATCTGTACATTGGTAGCTCAGTTAGTATAGTGACTACGCTACGGGCTGAACGACAGGAGAAACTGGATTCCGTTCACTGCAGTGAAGGAGAGTTTTGTTTTCGCCACTGGATGCAGACCGGCTGTGCGTCCAACGGCCACTTCTGGTAGTACGAGCAGTTAATTCCTCACTATCTAGCTTCCGATATATACTCTTTATTACAACACATGTTTCAGCCATATACATTCACTTATTTAATATCAACAAATTTTCATGACTTGATCCGTTTGTATCGCACATGGCATGGCAGATGTTTGCAAACGGCTGCGAGCTTCTATTGGAAGAAGCTTACTATCATATGGTGTTGGTGCCACAGCAGTGTGTGCTTATTCCTACCAACTACATATATTCTGGAATTTTAAAATTTTAATATTTTAAAGACGACACGAGGGCGTTTAATATCTAAAGTGGAGCGTTGGACTTGTGTTCGTAGACTGCCTGAAGATGGCATTCCGGTGCCGAAACATGTTGGATACTTGAAGTGGAGCGTTGGACTTGTAAAGCTTTGTGTTCGTAGACTGCCTGAAGATGGCATTCCGTGCCGAAACATGTTGGATACTTGAAGTGGAGCGTTGGACTTGTAAAGCTTTGTGTTCGTAGACTGCCTGAAGATGGCATTGCGGTGCCGAAACATGTTGGATACTTGAAGTGGAGCGTTGGA
>Ga0131853_10022492_pt1 | contig 11406 bp, 9 predicted proteins | sample TergutLab28metaG_FD_92764 | JGI IMG/M metagenome (GOLD analysis project Ga0131853, IMG submission 92764) | Labiotermes labralis P1 segment gut microbial communities from Petit-Saut dam, French Guiana - Lab288 P1 (version 2) (version 2) | ecosystem: Host-associated > Arthropoda: Insects >...
GTGAAAGTACTTGAGGAACAGGCGGTGGGTGATGATGCGGATGCGGATGTCCTTTTTCGAAAGACGCCGCAGGATGTTCGGGGCATCGGCGATGGGTACCATATCGCGAAAAATGTTCCGTTGGGTGACGGCAAAACGGTGGAGCCGTTCGTATCCGCCGAAATCGCCGAGCCCCCATTCCTGCAGGCCGTAGCTTACCTCGGTGGTCAGATCCTCGACCGGCCGGTTCGTCCATTCGGCGGCGATCTGCCGTATCGAACCGTAAAAGTCGCCGACCACGCCGTCCAGGTCCACGCCGAAAATAAAGATGCTGTCCTTCATGTCCCCTCCGAGCTTTTCGAAACCAGAATCGTCATGCTGCGGGCGTTGACCTTGTACCGGTAGGGCAGCTTCAGCGGCTTCTCGCTTCCTTCGGGCAGGATGTCGCCGGGCGAACTCTGGCCGGTATCCACCGCCATAAACCAGTGCTTGAGGTCGTTTGCCGGGGGAATCGAAAAGTTCGCCACATCCTGGCCGGCATTGAACATAATATAAAAATCGCTGACATCCCGGTCCCGCAGCACGTCGGCCTGCCTGCCGTTGATGTACAGGGCGAAGCTGTAGCCGACCGCGTCCCAGTCGATGCCCACGCCTTTTTCGTTGTACCAGGTGATGTCCGGCCTTGCATTGTAGTTGCCGTCCCGCCCGGTGTAGAACTCCGGCCGCATAAAGCCCGGGTGCCGCAGCCGGAAGGCGATCATCTCCTTGACGAACCGGAAAAGCTTTTTGTTCTTTTCCAGCAACGACCAATCGTACCAGGAGATTTCGTTGTCCTGGCAGTAGGCATTGTTGTTGCCGCCCTGAGTCCGGCCGAACTCGTCCCCGCCGAGCAGCATCGGCGTGCCGAGAGAAACAAGCAAGGTCGCAAAGAAATTTTTCAACTGCCGTTCCCGGATTCCGATCAGCAGGGGATCCTCCGAAGGGCCCTCGAATCCGTGGTTGTAGCTGTAGTTGTGATCCCCCCCGTCCCGGTTTTCCTCGCCGTTCTCTTCGTTGTGCTTGCCGTTGTAGGTAACCAGGTCCTGCAGGGTAAATCCGTCATGGCTGGTGATGAAGTTGATCGAGTGGAAGGGTTTGCGGCCGTCCCGCAGGTACAGGTCCGAGCTGCCGGAAAGCCGGGTCGCCAGGTGCCGGCTGACCTTGGGATCGCCCCGCCAATATTTGCGGATGTCGTCCCGGTAGCGGTCGTTCCATTCCGCCCAACGACCGCCCGGAAACCAGCCCACCTGATAGGCCCCCCCGGCATCCCAGGCCTCGGCGATGATCTTGGTCGAGGCCAGGATCGGATCCTCGGCGATGCTCTCCAGCATGGGGGGGGATTCCATCAGGTTGCCGTTCCGGTCCCGCCCCAAAATCGAACCGAGGTCGAAACGGAATCCGTCCACGTGCATCTCGGCCACCCAGTAATGCAGGCAGCTCATGATGAACGAGCGCACCACCGGATGATTACAGTTCACCGTATTGCCGCAGCCGGAATAATTTTTGTAATACCGTTTGTTGTTGTCCAGCATGTAATAAATCTGATTGTCCAGCCCCCGGAACGAAAAAGTCGGGCCGCTTTCGTTTCCCTCGCCGGTGTGGTTGAACACCACGTCGAGGATCACCTCGATTCCGGCCTTGTGCAGTTCCCGGACCATGGTCTTGAACTCGCGCACCGCAGCGCCGGGACTCCGGTCGAAGGCGTAGGTTTCCTTCGGGGCAAAAAACGCCACCGTGGAATAGCCCCAGTAATTGACCAGCCGCCGGCCGGTGCGGGGATTGTCGCGGGGCAGCTCGTTCTCGTTGAATTCCTGCAGGGGCAGGAACTCCAGGCTGGTGATTCCCAGTTCCTTGAAGTACGGAATCTTTTCGATGACGCCGAGGTAGGTTCCGGGCCGGCTTACCCCGGAACCCGGATGGGAGGTAAGGCCCTTGAGGTGGGTTTCGTACAGGACGCTGAAGCGCAGCGGGTAGTTCAGCGGGGCGTCCCCCTGCCAGTCGAAGTCGTCGTCGATGACGATGCAGCGGGGCATGGCGGCAACGTTCTCCATGGAAGAAAAGGAAAGGTCGCCGGACGCCGCGCCGGAATCGAAGCCGGTGCATTTGCTGAAATCCCAGTCGCCGGTACCGGTGAGCGCCTTTGCATACGGGTCGATCAGGGCCTTGAGCCGGTTGAACCGCAGGCCCTGTTCCGGCCGGTAGGGGCCGTCGGCCCGATACAGGTAGCAGGCGCCGCTTTTGAGCCCGGAAACATGGCAGTGCCAGATGTCGCCGGTCTTGTTGCCTCGGTTGCCCAAGGGAATTTCCAGAAATTCGCTGTCCTTGTCGGGGGACTCGAAAAGCAAAAGGGTGATCAGCGTCGCATTGCGGGAAAAAACGGCGAAGTTCACGCCCTCGTCGGTGAGCGTTGCCCCCAAAGGACGGGCTTTCCCGTCATCCATGGTAAAATTCCCGAAGCCCATCTCACAATCATAGTATACTTTTTTGGGTTTTTCCAGCGTCGGACGGATACGGCCATGGGATCGATTTTTAATGCGGGAATGCCGATTCCGCCCGACCCACCGTAGGCGGATCGGACGGAATCGGGTCCCGTTTTCGTGCAATACCGGTTATGCCATCACCTTGATGATCTTGGTGGGGCATTTGACCACGCACTCCTGGCAGCCGGTACACTTGTCGTAGTCGATTTTTGCCAGGTTGTTTTCCACCGTGATGGCGTCCGACGGGCAGACCTTCTTGCACAGGGAACAGCCGATGCAGCCGGTGTTGCAGTTTGCCCGTACCTCCTTGCCGGCATCCAGGGACGCGCAGGCAACCCGCACCTTGGCCTTTTCCGGAACCATCTCGATGAGGAACTTGGGGCAGACGGCGACGCAGGCACCGCAGGTCGTGCACTTGTCCGGGTCGATGACGGCAATTCCGCCCTGTATCGATATGGCGTCGAACCCGCAGGCATTGGAACAGGTGGAAAGCCCCAGGCAGCCGTAGGAACAGGACTTGCTGCCCCCGGTGGCCAACTGCGAGGCGGCGATGCAGCTGTCCGGGCCGTCGTAGTTGTAGAATTTCTTGACGTTGCCTTCGGTGCCGTGGCATTTGACGAAGGCGACCTGCCGCTGGAACTCGCCGGGTTCGATCCCCATTATCTTTGCGACCATGGCCGCAACGGCCGCTCCCCCGGTCGGGCATCCGCTGTAGGCGGCCTTCCCCTCGGCCACCGCCGCGGCGAAGGGAGCGCAGCCGGGAAAACCGCAGCCCCCGCAGTTGACGTTGGGAAGCACAAGACTTATCTCCTCGACCCTGGGATCCGTCTTGACGGCGAACTTCTTCGAGGAAAAACCGAGCAGGCCGCCGAACACCAGGGCCATTCCGCCTATGCTGGCAATCTGCAAAACTATACTGTCGAACATATTACCTCCCTATCAGGGCTTCGAGGCCGGTCGCCAGGTTCTGGAACCCGAGAAACGCGATGCTCATAAGGCCGGCGGAGAAAAGCGCAAGCGGATAGCCCCGGAATATCCGCGGAACCTCGGGATTGTTCTCGTAACGCTCCCGAACCACCGACATCATCGAGATGGCGATAAGAAAACCTGCTCCCGCCCCGGTTCCGTTCACCACGGACTGGAGAAAACCCAGGTTCTCCCGAATATTGAGCAGGGCCGCCCCCAGGATGATGCAGTTCGTCGTGATCATCGGCAGATAGATGCCCAGCATGGAATGGATCACCGGGATGGCCTTTTTCAGGACGATCTCGATGAACTGGACCAGCGAGGCGATCACCAGGATGAAGACCATCGTCTGAAGGAACTCGAGCTTGAGCTCGACCAGCAGAAGCTGGAACACCCAGGTGATGGCCGAAGCCAGGGCAAGCACGAAGGTTACGGCAAGGCCCATGCCCACAGCCGCCTCGGTTCTCTTGGAAACCCCGAAGAAGGGGCATAGCCCCAGGAACCGCGTCAGGACGTAATTGTTGATCAGTGCGGAACTGACGAATATGAGAAACAGATCCATGCTACTTCTTACTCCTTCCCTCGATGGCCTTCTTTACCATGATGATTCCTCCCAGGGTAAAGAAGGCTCCGGGCGCCATGACCATAACCAGCACGTGCAGGGATTCGTTCCGTATGATGGGAATTCCCAGAAACGAGCCGGATCCCAGGATTTCCCTGACTATGCCCAGCGAGGTAAGCCCGATGGTAAAGCCGAGGCCCATACCGAGAGCGTCCACGATGGTGGGCAACACCCTGTTCTTTGCCGCAAAGACCTCGATACGGGCAAAGAGGATGCAGTTGACCACGATCAGCGGCACGAAGATGCCCAGCGACTCGTTAAGTTCCGGGCTACCGTAGGCATTGAGCGAGTATTCGATCATTGCCACGAGGCTGGACGTTACGATGACGAAGAGCCCGATTCTCACCTCGTTGACGATGAACCTGCGGAGGAGCGAGACGATGATGCACGAGGCGATAAGTACCATGGACGTTACCAGACCCATGGTGAGCGAGTTTACCACCGAGATGGTAACGCCCAGGGTCGGGCAGAGTGCCAGAAGCTGGACGAAGGTCGGGTTTTGGTCGATCAGACCGTTTTTCAGTATCCGGACGTATTTCATCTGTCCCTCCCCGCATTGTTCTCGAACCAGGAAACCGCTTCGTTCACCGCACCGATGACGGCGTTCGTGGTGATGGTGGAACGGGAGATTGCCTGGAATTCATCGGCGGCGTTCGGCCGGTCCCGCACGACACGGAAGGGCGCGATGCCCAGCCCCCGGAACCGGTCGCCGAAGGCAGGCCTTGAGATCACGTTTCCAAATCCCGGAGATTCCTTGTGGCTGAGTACCCGAAGCCCGGCGATCCTGTTCTCGGCAAGGGAAAAGCCCACCATCAGGGTGAGTTCCCCGCCGTAGCCCCGGGAGTTGACCACTTCCACGACGTAGCCTACCTGTTTGCCACTTTCCCTGACGGCAAAGATACGCCGGATGCCGGCCGGTATGCCGGCAACCTCGGCCGGAGCCGCCGTATCCCTGACGTAGATTTCCTCGAAGGCGAAGTTGTCGCCGGGGAATATCTGTCGGAACAGCAATTCCCGCGCCTTCCGCTGGTTTATCTCGGTCGGTCCCTTCAGGGCCTCGTAGACAAGACCCAGCGACACGGCCGCAATCGCGGCGGCAACGAAAAGGGTTATCGCCGGCTTGATGATGTGCTTCATGACTTCTTCTTCCCCCCGACCTTCTGGCCGTAGACCCGTGGCCTTATGTACCTGTCCACCATCGGGACGACAAGGTTCATGATAAGGATCGCGTAGCTTACCCCTTCCGGATACCCGCCGTAGAAGCGGATCAGCACGGTGAGGAAGCCGCAGCCTATTCCCATGATCACCTTGCCATGCGGGGTAATCGGCGTGGTGGCATAGTCGGTGGCCATAAAGAAGGCCCCCAAGAGCAGTCCGCCCGCAAGAAGCTCGACAAGCATCTGCCCGGAGGCGATCATCTCCCAGTCAAAGAAAGAATTCCGCCCCAGGACGAAGGCAAAAAAGACGAAGCTGGCGATGTAGAAGACCGGCGTCCTCCAGTTGATGATGCCCCGGACAATAAGGTAGATGCCGCCGACCAGCAGGGCGGCCGCGCTGGCTTCCCCGATGGTCCCCCCGACCTTGCCGAAGAGCAGTTCCATGTAATGGGATGCCTGCGGAACGAAACCGGCAGTTTCCTTGATGGCAGCCAGTAGTGTCGGGCCCGTAACCGCATCGGGCGGTGCCCCCGGAACGGCCCAGGAAGTCATATAACCGGGGAACGAGGCGATGAGGAAGGCCCGGGCGGCAAGGGCCGGGTTCAGGAAGTTCTGTCCCAGCCCGCCGAAGAACTGCTTGACCACGATTATCGCAAAGGCGCTTCCCACAATGGGAATCCACAGCGGGACCGCCGGAGGCAGGTTGAACGCCACCAATAGCCCGGTGATGATCGCGCTTCCGTCCGTTATGGTCACCCTCTTCCCGATTATCTTCCGGAAGAAGTATTCGGACACCACCGCCGCAAGCACGGAGGCCGCCATCACAAAAAAGACATAGACGTTGTAGACGTAGACGGCGAAACAGGCCGCAGGCAGCAACGCGATCACCACCTCCCACATCCGCCTGCCGATCGTGTCCGTACCGTAGATATGCGACGGTGCGGACACGGTAAGTATTGCTTTCATCGTTCCTTCCTCACTTCTTTCTGCGTTTGGCCAGCTCGAGCCTTCGGGCCATGCGGATGGACTGGGCCAGCCTTCTTTTGGACGGGCAGACATACGAGCAACAGCCGCATTCTATGCAGTCGATGCCGTTGTGCTTCACGAAAGCCTCGTTCCTGTCGGCAAGGACGTCGGCGTTCAGTTCCAGGGGAAGCAGCCCGATGGGGCAATGCTCCACGCACCGCGCACAGTGTATGCAGGGTTCCTCAGGAGGAACCCTGGCCTCGTCTTCGGTAAGGAAGAGCATGCCGGCGGTGGTCTTGACCACCGGCACGTCGATGTCGAAGATCGCCGTGCCCATCATCGGTCCGCCGACGATGACCTTGGCCGGCGTACAGGTAAAACCCCCGATCATGTCGATGATGTCGCTGACTTTGGTCCCCAGGCGTATCTTGTAGTTGCCGGGATTCCGTATGGCCCCGCCCGTCAGGGTAACGACCTTCCGCATCAGCGGCCGGCCCCTGACGATGGCCCGATGTATGGCGATCACCGTGTCGATGTTCTGCACGATGCAGCCGATGTCGCTGGGCAGCCCGCCCGAAGGAACTTCCCGTTTGGTAAGGGCGACAATGAGCTGCTTCTCCGAGCCCTGGGGATATTTGGTCTTAAGCACCCGGACCTCGACCCGGTCCACCCCCTCGGCCGCCTTCCTTACCGCCTGAATCGCTTCCGGCTTGTTGTCCTCGATGCCGATAAGCACCCTGGCGTCGTCCACCAACCGGAGCAGTATCCGGCAGCCGATGACCAGCCGGTCCGCTTCCTCGATCATCACCCTGTTGTCCGTGGTCAGATACGGCTCGCACTCGCAGCCGTTGATGATGATCCTGTCGATCTTTTTGTCCGGCGGCGGCGAGAGCTTGGCGTGGGTCGGGAAACCCGCGCCCCCGAGCCCCACGATCCCGGCCTCGCGGACGACCTTGAGGATTTCCTCCTTCGACATGCTTTCGTAGTCGAGTTTCCGGAGAAGACTTTCATGCTCGGTGAACTTGCCGTCGTTTTCGATCACGACGGATTCCACCACGGAGCCTGAAGCCGTAAGGTGCGGCCTGATGGCCTTTACCGTGCCGGACACGCTCGCATGAATCGGGGCGCAGATGAAGGCATCGCTGTCGGCGATCTTTTCGCCGAGCAGCACGTTCTGCCCAACTTCCACGATCGGTTTGCAGGGAGCGCCGATGTGCTGGGAAAGGGGATAGACCATCTCGAGTTTTGCGTTCGGATACATCACCTTGATAGGGATGTTCTCGGTAAAGCTTTTCTGCTCGTTCGGATGTATGCCCCGTTTGAATGTGAAACTCATTTTCTTTCCTTCAATGTATTCGGATACTCAGGTGAATACATGTACGATTATCCCATGAAGTCAGGGAATTGTCCAGTGATTGCCTCGGGTTTATGGATAAGCGGAGGCTTTGGGGGGAGATCGGGAGAAGTCCCGAGCCCGATGAGCCGGGGATACATATCCTCGGTTCATCGGGCCGCCGTCAGTCTTCCGCGCCCCTGTCCTGGGGAATCTCGTCGATCATGAAGGTGTACACCACGGACGGAGGATCCGCGGGCTGGGTTACCGCCGGCTGGAGCGCGGCCGGCCGGAGCGCGGGGGCCGAATTGCCGGCGGAAGGCCGTGCGGCGGCCACCCCGTTCCCGAGCCGTCCCAGGCGAAAACCTACCATAACGTAGCCGCTGGCCCCGAAACCGCCGTGGGCGTTCCAGTCCCCGTAGCCCGCGCTTTTTACCAGCCCTTTCGTGCTTTCTTTGGCAAAGGAGTAATAGGGAAGAGCGGCCAGGCGCAGGAAAACCCGGTCGCTCAGGTCGAAATCCCCGCCCAATCCGAAGAGCAGCCTGATCCCGTTGTAGGTCCCCGCGATAAGCGATTCTTTCTGGACGATCTGGGCCAACTGGTAACCGACGCCCAACATGGGAAAAACCCGAACGGTGGAGAGACCGTACAGCGACAGGGGGAATTTGCCCACGAGGTTGGCGTTGAGCAGCGTCGCCGAATAGCTGGTGACGGTCTGGTCCAGATTGTAGGCCGGGGGCTGCAGCGGCTTCCCGTCCGCATCGAAAACGTCGACGGGGCTAAAGACGCGGCCGCTGACGTCAAAGTTCCCGCTTGCGACGTCCACGGAAAGACTTGCGTAATGGGCATCGAAGAACAACGAGCCGCCGATGGATTTCTGGACGGTATTGAAGCGGCCGTTATCCCAGTCCAGATACAGGGCTTCGTTTCCAAACGTCAGCCCGCCGCCGAGACTATAGGGAACCGCCCAGACGGTTCCGATCCCCGACACGATGGCCATCATTGCGGTCATCACAAGCACTCTCTTCATTACAAGACTCCTTACTTTACGGAAGGCGCGTCGGCCCTCCATGGCATTTTTATCCCCAACGGGGACGTTCGGTATCCTGCCCGACGGCAACGTTTCTAGCTTTGGATATACACACCTCCCCTAAGAGGGGTGTTTTCGGAGAGAGTCCCCAGACGGATGCCCATCATAAGGTAGCCGTTGACCCCGAAACCGCCATGGGCCAAAAACGCGTCGTTCCCGGAAACCCTGCGGACGATCTTTTGCGTGCTTTCCCTGGTCAGGTGATAGTAAGGAATTAACGAAATACGGAAGAAAACCCTCCGATTGAGGTAGAAGTCGCCGCCCAGCCCGAAAAGCACCTTTATCTCGTTGAAGGTCCCCCGGAACGGACCGGCATCTTCCACCACCCGGCTCATCCGGTAGCCGACGCCGATCATGGGAAAGACGTAGACGCTGGAAAGATCGTAAAGGGCCACCGGAAATTTGCCGATTATGTTGATGTTGAGCAGGGAGGCGGAATAGCTGGCCACTTCGGGCTTGATCGTGGAAAGTTCCTCGTCGTCGGCCGGGGATTCCGCCGGGCTGATGGCGCGGCCGCTGATGTCGTAGTAGCCATTGAGGATGTCGGCGGAAAGGGACACATAGTGGGCGTCGAAAAAGAACGAGGCGCCTATGCCGTTTTCCAGCGACTTGAAGCGGGTATTCTCCCAGTCGAGGTCGACCAGCGAGGTTCCGATGGCCAGCCCGCTACCCAGGCTGACGGGGACGGCCCATGCCGCGGCACCCCAAAGGGCCGCGACGGCGAGAGACAGAAACGCCCTTTTCATAACAACTCCTGCTCATTCGGCAAATTCCCCCTCCCCTATGGAAATTCTAGTACATGCAACCGGGCGCTGTCAAATCGCATCCATAACATAACTAAAAGAAATTCAGACAAAAAATAAACGAAACCAGGAATTCCTGGTTTCGTTACCGCCCCGTACCTATCCGCTTCCCGGAAACCTGTACCCGAACTTTAATTTCCTATGGACGAACGCCGCCGCGCCTTGCTTCACAAAACGGCCGGACACGATCGGCAGCGGGCAGATCCGGCAGGGGTTGCCGGAAGGCGAGTCTTGGGCCCTCGTGCCCCGCACAGGTTTTCCGCAAAGTCCGCCTCTGTCTTTTCTTCACCTGCCGCCGATATTTTTTCCGCAAGAACCGACCGACTGGCCCCGAACCTTTCCCCCGGCCCCAGGAACGGCCGAAATCCGCCCGGGGTTGTTGACGAAAATTTAATAACTATGTATATTACGGAGTATATGCCCCAGTGCTTCCCTTGGAACCGGTCGTTATCCGCCTTGGTAACGAAAAGGTTTCCGGGGCAATCCGGCCTTTGCTTTAATTTTTAACCTTACCCTTTAAGGAAGACAAAAAAATGAAAAGCGTCTACTTGAAGCTGATGCTCCCCACGCTCGGGGCCCTGATCCTGGGCGGCCTGGTCATCGGTTTTGTCGGTTACCGCAGCGCGTCGAACATCATCGTCGAGGCCATCGACGGCGACGGCGCGCGTTCGGCCCGGAGCCTGCAAGAATTCGTCGACCTGGTGCTGTCCAAGGCGCAGATCGACCTCTTCTCCATCGCCGCGACCCCGAGCCTGCACGTCCTGCTCGAGGAGGAGGGTTCGTCGGCCGACTTCGAGCGCTACATGCGGGAACTGGTCGGGCAGTTCGGCATCTACAACAGCATCATCGTCCTCAACGCGCGGGGGATCATCGTCGCCAGCACTTCCGGCAGCGCGGGCGGGGACCGTGCCGACCGGGACTACTTCCGGGCAAGCGCCGCCGGCCGTCCCTTCATCTCGCAGGTCGAGGTGAGCCGGCAGACCGGGGCGCTGTCGCTGTTCGTCTCGATCCCGATACTCAACCGCTCCGGCGAGGTTTTCGGCGTGGCGATGACCTCGATAAAGGTCGAGGCGCTCAACGAGACCTACGTCGTCCCGGTAAGCCTGCTCGGGGAGCGCGGCCATGCGATGATCGTGAACGGCGCGGGAACGGTCATCGGGCACCGGGACACGGAACTGCTGGGAAGCTCGGTGCCGGAGGAATTGCTCCTACGGCTGGCCTCGGTGCAGGAGGCCGCCGGTTTCCAGGCCGAGATCGACGGGCGGAACTCGATGTTCTTTGTCCACCGGAGCAGGTACACCGACTGGTACTCCATCGTGGTCTGCCCGGTCGACGACTTCTACACGGCAACCACCGGACTCCTGAAGACCAACCTCGTCCTCGGCATCGCGGTCATCGTCATCCTCGGGATCGCCATCTCCTTCGTCATCCTGCGGATGACCAGGCCCATCTCCAACGTGGCGAACACCCTCAAGGACATCTCCCAGGGCGAGGGCGACCTTACCGGCATCATCCCGGAGCGGGGAAACGACGAGATCGCCCGCATGTCCCACTACTTCAACGAGACGACGAAGAAGATACGGGAGATGATCGTGAGCATCATGGGCGAGGCACGGGCCCTGTCGGAAACCGGAAGCGACCTTGCCGACGACATGACGCAGACCAAGTCGGCGATGAACGACATCTACGCCAACATCGTGGGCATCAGGACAAGGATGATCAACCAGAGCGCCAGCGTGGCCGAAACCAACGCCGCGATGGAGCAGATCACCGGGAACATCGGCAAGCTCAACGACTACGTGGAAACGCAGGCGTCCAGCGTGTCCCTTTCCTCGGCGGCCATACAACGGATGCTGGGCAAGGTGGAGTTGGTTACCCGGACACTGGTGAAGAACGGCGAGAACGTCGAGGAACTGACCGGCGCGTCGGAGATCGGGCGCGCGGGACTTTTGAACGTCGTCTCCGACATCA
>Ga0131853_10022494_pt1 | contig 11405 bp, 9 predicted proteins | sample TergutLab28metaG_FD_92764 | JGI IMG/M metagenome (GOLD analysis project Ga0131853, IMG submission 92764) | Labiotermes labralis P1 segment gut microbial communities from Petit-Saut dam, French Guiana - Lab288 P1 (version 2) (version 2) | ecosystem: Host-associated > Arthropoda: Insects >...
CTCAACAGTCAATGGAATACCAAATGTCATATCACCATGTTGAACTGTTCCAACAGCTGCAGGCGTAATACGCGCTTCCATATCTGCTACAATTTCAGGCGTCATTGGTAATAATAAATTCTGCGCCACACCACGAATGATTTGATCGTGAGGTGCAAGCATGATATCACCACCGATTCCAGCTGGTCCATCTAATTGTAGCTGGTCAATCCCATCAACCAATCCCATTTGTTCAAAAATAAAGGTTGTATCAGGTAGGTATTCCTGTAAACGCGCAATTAACCTGTCTGGATAAGGCGTTTCTTCATCCAACCAGATTGTAATGGTCTCACCACCGAAACCACTAAAGTCAATCACAAGACCTTCTGTTTCAGCTGTTCCTCCATCACCATTTCCATTATCGTCTACATCAGGTGCTTCAGTTGCTGGTGGAGTATCGGCTGTTCCACCGTTATCCTCATCACCACATGCGATTAGAACCGATAATGACAAGATCATAACAAATCCTAATGTTAATAATTTAATTTTTTTCATACTTTTACCTCCGTATATTATATTCGATGATCTAAAATTCGACAAGCACTTTCATGTGTTTGTAAGTTTATTATACCAGAAAATGATAGCAATTGCAATAAGTTCTACTCCAACAAGACACCGGTTACACACACCTCAAAAGTAATAAGTTATCGGTTACATGCTTTTCTCCTCTTGCTCTTGCACAAAAAAATTGTTACTATGAAAGCAGATTTAGATAAAGCGTTGTAGTTACACACTTCAAGACGAAGGCTTGTTAATTAGGTAAGTTTTGAATACCGGTCACTACAGAAAGGGAGTTATGATGATGAACTTACACGGAATTTTACATTTACCAAGCTCGAATTATGCTTACGCATATAATAAAGAAACACTACATATTAGATTACGCACAGCCAAGGATGATGTGACTCAAGTTACCCTTAGAGCTGGAGATCCATACCAATGGGTCTCAGGTGGTGGCGGTGGCAATTTAAACGCAGAAGGGGCAATGGGTTGGGTCTGCGAAGATATCCCGATGGAAAAAGAAGCAAGTACAGATTTATTTGATTTTTGGTTTGCTGTGGTCAAGCCTCCTTTTAGACGTTTACGCTATGGATTTTTCATCGAATCTGGTATTCACAAAATCTTCTATGGCGAAGGAGGCATCCTGAATCTTCAAGACGCTGATAATCGTCAAGCAACCGAGCAACTTCTCAACTATTTCTGTTTTCCATTTCTAAATGCTGCTGATATATATGATTCACCATTTTGGGCAAAAGATACAGTTTGGTATCAAATTTTTCCTGAAAGATTTGCTAATGGCGATCCAAGCATTAATCCTGAAAAGACCTTAGAATGGGGAAGTATTGACCCCACATGGGACTCATTCTTCGGCGGCGATATTCAAGGCTGGATCGATAAACTGGATTACCTAGTAGAACTTGGAATTACTGGTATCTACACCTGTCCAATCTTCAAATCCCCATCAACACACAAATACGACACCACTGATTACTTCGAAATCGATCCCCAGTTTGGCGATAAGGAAACCTTTAAACGATTTGTTGAACTTGCTCATTCCAAAGGGATTAAAGTCATGTTAGACATCGTTGTCAATCACTGTGGTTATGACTTTGCTCCTTGGCAAGATGTCCTTGAACATGGGGAAAATTCAAAATATAAAGACTGGTTTCACATTAGAAATTTCCCAGTTGTAACCCTAGAAGACGAGACTTATCCAAATTATGATGCCTTCGCTTTTGTGAAAAAAATGCCAAAAATGAAGACTGAGAATCCAGAAGTTCGGGATTATTTCTTAAAGGTTGCGACATATTGGGTAAAAGAATTTGATATTGATGGTTGGCGATTGGATGTTTCTAACGAAGTAGATCATACATTTTGGCGAGAGTTTAGAAAAGCGGTACGTGCCGTTAAGGATGATGTTTATATTTTAGGAGAAGTGTGGCACGATTCTAGTCCATGGCTAAGAGGAGATCAATTCGATGCAGTCATGAACTATCCTTTGACGACTGCCATCCTTAATTTTATTGCCAAAGGTAAAACGACACCAGCCCAGTTTAAAGAAGCCATGGAAAAAATTCAAACCATGTACACACGCAATGTGAGTGAAGTGAATTTCAATCTGCTAGGCAGTCATGATACTGAACGACTTCTAACAATTTGTGGCGGTAATAAAGAAAAAGCATTGCTGGCTTATTCATTCTTAATGACCTTATCCGGCTCTCCATGTATTTATTATGGTGACGAAATCGGAATGGACGGTAGCGATGACCCAGATTGTCGCAAATGTATGATTTGGGATAAGGATAAACAAGATTTAAACATGCTTGCCATCTTTAAAAAATTAATTGAAGTACGCAAAAATTACCCTGCTATGCGAGCAACAACAATCAAATGGATTTATATTGATGATGCCGAGAACCTAATTATTTTCAAAAAACTTCACGATGAAGGCGATATTTACGTTATTCTGAATAACAGCAATGAAAAAAAAATAGTGGATTTATCAGTCATCCCATCTGATACATATACCGATTTATTAACAGAGCAGACAGTGACAACTCAAAATGGATTGGAAATTGGGGCGCATACTATTTCCTTATTAGCTTAATTTCACGAAAGGTCATCTATGGCCTTTTTTAAATTTGAAAAAAACCATCCAACTACCTACACAGTCAAATGGCTTTCAATCATCTCGTCATTGCAATTCTCTTTTTCACAAAAATGGCGATTCCTATCACCAAGCAAGCACCTATAGCAATAACCACGCCTATTAACGGCATACCATTTGACGACGGTACCATCACATAAAGGATCACAACACTACGCTCCGTTAAATCCGGCCCTGTAAGATAACCACCTGCAACTGTAAAAACTTCACCACTGATCTGATCAACATACTGCCCTTCAACCATCTGCACTGGAAAGTTCACTCCTCGTGTTCGAGCACCTGCGTTAATGATCACAATACCAGTTGTAGCACCTGCTGGTCCCCGCTCAATTAAAGCTACTTGTCCATAATGTTCACTTGTATGTTCAGGTTGATCCATAAAATAATTAGCAAACCAATTGATTTCGACGATGGTTTCATCACGGAAGAAGTCACGATGTCCCCAATTATTTCCATAAGAACCATCTTCTCGTCTATAAAACATCTGCCCATTATTCTCAAACCCCTCTCCAGGTCTAACAAAAAACAGCGGGGTCGTTCCTTGGCGTGCCGTGATGATGGCCCAAGTTACACGCATTTGCTCATCGGTAATATGTCGTGAAGCACCTGCATTTCCATAGGTATCGTGAGATTCAACCCACACTACAAATCGATCTCCAACTGCCCCTTCATAACCACGAACATGAAAATGTGGGTCATCCCAGTTTCCAAGAGCACCGCGTGTGATATTATCTCGTACATGATAGCCATATGCACATGCAGTGACCAACATCCCTGGAAGTGCCCTTAAGTAATTGGCATGCCAATATCCAAGAATTTCACCATACTGGAATGGTGTTCTGCCGTTTTCGATGACCCTTTCGTCTACAAAATGCTGTATGCGAGGCCAAAAGTCACTTGCAATATCAGCAGCGTCATAAGGATATGGTAATTCAATATGCGCCATCGCATCATAGCGAAAACCACTCGCCCCAGCGTCAATAATTCTCCCTAAAAAATCCATGTAAAGCTCTTGAAATTCAGGATTCCCAGTATAGAAATCTACCAGACCCAGTAACCTAGAACGTGTCGTGTCGACTCTAACATTAAACATGGTAATATTTCGATCAAATTCCGTACCATCCCCTGGCACAGCATGGAAAAGTTCAGGTCGGCGGATTGAATCATCAAGTTCATGATACCAAGCCGTCGTATGGTTAGGAATGGCATCGACAATAATTCTAATGCCATATTCCTCAGCAGCAGCAGTTAAAGCTCTAAATTCCGCTTCCGTCCCAAGCATATTTCCAATTTCAAATGCCCGAGGTTGATATAAAAACCACCAAGTACCAACGTAGCTTCTTGTTTGTTCGGAGGTGGGATTGCCATCACCATCATAATAGGGATTTTGGAACATAGACGCTCCAATTGGCGATGTTTGAATGGTGTTAAATCCTGCTTCTGCTATATAGGGAAGTTGTGTTATGATTTCATTGAAGCTCATGTTCCACGCATGGAAAATAATGCCTCCTTGGGTTTCGTATGGCAATGCTCGCTCTTGTCTTTCTGTTGCTGCAAATGCGGTGAGCGTAAGGATGCTAGTCATTGTAATAATCGCTAAGGCAGGTATCAGTAATTGACTTCCTATACATTGTTGTTTCCACTTCTGTGATTTTTTCATTTTTGAGTTCTCCTTGGTCTTGATGATTGATTTATTTCAATATAGCGTCCGTTTTTTTGAAAACACTTTACAAACTATATTATATAACACCCATCTGAACCAAGTCAAGCGAAAATTTTATGTAACCCGTTCCTTTCATTTCACCAAGCAGACCATACTTGAACAATTAAACTCTCCTAAAAAATAATATTTAAAGCCTTGAAAATTCAGCCTTGCATTTCAGATTTTAACTTTTCTAAATCAGATGAAGATAACTTGGTATATTTTGAAATTAGTTCAAGTTCATTTTCATCTTGAAGCATGGCTTTCGCCATCTCAATTGCTCTCTTCTCTTCACCTTGTTCTAGCCCTTGCTCTATTCCCTGCTTAACTCCCTTATCAATCAGCTCCTGATCATATGAAAAAACCTCTGCAAACATATCTCGCACTTCCTTTCGACCGAAGAAATCTAGTAAATATTTTTTATGAATTTTTGATTGTAGATAGCAAACCTTCAACAACCTCCAAAGACAATTTAGAATGTCTACAAACTTCACCAACGGGCATTCCAGATTCTAAAAGACTGATAGCCATCTCAATTGCTTTCTTCTCTTCACCATGTTCTATTCCTTGTTCTAGCCCTTGCTCCATTCCCTGCTTAACTCCCTTATCAATCAGCTCCTGATCATATGAAAAAACCTCTGCAAACATATCTCGCACTTCCTTTCGACCGAAGAATTCCAATAAATAACCTTCTGCTAATAGTTGATCAATCGCATCATTAATGTGCAGTTTGTACTCTTCTGTTAACTCAATCAATTTTGCATACGCTACAAGGGAGTGGTTAGGCTGGTGATGGTTCAAATTATTGAAATGAACATTGGATACCGTTCCTTGAATTTGAATGTCTCCTAAATCAAGTTCCGGGAGTTCTTCCATTTCACCTTTCCCATTATAAACGATATGAAAATCAGCTTTCGGTATTTGGATTTCTTTCGACCCATACTTATTATAACTATTTTCCTTAATCACAAACTTGCTTACCAATGCTGCGTAATATTCCATCATTCTGAATAACATATTTTTATTGATGGTACTCTGATGCTCAATCATGACTAGCAAGTGATTATCTTTTGTAATACACGCCACATCATTATATAAACGTGGGCTTGTTAACTCGTTCTCCAAGCGGACAGACCGAATATCTTCTGGATGAATTTCTTTCCCTGTTAAATAATTGTATAACTGTGCCATATAGGTTTCGTTGCTGAATATAAATGTGAATGCTGTATCTCGAACTTTTTGTGCCATCTGAATTACCTCTTTTTGTGCTAGATTCTGAAAAGATGCAAAACACCTCTCATATACTATATACGCAAAAAGGGACACAAATCTTTTTTTTCTCAGGATGAAAACGCCAGACATCTTATGAAAATCTCCAAAATCTCTTATTTTTTACAATATCTTATCATATCGTAGAGAGATTCACAAAAAACTTTCATAGAAATTCATAGACACATTATACCATGAAGCACGATTTTTTAAAAGGGACAGCTGAGAATTTTTTTTAAAAACTAAACATTCAACACTGCGCTACGCCTATCAACTTTCTTGTGTTTCAATCTCGTTCATGGTATAATTAGCTAACTTGAAACCAAAAATGAAAATCTATCAAAAAGGAGCTGCTTTTATGGCAAATATTAAAGATGTAGCAAAGCGGGCCAATGTCTCTGTTGCAACCGTCTCACGGGTCATTAACAATAAAGGTTATGTTAACGAGCACACCAGATCCTTAGTAGAAAAAGCCATTAGTGATCTCAACTATGTTCCCAACGAAGTGGCACGTTCACTCTTTCGGAAATCGTCAAAAATCATCGGGATCATGCTTTATGACTTAAAAAATGAATTTTTTAATGAAATGATTTCGCAGATGGAGGAAAATATTTTTAAACACGGTTATCAAACAATGATTTGTACAACTGGTGAAGATCCCGAGCGAGAAAAAAGTTACTTACAAATGTTTTCAACCAATAAAATTGCCGGCTTAATCATTTGCTCCGACATTACACCCGCTGGTATTAACCAGTTGCCAGACATCCCAGTGGTTGCTTTAGAACGCATTATCAAAGACACCATCCCTTCTATTGATTGTGACAATGTCATGGGTGGAGAATTAGCAGCACATAAATTAACTTCCTTGGGTTGCCGACATATTTTACAATTTACCGGTCCTTTGAATTTGGCATGTTCTGATGAACGCTCAAATGGCTTCTTAAACGTCCTTTCTGACTTTCCTGAAATCAAAACAAACAGTCTCGAACTAGATTTTAACAACTTTACAGAAGCCGAAATCACTCATTTTTTAACAACCCATCCAGAGGTAGACGGCATTTTCGCTGCCAGTGATAAAATTGCTGCCGGCGTACTTAAAGCCCTAAGAAAAATAGGCAAAACTGTTCCACAAGACGTAAAAGTAATCGGCTTTGACAATGTAAGCATCACCGAATTAACAGAGCCAACCCTTTCAACCATTGCCCAACCTATCGGTGCCATGAGCAAATTAGCAACAGAAACATTATTCAAATTGATCAACCAAGAAGAAATCGGTGAGCTCCATCAAATTATCCCTGTCGAGCTCATTGAACGAGAATCTACGAAATAACCATTTACATTGAAAATACCGCCCTTTATAATGCAAACTTCTGCAATTTGAGGCGGTATTTTTTATTTATTGAATATTTTCGCTCATGGTGATAGTTTCCAAAAACAGTCCAAACTCATACAAGGCTCGCTCCACTCGCCCAGGATGATTTTCCATTATAAAGTCAAGATTATCATCTGGCGTATGAAGGACATCCCCGATAAAAGTTTCCGGATATGTCACAGGATGCGTGCCATAAAACACCATGACAGGCACACCAAAGCTCAAAAATGCCAGTTGATCCGAAGGGAGCGTCAATGCGTGGGGTTTGCTGATTAATGCTGTTGCTCTTTCTGCATTTAGTCGTCCAGCAATTTCTTTAACATTTTCAGATAGCGGATTCTGTGAAACATCAACCTCACCACCCCATAGAATTTCCATTGGCCATTCAGGCAAAGCCTCAATATATCCGATGGCGTAAATCAAATCAGGACCATCCATAATGACATCAGCATTAATCATCAAAATTAGATTATCAGCTTCCTCAGATGTCATATTATCAGCGAAATAGAAAGATCCCACAAGCCCCACTTCCTCGGCACCAAAAAAGACATATTGAAGGGTATAATAATGATCAACATCACGCATTCGATAAGCATTTTCAAGTAACAAAACCGTCCCGCTGGCATTGTCGCTAACCCCCTCATTGGCCATCCCATCATAATGAGCACCCATGATAATGGTTTGTTCACTACGGCCAGGTAAGGTTAATATAACATTCTGACTATACCCAGTAAACTCAACCTCATCATAATAGCCACTCTCTTCAAACCAATCAATCATCCAAGAAGCCCCTCCCCACCATGAAGATGTTGATGTTTCATAATGAAATGTTTGGACTTCAACTTGATCGCCACTAAAACCCATTGCAAGTAGCGTGTCTACAATCCACTCTGCTGCTTCCAATTCTCTATCTGAAAATGCCAGACGATTTGGCAGATGGTCATTCATATGTTCAATTAAAGCCGCACCAACATAGCCATGTTCACCCGGTGATACATCAAATTCACGTTGGGTTTGTATATCAAAAGTTGTTTGCTCACGGCCTATATCAGCCAAATCGGCGTTTGTAGGCGGTTGTTCAGCCTGCTCTGCTGGTTCAGCAGTGCCACATCCTCCTAACAACAAGAATCCAGCTATAAATAATAAAAATAAACGTTTCTTCACACTTATCCCCTACCCTTTTACATAATCACGCCAGAAATGAACAGGTTGCCAATCAAGCATTTCTTTTGCTTTTTTGTTACAATAAATCGGTTGATACTCATTAATATCAGAACGGATATCCGTCAGATTAGGAAATTCTGCTTTAACCAAGTCAATACTTGTGATCGCTTGGCATGTGTCATCCGCACCAATATTCATCACTTCAGCACCTAGTCCATCAATTTCAATGGCTAAACGACACGCTGTTGCAATATCTCTTGCATCAATGTAATTCCATAAATTACGCATACGGATATAAGTATCATTAATAAAACTTGGGAACTTTTCCTGGTACATCTCTGGTGTGATAATATTCCCTATTCTCATAGAAATAATCTGAGTCCCATAACGCCTGTGCAAACCTTCAGCTGCCACTTCAGCTGCAATTTTAGCAATCCCATAACAGTCTTCCGCCCAAGCCGGGTGTTTTTCATCAACTGGCACATACTCTGGAACCAAATCCTCTTTCGCAAAGCATAGACCATATGCACATTCACTAGAGGCAATGACCACCTTTTTAATTCCCAATTGACCGCATGCTTCCATGATGTTGTACGATCCCATGATATTATTTTGGAAAGTCGTTGCATTTGGGTAAATATCTGCACGTGGAATGGCTGCCAAATGAACCACAGCATACGCCCCTTCTAACATGCCATAAACTTGACCTAGATCGTTTAAGTCAACTGTCCAGTGACGACACTTCTTCTCTTTTGGCTCGTTAAGGTCAACGCTTAACACATCGTAACCTTGTTCCAAGAAATGATCCACCACATATGGTCCTAATAAACCTGCTGTTCCTGTTATAACTATTTTCTTTTTCATGATTTTCTCTCCTTTTGCGAGTTATTTGTCTCAAGTCGTTGTTTATCAGTCGGTTTAACCTTGCTCATAAATCAGCACCCCTTCATTTTCAACATTCACATAAATCGCACTATCTTTATCAATCCATTTTCTAAGCAATAAATCAACTTCGCGTTCTAAGGCATCCTTTAACTTGATTCGTAAACTCAAAAAAGGAATCCCATTTATATCACTATCAATAACTAGATCCACATCACTTCCATTTGTAGCTTGACCTTTTGCATGAGAGCCAAAAAGGACGACTTTTTGAATATCATGACTACTAAAAATTGGTTTCAATCTATTAGTGATTTCCTCTATTGTTAACATGATTACACACTCCTCACTCATCCCAAATTTTACTTTTGGCTTAAAGATAGTATACCATAAAAAAAACAAAAATTCCATTGTTGACAATCGAAATCGGCATATAAATTTACAGCTATGAAAAATGCAAAAATTTTTGAAAAATAACATTTGAAATTTTCATCAAAATATGGTATGATAGATAAGTTGAAAAAATGCCGGGTTAGTTTAATGGTAAAATGACGCAATGGTAATGCGTAGCTGCGAGTTCGATTCTCGCACCGGGCACCACTTAATTTGATAGATGAATCCCAGTTCAAGTGACTGGGCTATTTTTTTATGAAAGAGGTGTTTGTTTTGCTTGGGATTATCTCTATTTTAGTTGTTGTATGGGGCTTTGAACTTATTGCAATTTGGTTGAATCGTTCTATCATTAAAAATGCCGACATGAACACCGACACTTATATGTTTGTTGTTCGCTACACTGGCTTTTCCATCTTCGTTAGCATTTTAATGACCGCTGGATTGGCTTATTTTGCTTATAACCTATTTGTCTCCATCGGTTCATTCAACAGCAAAATCATCACCGCAATGGCATTATTCATCATCGAATTGGTTGAGTTAGTCAAAAAACTTTTCTTAAAAATTGAAGTCAGTGCCAACTCGATCCAATTCAAAAGTATCACTAAGCGTGCTAATCTTTCTTTTTCCGACATCAACAAAATAGAAATCACACGTATATTCGGGCTAGTCCTTGTAGATGTTTTTGTCAATGATAAAAAAATCTTTGGCTTCAACAGTGAAAAAATAGGCTATCGACATCTCATCAATCGTCTAAAATTAGAAGAAGGCATTGAATGGATGAGTGTCCTAGAAAACCCATTTGATAAATCAACTTTATAAAGATAAATGAGCCTAGTGATGACGCTAGGCTTTTTGCAAGAGGTTTGACTTAGACAGTAAAATGAAGTATACTGTGATGAGATAAACCCTCAACTTTTGACAAGGAGGACGCAAAATATGGACATAGACAAAATTCTTGAACAGTTAAACGAACAACAAAAAGAAGCAGTACTTACCACCGAAGGTTATATTCGCGTTGTTGCTGGAGCAGGAAGCGGTAAAACTCGAGCGTTAATATCACGGTATGCCTATCTTGTAGAAGAATTAGGCGTTCCATCAACAAACATTTTGTGTGTCACCTTCACGAACAAAGCCGCACGCGAAATGAAGAACCGTTTGCGACGCTTGCTCGGCGATGGAATAGACACATCATTTGTATCCACACTTCATTCATTCTGCATTCGTGTTCTTAAAGAAGACATCGGACGTTTGTTTTATCCAGAGAATTTTATTGTATTGGACACAACTGATCAAAAAAGCATTCTTGAAGAAGTCTATGAAGAGCTAGGGATTAAGATGGACACAGCCACGTTCGAATTTATGATTAATAAGAAAATCCGCACCTTCAAAAACAAAATTTTATATGACGATTATATGATTGATCCACGACTGGCAGTTGGTGATTTTGATGCGACCGACATGGAGAAAAAAGTAATTGTTCGTTACATGGAAAAGCAGAAAAAATATTTTGGATTGGACTTTTTTGACATCATCAACTTCACCGTTTGCTTATTCAAAAAACACGAGGATATTCTGAACAAATGGCAACAACGTCTGCATTATATCATGTATGATGAATTTCAAGACACTAATACTAAAGAATTTAGACTTATCCGTATTTTGAGTGACTATCACCAAAACTTATTTGTTGTAGGTGACCCTGATCAAAACATTTATGAATGGCGAGCTTCCAAGGTAGAATTATTCATTGAATTTGATCAATTTATCACTGGTTTCTTCAATGGTAATGATCCATTGCCCACCTATTGGCCAGAGCATGTGATACCTAAAATGAAAGGTGAAATTAAAACCATTTTTCTAAATAGAAATTACCGTTCTACACCGGAAATAGTCAATGCATCTAACGCCTTAATCGTCAA
>Ga0131853_10022495_pt1 | contig 11405 bp, 10 predicted proteins | sample TergutLab28metaG_FD_92764 | JGI IMG/M metagenome (GOLD analysis project Ga0131853, IMG submission 92764) | Labiotermes labralis P1 segment gut microbial communities from Petit-Saut dam, French Guiana - Lab288 P1 (version 2) (version 2) | ecosystem: Host-associated > Arthropoda: Insects >...
TCTTGATCTTTAAATTTTTGGATAGCAACCTGGAAGACAAAAGGTTCTGCACCGAATGATAGCAAGCATTTCCTGACCTCAATCTGCTCTTAATTTCTTCCACCATACAATTTTGATTTGTTATTCTGGTGGTGGTTCTGTGATGTCACAAAAACATCTGAGACTACTGTCATGTGTACGATAGTTCACAAAATAGTTCATTTCTATAATTCGATGCGTAGACGGCTCTGAAAAACGCCCACTACATGCACAGTTCACATAAAGGTTCCTTCACACCACAGAAAATTTAGAGTTTGGTGTCAGCACTGGATCAATTCAGATGAAAGTTCATTGCTGTTACACAATGTATGAAAGATGTACAAAAAAAAAGGACAATACATGTACAGCTTATACCTCAGTTCATTTGTATCACAGTAGAGTTTGGGCTTGGTGGCAATCCAGTTTCATAAAATACTCCATTGCATGTACATTACAAATGGTTTGGCAAAATGCCAAATACACATACAGTTCACACGACAGACACGACTGACCAACACTGGACATTTCAAAAGTATACTGATATATTGGTTTGCTGAATGATTCAAATTTACATGTCTCTGTCATGTAATACACATCTGTGTTATGGGCCATATGTCACAGTGTTAATATGCGAGTAATGATTGAACATGAGTTTTGAAAGTCACGTCTGTGATCTAGCGGTCGGTATTTTGGTTTCAGGTTTGAGTCAATGTGTGTTCTGTCACTTCAGTGTGGTGTACTGACTTTTACAGTTTTGGGGATTGACAGTGTTATGTGTGGGGTGTGTAAGGTGAGGTGCCCTCTGAAGTGATGGGAGGAGACACATGGTATGAGACTGTCACATACTTTTTTTTTAAATTTCTTGTGTTGTTTGTTAGGCAGGTTATGGTGCCTCAGTCACTGTTACACTCTTGTCACTTGCAAAGTGACCACACTATTCTCCTGCAGTTCCTCCACTTTAACTGTAGCGGTATTCAGTCCGCTCTTGTTGGTTAAGCTCAAATGGACTCGAACCTCCGATGCTGCGATCTCGAAGTAGAAAAAATGGCCATTACACCACTAAATCATTAGTTCCTATACTATTTATTCTTCAGTCCTAGTAGGGCTGTGTGCCATCACTCGTGCCTTGTAAGGTTAGACTTTTCGGCTCAGTACACACGCCTGTATCAATCGGACTCGAGAATTTCCCCTTTCCATCAGCTTAGTTTCTTTGATTACTTACATTTTCGTTCGTTCTATGAATTCTAATTTTCTCATAATATTTATCGGTGCCGCCACCAAGGCAGCAATGTATTAATTACTCGGCTGCTTCAAACTCTGCAACAAGATGGACGGATCACATAAAGTCCTTACCTGTCTTCCAAGTAACCTCCTCTGAGATCGTGGCAAAACAAGGTCTTTGGCACATCATCCCTCTTCTTCCGATGTTTGCGCAAATCTGTACGAATACAATGACACTGCAAATCCTGACCAGAATAACAAGAAGCTGATTTATTTGACATATTAAGAGTACGTTCTTGCCAGATTGGGAGAAAAGATTTGAACTTCTCCACGTCAGCATACGACTGTATGGGTGTACAAACATCTCCGTCTTCATTCCATTCGAATCTCTCCTCAGTCAGTTCTCGTTCACCCCCGCCAGACATTTACGCACACTTATCCAACACACAAGACTCGAATCGTCACCTATACGCACGCCTCACCTACCACGTGCATCGAGTACATGGACGAAACCATCCATGGATTTGACACCTGCATATGTCAGTTGTGCTACCAAATACAATGCTGCCAATTCAAGCTTATTGATCAAGGTGTTCGATTTTATATTCATACTGATGTAAACTGATAAATATTAATTCATTCAGTTATTCAGATTATTCGCCTTCAATATTCATTAGATATAATTAGAACTTACACGTAAATACGAAGTTAATTTACCTGTGGCTAAAATGTTTGGGAACCTAGCACTCGCTCATCCGTGATCTGTAATTCGCACTGAAGGACAGATCGACTAGCACAGAAGTGTGCGTATTTGAATGCCTTGACCTGTGTAGAGCAGTAGTAGATAAAAATTTGCATAAATGCTTTGCGTTCATTTTACCGAAATTGAAACCACCGGCATTCCGTTTATGCAAATTTCTAAAGTAGCAAGGCTAACTCAAAGACACAGACAACAGATTTATCGAAAATGTCCGTAACAAGCAGAATTCATAACTCAGAAAGATTAACAAATTTTATCATAAACGCTCGCGTAGAAGACATTTGGGTGAATGTAGCTGGAATTTTAAACAAACAGATTGAAAACAGGTGTCTGAATATAGGTTAAATTATAAAAATAACGGGGGTATAACGAGTGAAAGATGGCTGAATATTACCAGAAAGGCTAAGGCACGCAGTTGCTGATAGCTAGAATTAGAAACATACAGATTCCAAGGTAGGGTAAAGCACAGGGAAATCACTGAAGCAAGCATAAGCAAGATTCTGAGGCTGGTCCAGGCAGTAGGTTGGTCAGCATGTGATTAGAGAGAACATAACATACTGCCAGTGGCCCTGCTTCTCAGTTTTGTACATTTTATGCTTCCTGCTAACGTAAGAACCAAGAAATATAAGAAACCTGCATTCACGGAATAGTGGAAATAAGAGTTCAAACTGTAGGATTACACATATACACATTGCAAGATTTTCAAGGATTTTATTTCCATTAGATTGTGATGGTGAAAAACAAAACATGTAGTTTAGAAACATACATCTGATAGAAGACAGAAATGTCCTGGAAGACGTCCCATGATATGAGGAAGGAGAATGGTATTTCTAGACACACCCTCATGTCATGTGAAGAAATAACTAAATTGTTGCATTTCTAAGCTAAGCAATTAGAAACTTCATGATATGAAGGGCTCACCATTCAACTTTATCAATCTAAACTACACATATTTTCATAGAAATGTCTTGAAATGGTTCTTTGGTAGTTTTATATCACATGTTATTTCTATATTATTTCTTCTTCACGATATGCAGATTGATTTGATACTAAAACTACTTACATTTGTTCATGTAGGCATTTCATTATCTACTTCATTCTTTGGTCATTTTATGAAATTTTCATTTTCCTTGTAATTTGATATCTATTTCGTTCTTATCATGATTTATGAAATATTGAAATGTCTTTAATAATCACCAAGTGTCTGAGGCAAACTGAAGTACATTTAAGTAAGTACACCTTGTTCCAAAATAAACATAATACATTGCTTCAGCTGTTTCACTACTCATATATTTCATTGTCATTAATTTAAACAAAATATATCACAGAATATACTATTTTAGGGTAATTACAAAATAGCAAAATAGAATCAGATTTCTTATTACCGGTAACATCTGCTTAAATAAATCATCTCACTTCGTACATAAAAGACATGACTAAATGTGTGAAGCCATAGCACTTCTTTATATCACATCCCATTATTTTAAAATTTAATATCTACAGATTCTGTTCCTATGTTGCCACAGATGTTAAAATTTTTCTGTTTATGTTCAGCTGACACATAAAACAATGTAACATGTAAGGAGGAGAAAGTTGTCAGATATTTTAGGCCCTACGTAAAGATTTACATTTACTGCTATGTACTATTTTGTCTAAAATATCACCCATCACAGACCAATGACGTTCTTAAAATATTCTCGTTATTTGATATTAAACTCTCACAAACTATATAAAATCATAAAATATCACACAAATGTGTTACAATTCTACATTTATAATGAGAATGAACATTATTATATGTATACAATTCTTAACTATAACTAGTTCAATATTTGATTCTTTCTTTATGTTAACCATAACCACTTCTTATGAGCGTGGGGATAAAAGATCAGTATTTCATTCATGTTGTAGAATGTGCTACCATAGGCTGTGTTTCCATATCATAGCATTTATGCACAATTTTGTGCAGTAATGTTTACCAGTTACCATATGCATCAGAAACTAGGACACTAACAAAGAGAGATAGAAAGCAATTGAACATTTTTGAAAGGAAAAGGTATAGAAGAATTTTAGGCCCAGTATATGGCAATGAAAAAGAATATTGGAGGATATTAACCAATAAAGGAATTTATGCAAGAGTTAAAAAAAACCTGTATAATAGAGACAATAAGGTTAAATAGATTACATTGGTTTGGGCAAGCACAGAGAATGAAGAATATAGAATTCCCTAAAGAGTATTATATATGAATTTGGGAACAACAAGATTGAGAGACAGACCAAGAAATAGATGACAAGATGAGGTGAGAGAGGATGGGCGAATAGTTGGTGGAGAGGAAAAGTACATAACAGAGAGGAATGGAAGAAGCTCCTGAGAGCGGCAAGGATTCGTCTCATTCTGCACGTGCCAATGGAATGAAATGTTTACCAGTTCTGTGCAAATATTTGACATGGATGGGAATGGCTTCTCTATCTTTCAAATAGTGTGTTCTCTAGGTTATGATAACACGAAGGATAATATGTACATTCTATTTGCTACAGATGAATCTGCTGACTGTATTTGGCTCAGTGGATGGTAGGAGGAAATGTTCTGATATTATAGAAAAGTTTGGAAGGATTGTGGACAGTCAGAGGTTCAGAAAAGTGGGATGAGACAGGTCTTGTGCTAAGTAAATGGACTCAGAGATTCAAGTAAGGGATGTTCCAAATGAGCAATACATTTCCCTCCGCAAATCACAGCAGCAACCACACGAATTCAGTACAGTCATCTGAGGACAGAGGTACAGCAAGTTGCTCTGAAGTTTCCGGAATCATCTGATTGTCCAAAACACCATAATATCACAGTGACATCTGTTGTGAATGCATGAAAACAACTGCAATGCTGTGTGCCTTGTGATTCCGTGTGTAGTTCTAAATCTTCTTGCAGCCAATTTCTTGTTGCAGGTGCCGGAAATGTCTCAAATACATGTCTTCTGTGAAATCTTCTGTTTCATTAACACATTTAACTTATTAACAAAATGTCTGTTTTGCATATCATTACAATATTGAAAACAGTGATATCTATTATCACACAGAACTTGTCGAGAAACATAATGGTACTGGTAAAAAGGTAAGGTGAAGTGCACCCTTGTACAGGCACTGAGGCTCTGTACAGGACATACAGCCTATACGGAGAGTAAAAGTATAGCTCTACACTTTTTTGACCACGGCACTAGAAGGGGTGAGGGGTCAGCGTCACGCCCCGGCCGTTCTTTACCCCCGGGAAAGACCCGGTACACATTGTACAGAAGGCTGGGTGGACCCAAGGGCTGTTCTGGACAGGTGTGGAAAATCTCGCCCCCACCGGGATTCGATCCCCGGACCATCCAGCCCATAGCGAGTTGCTATACCGACTACACTACCTGGCCCACTAATAGTACTGAACATGTTGAGAACCATAATAATAGTAAAAAAACTGTTAAAGACTATATACCAATGAACACTTTTAAAACCATAGAATAATGAACAAGTTGAAAATTATAATAATGCTGTACATCCTGAAAACCATAAATTATATTACATGTGTTGAATTTTATTAAATTAGATTAAACTACATTGAATTAAAATGTTGCTTATTTACATACTGAGTCAACAGTACAAAGGCTAAAAACCATAGTAACATTGCACATGTTTTACACCATAACAATACTACCATTAACGTCAGTTCAGTTCAGTTCTTTTTTATTTATTTGCTGACTCGAAAGAGTAAAGGCCAAACTCGATAAGAATAGCAAACATGGTGAGAACATGAATATGCTTGGTGGCCAGCAGAATGTCAAACTCTGTGAATTTTTTTATCTCAGTACTTTATATGGGAAGCAGTTATGTTGTTCTATCTTATGCCCCAGGCTCAAAAGAAAGTGGGAATTTTACCTTACTGTGAGTGTCCACATTGCTGCAGTTTTTGCCCCCATGATACACACGCACGATAAGTTTAGACTTACTTCACTTCCACTTCTAGTGATCCTACATGATAAGGTTTTATTCTCAGTGTCCTTGCTCTATGTGAAGTCCCACTCAAGAACAGGGTTGTTTGCATTGGGCACAGGTAGAGTTCAGCTGTTTGCTGTTGTGGTGAATTGTAAGTATGTCTGCGAGATGTTGAACACATGAAATGCGAATTATATTTCATATATAACTCCTCAAATGTACCAACTCACGAACATATCCCAAAGAGAAAGAATAAAGACCAGAATAAATAGATCCATGCTGACTATAAGAATACAAATAAAGAGTACAAGCAACACTGAAAAAGATAAAAGAACCAATAAAGAAAAGACACCAAGATCAAGAAACTAAACTACTCAACAAACCAATCTGACCAAGAGGATTAAGAGAAGTAGGAGCAGCCATATTACAAGCTCTTAATACAAACCATCATATAGCTATTCTAGTCATCAAATTAATCAAACCCCTATTAACTAAAAGACTTCGTCTACCAAAACGCTCATAAGAAATATTACAAAGACAAAAAAGACCAGAACATAATCCATGAGCCACTATAGCAAAAGATCTACAAATATACATATATATATATATATATATATATGGCTCATTTGTGACAAGAGTGTCACAACTAAAAAATTTGGCATTTTTGAGTTATTGGTACAGAAAGAAACGTTCGCAGATGCACTTTTAACAGGTATAGTGTCATAACGCAGTTTGCAAAACTCGCCGCTGGAGAGCAGTTGTGTCGTCTTTGCACTCATGGAAAATTATAGCACTTAAAAACTCTTAAAAGTCTGTCCTGAAAACTCACTCATTTTGAGTTGTGACACTGTTGTCACAAATGAGCAAAATATACGTATATAATATATATATAAATATATATATATATATATATATATATATATAAGATATATATATATATATAAAAGAACGTGAAGAAACTGAACAATCGTCCACATAACCTGTGAGAAAGAGATCTTCTCTTATGTAAGTATATAGTTTAGGTTTCACCCTTTTATAGGCCAAGAAGGGTGAGTAGATAAATAGCTCTACTATTTCTAGGATCTTGGCACTAGATTGGGGTGGGGGGGTCAGCCCCACGCCCCGGCCGCCTCTATCACCTGGAAAGACCCGGTACCCATTGTAAAGGAGGCTGGGTGGGCCCCAGAGCCGGTGCGGACGGGCAGAAAATCTCGTCCCCACCGGAAGTCGATCCCCGGACCGTCCAACGTAAGTATATAAACCCAGTAAAATTGAATCTGATGGGTAAAAAACAATGTAAAGTAGTTGAGGAAATTAGTTGAAAAATGTGTATAAAAATGTACATAAACTGTGCAATAAATTAATAATATTCATGTTTTTTAATATACATTTTATATACATTTTCATGTATATTTTTCAACTATTTTTCAACCATTTTCCATTGCTTTTACCCATCAGATGCAATTTTACTGATTTTATATACTTATGTAAGAAAAGATCTCTTTCTTAAAGGTTATAGAAATGACTGTACGGTTTCTTCACTGTTATTATATATAGATCTTATGATGGCTCGGAACTGTACCAAAACTAGTTACTGTGGAAGTCTGTATTGTATATGGCAGAATACAGAATAAATACGGCTACTGACCTGAGCACAATGCGAATGTTTCACCTAAAGATTACAAGTTTTGAATTAACCCTTAACCCGCTAACGTGGAAAATATGGTGAGCTCCTAATAATGCCAGCAGATGGCAGATGGGCTTTAATTTGGCAGTTAAAGGGTTAAAGGAATTTTTAACTGTTTTCTGAAATGTACATTTCTGAGTGTTACAGTTGGGTGGTTAACACTTTTGCTTTCTATCATGATCAACATTGTTGCTGTCATCATCATCATAATTATAGTTATTGTTGGTCGTGGTGGTGGTGGCGAGTGTCATCATGTTTTTCGTTCACAAGTACTGAAGAATCTGCGATATCCCTCACCTCCAGGACAAAAGTGTTGCAGACTGTTGTACTTTTTCCAGATATTATAGTGTTGCACACAATAATGTGTATCACTGTGTACCAATCAATGTCACAGACAGCTGGAACTATGTACTTTGTCCCTTTATGTCCTATGTTGTGTTGTCTGCTGCACTGTCTTCTCCCTCATCATCTCTGCTTACATAATATTGTGAGTCTATTGAGATACAATTGTGATACTTTGAATGTGTTGTGATGCTTTGACCATAATGAGAGATGTCATCAGGTTGAGAGGATTTCAGACTTAACCACTAGTCCATAGGGCAAGGACACTGAGAAAAATTATGTATGTATATATATATATATTTTGATTACAAAATCGGTGAACTGGTTTTATGTTGTGTTTTGCATCACACCTCATTGTGATGTCTGTTCAAATACTTTCAAATTTCTTTCTTTATGAAATATTTAGCAGAAGCATGTAAAAAGTGGGTTCCAACACAAAAGACAACAAAACCAGTTTCCTTGTTTATTCCTTGAAGCCTAGATGTAAATGCAGTTCACAGCAAAATGAGAGAAATATATTGTCCCCCCAGTGGTAGCATATATTAGGAGAAAGCTGAAACCTCAAAACAATGTTGTTTCCTCTAAGCACTGAATAGCTTATCAGCATAAAAATGTAACCACCACATTAAGCTGAATCTTAATTGGACTACCAAATGCGTAATGATATTTGATACATATGGCATCCTGCAAAGAATTTTTTTTTTTCAATTTTTATATCATATTGATAAATAAATTCCTTATGGCTCATTTTCATTAATGGGCAGACTAGCTGAAACAGAAGTTATAATGTAATGAAAATCAACTCACAAAAATGAACTCTTTGGCATGGAAGCAGTGTTGTAGGCTTCAATACATAATTTTCAGAGATATTATATGTTTCAGCTCTGAAAGACAAGACACTGCTTTCGTCCTTTATATTTATTTTCTTAATTTATCTCTCTACATGGCAGTGGCCCCATTTGGTTAAGAAAGGCTGTACAGTTAGTACTTTTAGATACCCTTGCTATCAGGGTAAGGAAGTCAGTCAGTTAAGCTGTGGGCTACTTCTGCTTCACGAAGAACATTACTATTTACGTTTGTGATCAAGTTGTTTGGGGGTCTACCCAGCATGCGGTGGGGCTGTACTGGATCCCTGGACATGCTGGAGTAACGATTTCGCCAACGAGCTTGCAAGGGATGGCTCTGCTCTATATTTTGTCAGACCTGAGCCAGCCTTGGGAGTCTATAGGAAAGATATATGAAGAAGGATTAGACGTTGGTTAGTTAATTGGCGTTGGATATGGTGGCAAGTTCTTGGCGACATCCTAAGACAGGCTCGAGAAGTAATTTCGGGACCTTGTCTGGGAGCCAAGGCTAGGTTTCTGTCCATTAACGGGACACAATCCAGGGCTGTTATTGGCCTTCTCACTGGACACAATACCCTGAGGAGACATCTTCACCTAATGGGGCTGTCAGACAGTCCACTGTGTAGGAGGTGTGGAGCAGAGGTTGAAACCTCTGCCCACATTCTGTGTGAGTGTGAGGCCTTGGCTTTACTCAGACATGTGTATCTGGGCTCCTTGGAGCCAAAGAACAGCACAAGTATAAGTCTGGGGGCCATCTGGAACTTAAGCAAAGCAACAGGGCTCCCATAAATCGACATGGGGCATAAAGGGTTTGTTAATTAAGGCTGAGGTGCATCAGGACCGTAAGATCTCGAACTCAGTCGAAAATCAATCAATCAATCAATCCAGTTGTTTGGGAGGGGGGGGGGGAATTGTGAGCACAGGCTCTATGATTCAATGTCCTATGTGAAGGGCACATCCAGAACCCCAACCCCAACTACTGGTCTGTATCAGATAATTCTGTAAAAGGGGCTCTGCCTCTTCTATGCACAACACAGCCAAATTAGGTGTGAGTTCTCTGTATTGTTCATCAGATGCACAGAGAGCAGAACCTCACTAAGTCAAGTCATTACTCCTTGGCCATCTAGCCAATGTGTTCATATGAATGCTATTAATGATACGCTTGTGATACGTATTGCTGTGGTTGACTTGCAGCAGAGGTAGATGGAATACGGTAGCAGGCGAGAAGGGAAAGTTTTCACTGCTTGATAGGAATTTTTCTATTGTCACTCACGACACTGACTCGACATTCCGTTAACTATTTGCTTCCATCTTCAGGTGAAGTAACACTAACCCCAAGGCAAATTAACCACAATTAAACCAGTACAACTGACTATACAAGGGAAATAACACAAGTGTGTTCTGTAAACCAGTAAAACCCACACAAACAAAACTAGTAAATATAAAAATAATTATATAGTTGTATTATTTTATGGAGAATTTTATATGTTACTTCTCAAGAATGATTACTGATTATGTATTTGGTTTTTTGTGGTTAATTTACTTTCAGGTTAATATTACTTCACCTGAAGATGGAAACAGGTAGTTACTGAAATATTGTGTTGGAGTTGTGTGTTTTTATAATGGAAAAAGCCCTAATAAATATCATCATCATCATCACCCGTCACCAGTTAGGCCTTGAAAGACCTGTTTCAGCCTCGTCTAATAGTCTCTTCAAAGGACTTCCAAGTCATCTTTGTCCAAACTGTCTACAATTCAGCATTACTTTTGCCATCGTATTGCTGTTCATTCTTGTTACATGTTGCAGTCAATTTGATTTGTATCTTCATGGTTCCTCGTCAACTGGTTCTGCTTTCAGCTCTTCCAAAATGTCTTCATTCCTGTTGTGATCAAAAAGGGTGTAGGTGGCTTTCCCTCTGAAAAGTTTCATCTCGACTGATGTCAATAGTTTTTTTATTCCTCTCTAAGGGCCCTAATTTCAATCCTATACAACAGAATGGGGACAGCCAGTGCATTACATAAATTTATTTTTGAAAATTCTGGGCCAAAGTGGGTTTAGAAGTGTTGTTTAGAATTTCCAGTATTTGAGAAAATTTTTATGCTTGTTGTTGAATATCCTTTTCATTTTCATAGGGAGCCAAAATAAATATAAGTGATTAAACATATTGTGAAACCCTTATAAAAAATTTATGATTCAAGAAGGGAAAGCATCAAATGCCATCATCCAAAGTATCTAAGGAAGCTCTTCTCTTTTACTCTGTGTTTTAATTGGAGAAGATGAAGAGTTATTATTCTGGAGGAGGAAATAGGAGGAAAAAGAAGAATAGAAGGAGAAGGAAGGCAAGAAAGGCACTGAGCTTTGTCTTCTCTTTTGGTTTTCATTTCAGAGTGTGATTACCCTACTTCTTATTTTTTGACGTTTTGCTGACCGTGCATCTCAGTGTATTTATCTCAGTAATTAACCAACTTGATGCACAAAATTTTTTTTTTACAATAAGTTTATTTCATGCCTCTACATGTTTCGAGCACCATGTGCTCATCATCAGGAGGTCAAAATTGCATTACA
>Ga0131853_10022496_pt1 | contig 11404 bp, 7 predicted proteins | sample TergutLab28metaG_FD_92764 | JGI IMG/M metagenome (GOLD analysis project Ga0131853, IMG submission 92764) | Labiotermes labralis P1 segment gut microbial communities from Petit-Saut dam, French Guiana - Lab288 P1 (version 2) (version 2) | ecosystem: Host-associated > Arthropoda: Insects >...
GAACACGAGAAAACCCAAGAAAACTCCCCCCCCTTTGTCCTCCCCCCTGTGTGATTTTTTGTTTTTCTATACTTCGAGGGGGGGGGGGGGGGGGACACACGCGGTGGCACAATTGGTTGACGCGCGGCGCTACAAGCCGGAAGGACGCGGGTTCGATTGCCGATGCTGTCTTTTTCATTGACGTAATCCTTCCGGCCGCACAATGGCCCTAACAATCTCGAACAGAAGTGAGTACCAGGAATATTTCCTTGGGGGAGGGGGGTAAAGGCGACCGGAGCATAGGGCTGACAACCTTAGAACCTTCACATGCCGTTTGTCTCGAAATCTTGGAGCCTCAACCTTCTGTCCATGCCTGTACAGGGATTAAAATAATACTTCAGACCGGCTTTAATTTTTGAAAGTCACACAGCACAGACTGTCCATTACAAAGGTCAACAAGTTAATGTTGTTTAGGAAACTAATCGCTGTTTTTGCAGAGGATAATGTGGAGCGATATAAATAAAATGTGTGGGCAAGACGCGGAGTTTTAAAAGCAGGTGGCGAAGATGAACTGCTGTGCTGTAGAAGGTTAAAATGTGACTTCAGTAACACAGAATAGCCTATTTTAATGTGCCTCGCAAACCTGGGGGAGAAACGTTGCTGTGCGTAAGTGTATGAAATGAGTCAACTCAAAGACTATCGCTCCCTCTTTTCCCCGCGGTAAAACAACCAGAGCATAAGTTAGCCATTTATCTTTATCCAGTTCTGGCTCAGTCAGTGTAGTACACTATGGGTTGGACAACCGAAGCATCATCTTTTTGTTCCCGGCAATGGCAAACGATTGTTATCTTCTCCAAAACGTCCATACCGGTTCTCGGTACCCTCTCACCCTGCCAGTCAGTGGATACAGGAGGCTGTATCCCTAGTGGTAAAGCGGCCAGAGCGTGAGGCTGACCACTGACCTCAATCTAGTGCCTGGGTTAGTATACGCTGAGCTGTACTTCTGTGTTGTATCCGTTGCGGACCCGATGAGGAACGTATCTTAGATGTTGTTCCCAGGGAGGACGGAGCTCGTAACTCTGGTTAAGACGGAGAGTCGGACAGGTCGCACACACTCTTAATAATCCCCAAGTAGAATATATTGGAGTTTTATTGTGCAAGAGTATGGAGTAATTGCATTTACAACTGAAATGTATCAGTGACAATTCTCGCCATTGGACTCTTCATTACCGTTCGCACTCACTGACTATCCAGCTTCGTACTCTGCTGCTCAGACACTGTTCGAGCTACGCAGCAGACTGCTGCCGCAGAACAAAGCAGCTATTGTTACATGTGTTGCTGCACACACTGCTCGCGCGATACACTTAGCGAGTCCAGTTATAAACAAAAAGAAATGGAAGGAAATTATATTCCTCCCATGCCTGGTCTTAAGAGAGGCGAGAACTAAGCATGAGTAAATTTAGCTTATGACTAACATACAGTACATGTAAGAATACTAAAAGAAAACCCACAATAAAAAAAATCAATGTGTGTCAACTACACAACATCTGCTCCCCCATATGTCTTCGCGGTGTGGTAGTTAATTAAACCCAGGGACTACTTTACTTTTACCTAGTTGTGGATGTAGAAAATTCAGGCATTCGTGGTCTAACGCTTATACACAGTGGCCGCTCTGTCTTTGCATTTTTAGAGCGTTCGTGGTAAAGAACATGAAAAAGAACTATCTTATAGCGGGTTATGAATTATGGATACGTTTAAAGTGTTAGTTTTAAAGGGTGAAAGGAATCATGCCTGAGGGGTCTTCATCTCTGCCCACCACTCTACGTAACGCAGCAACCTGCATTGGGACTCAAAACGGCCCAACAGGGTGCTCGGGAATATATGAGAGAACTCGATTAATTGTGTAGTTCAGTATGTCACCAGATTAGGAACGTTCCCACCGCTTTTCTCAGTCCTTCATGCAAGTAGAGGAACCGTACGTTCATTTAGTCGTGACCGCGTCCTCCCGTATCGTTTCCAATTCTTCATTGCCCCAGTTATCCCATTATTCGATTTTATGTCAGTTAACCCTTCACTTCCGCTTTCGGTGCAATGCTTTTTTTTTATGGCATATCTGCCCCCAGTGGGCCAGGGCCTCCTCTTTATCAAGGATTCACGATCAAACCCAGACACACCACACTGTAGTCGGGCTTCTATAGGCGAGTGATCAACCCCACGCAGAGCTTTCTATCTGACAACACTCGCAACTCACAAGAGACAGAAATCCATGCCACCGGCGGGATTCGAACCCACAGTCCCAGCAAGCGAGCAGTCGCAGACCCACGCCTTAGAGCCCGCGGTCACTGGGATCGACTCATTGTTCTGCACGGAACTTTAATTTTTTACTTGTCGCTGGCCTTGGTGCGCCGTGCGGTGGTGAATGAATTTAAAGTGTGACTAGGGCTACCATACATTTAACCCCCTTTTCAGTGTAGGTAACACTGCAGTTGGAATTTAAAACCCAACCTCATTAAGAGGTTAAATAACTCAAGAATCAATACTATAAAGGTAAAGGTGAAGTGTTCCCGTTACAGGCCCGGTGTGGCCCAGCGGATGGGTAGAAGTATAACTCTACTCTTCCATGACCGTGGCAGTAGAAGGGGGTGAGTGGTCAGTAGCACGCTCCGGCCGCACTTTACCCCCAGTAAAGACCCAGTACCCATTTTAAAGGAGGCTGGGTGGGCCCCAGGGCCGGACTGGACGGGCGGAAAATCTCGTCCTCACCGGGATTCGATCCCGGACCGTCCAGCCCGTAGTCACTCGCTATACCGACCGAGCTACAGAATCAATGTTATGGCCTTTCGAATTGTAATGGCTTGTAGTTTTGCGGACGGGTTTCGAAGGAATAAGCTGTTTTCATCTTCAGGGTAGGTCACTTCCGCCTATAAAACGGAAGCAGCATATTCCTGCGAAACCTTGGTACTGTACCTGCCTTCCAAATTTCACGGCGCGACATTTCCAAACAGCGTCAGCAGGACGTTTACCGCCAAATGAACCTTGCTCTTAGAATGGTGAGGCAGTAATTTCGTACACCGAGTCGTGCATCTGACGTGTCACAGTGACGTGCCACAATTAGCGTTATCTAGCGCGCTGCTGCAGTGTAAGTGGCAGTTACACCTTGTGGCTTACTTAACAGATAACTATCTTGTCATGTGCAGGCCTGGTAGCTGTTACCTGACACAGTTGGACGGTCTGCAAGCCGCAGCACCGTTTCAGCACTAAGAACAGCTTCACTCGCGACGGACAGTTCGTCTTGTCCAGTCTGTTTTTGACACATCGAAATCGTTTGATATACCACAAAACTTCATTGTGACCTAATAGTATAAATAAGTTTTTTCGGGTAATTTTGTATAGTTTAAATAGCATTATGACATTTACCCCCATCTCCCCTATCATTACGTCAGCATCCATTAGCTGGCGACACTTTTCTTCGAGGTGCAACAGCAGTGACGGTGTTCTTTGTACGTAGAAGCCCGGAACATTTTGTGAAGTTACTATCACTGACTCGCTACTCCAAGTTAACAAACAACCAGTTATTGCATTAGATAGTTAATTACCTAATGAACTGCTGTCATAACAAGTTACAAGTCTATCTAACCAGAACATCCAATGTAGCTGTCCAAACTATGCATCTGATCTGTATATCGCTCTATCTGTCAATCAATCAATCTGTCTGTTTGTCTATCTATCTATCTATCTGTCTATCTATCTATCTATCTCTTTATTTATCTCTCTATCTATTTGCCTGCCTGTCTGTCTCTCTGTCTGTCTGTCTGTACATACATCATCTTACAAACCTGCAATTCATTCATTCATTCATTCACCCAACCAGCTAATCACTAAACAGAATATCTTACCCGTACATCAGGTTATGCTGCCATCTGTACATCCACAGTTCACGTCAGCTGTTGTGATGGTGATTTGGTTTGCAGGCTGAGGTTTGGAACTTCTGCTGGCGAGTTCGATGGCCTTCCAGTGTCAAATGTTGCTCAAATTTCAGTCCCCGCCTTTCATTGCCCGTTTTATTTGACAGTAGATTGACAGAAATGTTGACAATAACGTGACAGTCCAGCCCTCTGCGGGCTGACCGCTAGTTCCTCCCACAGACGGTCATTCTGCAATCAAACTGACAGTTTCTGCTATCTGTGGGATGACGGGGGTTCGGGTGTAATTCGTTCTTCTTTTATTCAGGTACTTTGAATGCTGCATCTCTGGTTCAGGTTTTAACAGTAGAGCGAAACCGAGTGAACTGTTATACCGTGACAACCAAATGTCACAACACGTAAAAGAAATGTGGTAGGTCTGTCTGTCATGTAGGAAGATAAAAGCGATCTTATCATGGGAGGTTTCTGCAGGAGATTGGGCGTTATTTCGTGATGATTGTATTTCGGCCGGAGAAGGGCATTAACGTTTTAAATCCGTCTAAGTAATATTTAAACAACAGATCAGCTGGCCAAGAATTTCGCACTTTTTATGGAGCCCAGCGCCTCACAAGAGCCCTTCCACCGGTCTCCATCAAGGGCCTCTTAAATCCATTCCACACCCTTACATTTTGTTTCTCCATGATCCATATTAATGTTATCGTCTCACGCGAGCTCTTCCTATGGAGCTTCCCGACCAGGTTCCACCTTTCCTTCTCATCTCCTTCACAGATGCTTCTGGTTCTGCCAGTCCCATGGAGTTAGTAAGCAATACCAAGTTATGTTTAAAATAGTTTGCCTGTTTGTGGACTCGTGATACCAAGGAAATGAAAACCGTTACTAATATTTAATTAGTACACCAACAAATGCACATATATTAATTTAGTGATCTAAAATTCACATTAAAACACTTAAAACGCTCCTACATGTTTCGATCATACGATCATCCTCAGGGATCATACATTGTTCCTTGCTGAAGTTATAGTTTAAAACACTCAGTGATTTACATCGTTATGTTGAGTTGGTGCTCATGAGAATGAGCCTGGCTGTGGAAGTGCGTTGTGCGACATATAGCATGAGACTGCGCTATGGATCACGTCTGAACAGTACACGACTCACACAATACACAAGACATGCTGCCACAGCACCAACTGAACGTAACGATGTAAATTACTGAGTGTTTTTAAACTATAACTTCAGCAAGGAACAATGTATGCTCCCTGAGGATGATCGTATGATCGAAACATGTAGGAGCGTGTTAAGTGTTTTAATGTGAATTTTAGATCATTTAATGAATATATGTGCATTTGTTGGTGTGTTAATTAAATAAACTACAGACTGCACGGTGCAACGATAAAGATAAAAACGTTACTAGTAATTCAGGATATATAGATATATAGTAGGGGTTACCACAGCGCCACTCACGTACGGCACTCGTGCGACTAACGGAAACTACTCTATTGTAACTGGATAGACAGAAAAGAAAAGAAGCCATCAAATAGAGGGAGAATATTCTGTTTTGTGTTATCTTGCCAAAGGTTCCTCCTAAATTCCGTCTCCGAAGCTGTACTAGCTGGTCACCCCTGGTACGTAGCACTGTGTTTACAATTCATAATTTCAAAATTCAATTGCGAAAGAGATATGACAAAGACAATAACAGTGTCAAAAAGGGTACGGCTGATAATGTCAATACGGTATCGCCAAGCACATGTTAGCTGGGGTAACATAAACAGATACATATTTAATGGTGATGACGCAAATTGGGCGTCGAAACGCATGTAAGTGTTGGATGGTTGCAAGCGTAGAAAGGTCATTGGTAATTCGAGTGACCCGTGTTTTTTAAAGACACTAGTTGGGCACAGAATAAAGTTGTGATATGCACGCGCGCGCACACACACACACACAGCGCAACAACTGCGGCGTGTTCGCCCTCTGCCTGCCTCGTATTTGCGACAATCTGCAGTAGGAAACTTTGATCAAAATCAGTCCACCATTCCTCGAGTTAGGAGACGACGCAGTATGGAAACTTCATTTATTTAACTGCCTCGAAAACCTATTACGACTTACCGAAAATGTGTACTGGATGTACAGTAATGTGTGTTCTGTTACCTTGTGACGTTGCAAACTGGAAACACCGTGATAATGGACCAGCAGGACCGCAACGTGTGGGAGACTGATTAAAGACAGTTAGGGGCATCTCCCTATAAACAGTGTATTTTGTCGGTATTCAGTTTTCATTCGTAACATTTTTTTTAAAATGGATCTTCAGGAAGAGGGATGTGGGGGGTGTGGACTGGATCGAACTGGCTCAGGATAGGGACAGGTGGTGGGCACTCGTGGCTGCGGTAATGAACCTTCGGATTCCATAAAATGCAGGGAATTTCTTGACTAGCTAAAACCTGTTAGCTTCTCAAGAAGGACTGTGCTCCATGGAGTGGGTAAATAAGTAACTTTTTTTTTCCTCCGATAAACCTTTGGCGAGTTACTGTCTGCCTGCCTGCCGAAATGCTTGTAGGTGCACGTACAAACTATGTGTTATTGTCCGATTTTGTCCAAAATCAGAACTGACAGAAAATTTTTCGTAAGAAGTGTGTTGTCTTGTTCGTCGTAATGACGTGTGGTGTGGACAAAATCTACCGAGGTTTCGGAAGAATATACTATTTCCAACTTAAGAGTAGAAAGACACCCTGCAAATGGAGGCAGTACGTTTCTCCGAAACGTCGGAAATTTTCTACCAGACCTCATGGCGTAACATAGCAGGTAGTGACGCTGTTCGTAGTCACCCCCTCCAGAATATCGCAGCTCACAGTTACTGTATAATTCCTGAGTATCGAATTTCATGAAAATCCGCTCTAACGATTTTCGCCAAGATGCATAGTATTCGTGGCACATGTTTGCACCGTCTTGTTGGTAACCGTCTGAGAAGGCTGTGCGTTTTGTGAAAGCGTTTGACTTCGCATTGTCATTTCTGCTGCGATTCCTTACGCAGTAATGTATATTTATGTGACGGTTAATCTCCGGCTGCTCACGACGTAGACTCAGGACTTCTCCGACGCAGGCCGGGTGGGATTTGTGGTGGACAGAATGACAGTGGGACGAGCTTTTCTCCGAGTACTTCGGCTTTCGCTCGTTGGTTACCATTCCATCAGTGCTCTGTATTCTACGTCTGCGTGGATTGTCGGCTGACGGGGCTACGATAATGGAATGTAGGAGCTTGGCGGAAGCAGCAGCGGACAGTTGTCACATAAAATAATGATCGTTTGTAAGTTGAGGCACATCCACAAAGGCGTACGTTTTCTAATTGCACCACAAAAAAAAAAAAACAAGAGAACAGTGCGGCAGATATACACCAGCAAGGGTGAATCCAATTAATATCGATACTACTTATTATAAAGATAAAAGCAGTCCCGTTACAGGCCTGGAGTGGCCCAGAAGGTTCCACGAAGTTAAGGTTCCCAGATATCGTGACAATGGCACAGGATAGTGGTAAGGTTGTCAGCCTTACGCACCGGCCGCCTTTACCCGCAGGAAATGCTAATGATACTCATTTCTGTTAGAGGCTGACTCGACCCCAGGGCCATAGTGCGATCGGAATGATTTTATGTCACCAGCTGGGATCGAACCAGCGACCTTCCGATTTGTAGCCCGGCACCTTAACCACTGTGCCACCGCGGTCCCCGCTATTTATTATATGTTATTTTATATTCAAAATCCTTATTATTGCGGCACTTGACGCGATGTTTTTCATTGCAGACCTGATAACATATGCAGCCACACCACCAGATTAACCACAATAATGTATTTTAACCAATTGTTTTAACACTGTAACTTTAGCAAGCTCACACAGTACGCTTCCTGGTGATGGTGATCACACCGAAACATGTTGGAGCTATTTTAATTTTAATGTAAATTTTAATACTCCTTTGAAATCAGTTGGTAACAAAAGCTTTAATAAAAGACTAGAAATTAATGTGAGGCGTTGTAAAGCCCAAACAGTGCTTTGCCCCAACAGTGGCAGCTCTGTTACTTCTGTCTGAGGGTCAGGTGGACCAGTTTATCTGCTGCTATCTAGTGACTCACTTTTACTCTGTTTATTCCGTGCATTATGATGAAGTAAATAACTCACGTGTGGGCCGGGTAACTCAGTCGGAATAGCGACTGACTACGAGCTGGACGGTCCGGGATCGAATCCCGGTGGGGACGAGATTTTCCGCCCGTCCAGACCGGCCCTGAGGCCCACCCAGCCTCCTGTACAATGGTTGCCGGGTCTTTCCCCGGGGTAAAGTGCGGCCGGGGCGTGCTGCTTACCACTCACCCCCTTCTAGTGTCGCGGTCATGGAAGAGTAGAGCTATACCTATACCCACCCTCTGGGCCACACCGGGCCTGTAACGGGATCACTTTACTTTTACCTTTAAATAACTCACATAACACTACCTGGTGCACTTTTCTATGATTTATAAGTACAATCTTTTACATAGCTCCTACATGTTTCGGCGCTATTATGTCGCCATCTTCAGGGAGCTGACACCACAATTTCATCAAAACATACAGCAATACAGTAGGTAACAATACACATACTCTGTCGTGGTATAAATAGTGCAGAATTTTAAAGGTCCAGTTTTTAACCATTTTAAAAACAAACTATATTATCACTGCTTTACCCACATTATATTATCTTTATGTACACAATTTTAATTTGTACAATTTTTAACCATTTTAAAAACACACCATGACAAATCTTTCACCAGCATTATATCATATTTATGTACGTAATGTTAACCACAACCTGCAAATTTCTGCACTATGGAGACCGCAACATGTGTATGTTTATTGTGACATATTTTATTGCTGAATGTTGTAAAGAAATGTTGGTGTCAGCTCCCTGAAGATGGCGAGATAATAGCGCCGAAACATTTAGGAGTTATGTAAAAGATTGTGTTCGTGCATTATAGAATAGGGCATTTGTTGGTGCTACATGAGTTATTTGGACACTGGGTTCCGAAGTATTCCTTTTTCCATGTATTCTTTCGTCAGAGGTCTGGGACGCGTACTGCTCGCAACACGTGGAGGGTAAGTTAAATAAATCTGGCGTGAAAATGAGATTTTAACCTTTTTTGTTGTGTACAGTTATTCTTGTTATTCTGTCCTTCTGATTCAGGGGTGTACAAGATATCGGTTGAACTTTATCCTGTTGAATGTTGGTAGGTTTGTAGCTGTGCTGCAGAACTGCGACGAAAAAGTATGATGCATGTAGATGTAGTTCCTAATGCTAGTTGGAGATGAGTGGTCAGCTTCACCCCCTGGCTATTTGGTGCGGGGAGAGAGACGCCTAATTTTATGTTCCGGAGAAAGAAAATTTTCCGCTAACGGAAAGTGGACCCTGATTTGTCAGTTGTGAACTCATAGCCTGGTCACAACACACACTGAGCCATCTCCGCTTTTTGTTGCTGTAGTAATAAGCTATCTCCTTTCCATCTGAACCTAGACCTAATTTGAACAAATTCTCTTACCGTTACATGAAAATCATTTGAACAAATATGTAATAATTATTATTTTGTGTTTGTTGCCTTGTTTGGACACCCCTGTGAAATGCGTCAGCTGCGGTTCGTGGACACAGTGACTGTGCGAATAATGTCATGTCACGATTGCAGGAGGCAGCACTGGACAACAAGAAATGATTGATTGTTATCTTGTTTTTCCAGTTTCGCATGTTTTTTATATTCAATTCTTGGCCCGTTTGAGGTAAAAATAAGAAAAAGCACCAAGAAACTTTATTTATTATGACTGCTGTACAATATGTCGTGTTTTTGTGCCCTGAAGTCCATGACGAAAGGTTGAAGGCGTTTACTGGGCTACCAGTGTAATATATGTAACATTAACAACTTGCTAGTGACACCATTGCTCTTTCATTACAAATTAACTCGGGGCGTGTTTCCTTATTTAGAAACATGTTGTGTTGAACAGCCGTGTGGAAACGAAGGTCCCACAGAGGTTAGTCAAGTGACGGCGATCTTAGCGGTACGATTGCGTAGCTTACGCTAACCATAACACTCAGAATTCGATCGTCGTAATATATATATATATATGCTGAGGGTTTTCTGGATTTTCTTCGCTGCTTCCAGGCGAACCCTTAAGAAAGGCATGGCCGTCTCCTTCCCAAAGTTTTAGACTTATCCATATAGACATGGGTTGAAACCCCCTTGCGCATGGTCGCTTGAAGCACTCAGAAGCACTCAGGCTAAGAATTCTGTCATTTTTCAGCGCTGTTAGATCCCCCTCCCTTCCGCCAGGTTGAGGCTTCACTATCACACTCAGATGCACCGCACTCGGTAGGACTCCTCCGAACGAGTCATCAGCCCGTCGCAGAGAACTCTGCCTGACAACACACAAGCACAACAGACAGACATGCATGCCTCTGACGGGATTCGGACCCGCAATCCCACCAAGTGAGCGGCCGCAGACCCACGCTTTAGACCGCGCGGTCACAGGGTTCGGCCCTGTTAGATATTGATACGGCGTAATTAAACAAACAACGATCATAAAGAGGACGCTGTGTCTTGATCTGTGGTGTAAGCCTGTACCAATAGCAGTGCACGACAGTTTTTTTTTTTCATCCGTGGCCCTATAAAACACTAACACTGCTTCCTCTCCTTTTGTATATGGCCTAACAGCAGTCAGATTTGTAGTTGTTGCGAATAGCAACATGTAACACCTATAACGACCGGCAGTGGAAGATGTGCTTGAACCGGCACTGATCGGTCGACCTTCGTTCACAGCAGCAACGCTTAACGCGTGCTCTGTTATCAATCTACGTTTCGTCTGCATCACTGTCTCAAGGGCGACGAACGCCCGAATATCTACAGTGTAAGCTACACACATTGTAGATACGGAACTGAGACAGGTACTCGGTTATTATACCAACCACTGCACATATATAAAATTTATAAAATTTATAAGATTAAAACATTAAAAACGCTCCGACCTGTTTCGGTCCTAGGACCATCAACAGGGAGCCACAATATCCAACTGCAAAAGCACGGTCTAACCACAACTTCATCTATTTTCATTGTTACACCGTACATGTTGTCGAGTTACTCAATTATTATACCAACTACTGCACATATATAAAATTTATAAAATTTACACATCAGAATATTAAAACGCTCCGACATGTTTCGGTCCTAGGACCATCATCAGGGAGCTTGCTAAAGTCACGCTAGAAAGAATCACAGATTAATTTCGTTGTACAAGTTGGGTGTTGTGGCAGCATGCCGTGTTGTGTAATGTTATGTTGCGAAGAGTGTCCTGCTATAGCAAGGCACTCTTCGCAACATAACATTACAAAGAGTGTCCTGCTATAGCAAGGCACTCATCGCAACATAACATTACAAAGAGTGTCCTGCTATAGCAAGGCACTCTTCGCAACATAACATTACAAAGAGTGTCCTGCTATAGCAAGGCACTC
>Ga0131853_10022498_pt1 | contig 11403 bp, 9 predicted proteins | sample TergutLab28metaG_FD_92764 | JGI IMG/M metagenome (GOLD analysis project Ga0131853, IMG submission 92764) | Labiotermes labralis P1 segment gut microbial communities from Petit-Saut dam, French Guiana - Lab288 P1 (version 2) (version 2) | ecosystem: Host-associated > Arthropoda: Insects >...
AAATCATGATCCACCAGCCTTCTGGCGGTGCAAGGGGTATGGCATCAGATATCCAAATCCAAGCAGAGCATATCTTGCGCATGAAAAGAAAGTTAAACGAAATTTTATCTAAACAAACTGGCCAATCAGTGTCCAGGATAGAAGCAGACTCTGACCGTGACAAATGGATGAGCGCCGATGAAGCACTTTCTTACGGCCTTATAGACAAGATAATAACCCGGAGGGAAAATAATGCCATCTAGGTATGACGATAAAGGGGTACGCTGCACATTCTGTGGTAAACATCAAGACGATGTGGACAAGTTGATATCAGGCCCCAACGTAAACATCTGCAGCGACTGCGTAGACGTATGTAACGCCGTACTGGAAGAAGACTCTGTTGATGTACCAGCAATAGAAGATTCTGACAGCTTGCCAAAACCTAAAGAAATCAAGGAATTCCTTGACGAATATGTAATTGGCCAAGACAGGGCAAAAATTGCCCTAAGCGTTGCTGTATACAACCACTATAAGCGTATTGCAGTAGAGCAAATGGGCTTTACAGACGTGGAAGTACAAAAAAGCAATGTACTGCTAATTGGCCCAACAGGGGTTGGCAAGACCCACCTGGCCCAGACCTTAGCCAAGTTTCTTCAAGTACCCATAGCAATTGCCGACGCAACCAGCCTCACAGAAGCTGGTTATGTTGGCGAAGACGTGGAAAACATCCTGCTTAAACTAATCCAAGCCGCCGATTTTGACATAGAGCGGGCAGAACGTGGGATTGTATATATAGACGAAATAGATAAAATATCCCGCAGGTCAGACAATCCGTCTATTACAAGGGATGTAAGCGGCGAAGGTGTGCAGCAGGCCCTACTTAAAATATTAGAAGGCACAATAGCATCTGTCCCCCCCCAAGGCGGGCGCAAACACCCACACCAAGACTTTTTGCAAATAGACACTACCAATATATTGTTCATATGCGGCGGCGCATTCAGCGGCCTGGACAAAATTGTGGAACAGCGTCTAAACAAGAAAGTCATAGGCTTTGGGGCCGATGTAAAAATCAAATCCGAACAGCTAACAGACGATATCCTACAGCTAGTCCAGCCAAGAGACCTGCAAAAATATGGGCTGATACCCGAAATGGTTGGCCGCCTTCCTGTAATTGTAACCCTAAGCAAGCTGGATGAAGAAGCCCTTGTTTCAATATTAAGCCAGCCGCGCAATGCCCTTACCCGCCAATATCAATACCTGTTAGAAATGGATAATGTGCTATTGGAGTTTGAGGACGACGCACTAAGGGCCATTGCCCAAAAAGCACTGGAGCGGGAAACCGGGGCCAGGGGGTTACGTGCCATTGTAGAGGGTATCCTTACAGACATAATGTTTGATGTGCCATCTAACAATAAAGTGGAACGCTGTATAGTAACCAAGGAAACTGTGGAGAATAATAAACCACCCAACCTGGTGTATAACGAAAACCGTCAGCCTATATACCGCAAACAAAGACGCAGGAGGCCCAGGCAGCCTGCTAGTTAAATATTATAATAAACAACATCTAAGCCGCGCATTGCGCGGTTTAATTTTAGCTTTTTTCAGCGAGGGTGAACTATAACATGGACATCCATGAAATGTTATATCAAATAGAGCAGCTAAAAGCCCAGCTAGATGCAGCCCCTGCACTTAATCAGGGGGAAATGCACCGCCTTCGGGAGCATTTTATGGTGGAATACACATACAATTCCAATGCAATTGAGGGCAACACACTAACCCTTCATGAAACAGCGCTAGTAGTCTTAGAGGGGCTTACAATTGATAAAAAGCCCCTTCGGGATCACTTAGAAGCTATAGGCCACAAAGACGCTTTTGAATATGTAATCAAGATAACCAAAGAAAACCAACCCCTCTCTGAAAAAACAATAAGAGAAATCCATTCATTGGTATTGATGAATGACGCACAAAATAGGGGAAAATACAGGGACGTTCCAGTAAAAATATCTGGTGCACTTGATATACCACCAGACCCACTTCAAATTCCAATCAAAATAAGTAGATTGCTGCAATCGTACGCATATGATCAACGCCATCCAATTGAGAAAATTGCTGATTTTCACATTTTATTCGAACGCATCCACCCATTTATTGATGGCAATGGGCGAACCGGAAGGCTTGTTATGAATCTTGAATTGATAAAAGCCGGATATGCCCCTGTCAACATCAAATTTGCAGACCGTAGTATGTACATTGGCTGCTTTAGAGATTATGCACAAACAGGAAATTCAAATATGTTCATAAAAATGACAGCCCAATACCAATTAGAAGAACTAACAAACCTTCTTAATATATCATCCCACAAAAGGAGATGAGCCCATGCCAAAGAAAACCCCAACAGCAGCAGTAATAGACATAGGCTCAAGCGAGCTTAGGCTCCGTATTGCCCAGCAAGTCAAATCTGAAAACGACCCTGTGGGCATTAAATACCTTGAAAACCTGCGCTATCCCCTAAGCCTGGGCCGGGACACCTTCCAAGCAGGAAAAATGTCTTTCGAAAAGGTAGACAAAGCCTGCGGCATTATTAAAAATTTCCTTAACGTAACCCAGGATTATGGGGTGCGTAAAATCCGCACAGTGGCCAATACAGCAGTACGGGAAGCGGATAATATGGACTATATACTAGACCAGATAAAAATAAAAACCGGGGTTGATGTCCAGGTTATTGATGATTTGGAAGAAAAGCAATTAATATATAAATTGCTTACACACTATGCCAGCGACGATTTAAAGCAATCAGCGCTAATGGTCTATATAGGCACAGGCAGCATAGGGATTAGCCTGCTTGAAGATGGAAAAATGCCCCGTACATGGAATAACCGTGTAGGCTCCCTAAGGATGAGCGAATTGTTTGGCCAATTGCAAGATTATACCCGGGATTTTTACCGCCTGGTAGAAGAGTATCTTGCTGGTTTCATCAACCAATTAAAATCAGAACTTCCCGAAGGACTTATGCATTTTATAGTAAGCGGCCAAGATGTTGACCTAATAGCTAAGCTAACAGAGTCAAACTCCCCGGCAGATGCACCCCTATTTCAGATACCCCGGGCAGAATTTCAAGGTTTATACAACCAGCTAAAGCGCAAAACCACTGACCGCATAGCCAACGATTATAAATTAGAATTAGCGCGGGCAGACACACTACTTCCAGCTGCATGCATATACCAAAACCTATTAAACATAACCCAGGCCGGGCATATAACCGCAAGCCGCCTTCTGCCCTGCGACGGGATTCTTTTTGAGATGATACATGAAAAGCGGTTTACCGCTTTAGATAAGAAATTAGTAAAAAGTACTGAGCAAAGTGTCCAACTGCTTTCCCAGCGGTATAATGGGCCTGAGGCCCACAGTCAGCTAGTAAAGGAGTATGCAATAAGGATTTTTGACAAAATAAAGAAAATCCACGGCCTTGAAAGCCGGGACAAACTACTGCTTACAGCTGCTGCCAGCCTTCACGAAATAGGTGAATATGTAAACCTGCGAGACCATCACGAACATTCCTACGCCCTAGTGCGCGGTTCGGACATTGTTGGGCTAAATTATATGGAATCAGAAATTGTAGCGCTACTTTGCCGGTATCACTCTGGGGTAACGCCATCAATTGGCCAGGCTTGCTACACCGCGTTGTCCCCTTCAGACAGGGTACGTGTTTCCAAATTGGTGGCAATGTTAAGGCTTGCAGATGCACTTGACCACAGCCACACCCAAAAATATTCTGACATTGATGTAAAACTTACAGATACTGCCCTCATAGTAACAATACAAACCGGGGCCAGTGTTTCATTAGAACAATGGGCTTTTACCGAAAAAGGGCGCTTTTTTGAAGAAGTCTTTGGAATAAAGGCCGAGTTGCGGGTTAAAAAAACATAAAGAAAACATAAAGAAAACATAAAGGGAGGAATATCATGCAGCCAGAGAATAAGCCAGCAATGATTTTTGCCGGGCGTTCCAGCAAAGAGTTTGCAAAAAAAATATGCCAGTTCCCCGGCATGACGCTTTGTGATTCTGAAACGATATGCTTTTCGGAAGGCACATTGTTTGTAAAGGTAAATGCTTTGGTACGTGGCCAGGATGTATATGTTGTGCAAACCATAGGCAAATCCCCAAACGACGAATTTATGGAGCTTCTTTTTTATGTAGACGCGCTAAAACGCGCAAGCGCTAACTCTGTAACCGCCATTATGCCCTATTTCGCATATGCAAAAGGGGACAAAAAAGACGAGCCAAGGGTATCTATCCGGGCAAGGGTATGCGCCGACAGTTTAGAAGCTGTTGGGGTTGACAGGGTTATAACAATGGACTTACACAGCCCCCAAATCCAAGGCTTTTTCAAGAAACCAGTGGATCATTTCTATGCAATGAAAACCCTATGCGATGAAGTAAAAAAGCTTAAAATTGATGACTTGGTAGTGGTTTCACCAGATTCTGGCTTTACTAAAAACGCGCGCAAGTACGCAAAGGAGCTGGACACAGGCCTAGCAATAGGCGACAAAGTGCGCCACGCCCATAACGAGCAAGCAGAGATTATGGACATTATCGGCGATGTGACAGAACGCAACGCCCTTATTGTAGACGACTTCACAATTTCTTGCGGCACATTGGCCTCCACCGCCAATTTTCTAAAAGAGAAGGGCGCAAAAAGAATAATAGCCTGCGTTTCCCACTGTGTAATGAGAAAAGAAGCCCTGGACAAGCTAACAAACAGCCCAATAGAACTTCTTCTCATTACAGACACAGTAGAAAACCCTGACGCTTTCCAACATCCGAAAATTAGAATGGTGTCCATGGCACCAATGTTTAGCGAAGCCATACGCAAGATTCATAACAAAGAATCAATCAGCGAAATGTTTGAAGGGCAGCCTTAGGCATACTTTACCGCCCATATATAAACTTTATCATCTTCTTCTCCTGGGCATCAGGATTTAACTTTAGTATCTGCCCCCTTATATTGCTTTCAGCCTCTTCTTGGCTAATTTTTGCGGCAGCATTAAATACATCGTCTCCAAAGAAATTTTCTACTGTGGTAAACACCATAGATGGCCAGGTATTATATTCTTCCCCTTTTAGGGAAAGCCTTTGCTGGTTACCGCTCATGGTTATAAACATCCCCATCTGCAGTTCGGTCAGGGCCCTGTCAAAGCCGGGCTTGTCCTCTCTTGTAAAGCCGGCGGCTACCTTAATATCATGGACAGGGACAATTGTTTTTTCGGCAACAACATCGTAAATCCGTTTTGCAAAGTGGCTTATTGTACCGTCTTCATATGCCTCAGCAAATGTTTTACCCTTGCGCCTTGCTGCAAGGAAAAAGGGGTACCATGCCTTTGTAATAAAACCGCTTTTTTTGAAAAAAAGCTTGGCGTAAGCAATGCCTCTTTCTTCGGCCAAAACCCGGATGCGCCATTCCCATGGGTCTGTTTCTTGGTCACCTGTATGCCATGCAATTGGTGTATCATATGGTGGCGGTTCATTCCAATTCCATTTTATTGTGGCATATATACCTTCATCATTGCCGCCACCCATTGCAAAGCCTGCACTTTGTAAGGTTTCTAAAAAATCATTGTAATTGCGTATCATATAAACCTCCATTAATATTTCATACATGTTGAAGTGTACCATATCATGGGATAGAATACGATTAATTACAAATTATAATTCCAAAGGAGATAAACAATGTACACCATCCAATCAGACACCATAAAAGCCCAAATCAACCCCATTGGTGCAGAGCTATCAAGCCTGCAATCAAAAAACACCGGTACAGAGTACTTGTGGCAAGGTGACCCCACATGGTGGGAAGGCCGCGCACCGATTCTTTTCCCAATTGTGTGCTCCCTCAAGGGTGACACATATACCTACAATGGAAACAGCTATAACATGGCCATTCATGGCTTTGCCAGCAAGTCTGTGTTTGATGTAACCTATACCAGCGATTCAAAAATTATTTTTACCCTTACAGATAATGAAGAAACCAGAAAGCAATACCCATTTACATTCTTATTTGAAGCAATATTTGAAATTACCGGCAATAAACTTTCCACAACATACCGGGTTAAAAACACCAATGACAGCATCATGTATTTTTCTGTAGGTGCCCACGAGGCATACCGCTGCCCGCGGGAAGATAATGAAGTTTTTGATGATTATTACCTAGAGTTTGCCCATGATGATACCTATATCAGCGAAACCGCAAGAGATGGCAGTTTAGTAGATGGTGAAGCATATACAGTTGTAGACAATGGCCGTGTAATCCCCCTCAACTACAAATGGTTTGAAAAAGATACATTAATCTTTGTAAATGTGCCATGCAGCAAAATATCTTTAAAAACCAAAAAATCTAACGCCGTGCTTGAAGTTGACTATGAAGACGCCCCCCACCTAGGCATATGGACAAAAATAGGTGCACCTTATGTATGTATAGAGCCATGGTATGGGTTGGCAGATTACCAAAACCATGATGGTAATCTTAAAAATAAAGCTGGGATTCTTACGCTGGAAGCTGGTAAAGAGTTTTCTTGGACACATAGCGCAACTATTACTGAATAGAAGGCTACAACCAGAATAATTTGCATTAAAACAGAAAAGGCAGGATTATCACGGGTATTATTGTTTTATCCGTGATAATCCTGCCTTTTCTGTTTCATCCGTATGTCCTGATAGGGGCATGTTTCCAACACCTGCATAAAATGGAATATATGTAAATAAGGCAGGGATAAAAATGAGAATAGCAATATCATCAGGCCACGGGCTTTTTGTACGGGGCGCAAGAGGAATAATTGACGAAGTGGAAGAAGCCCGCAAGGTAACAGACCGGGTGTCGGCAATACTACGTGACGCGGGGGTAATCATTAGCACATTCCATGAAAATAACGCCCGCACCCAATCAGAAAATGTAGGCGCAATTGTACGCCACCACAATAGCCAAGCAAGAGACCTGGACGTATCCATACACTTTAACAGCACCGCCACAGGAATAATAGAAGACAGGGCTATTGGTGTAGAAGTTTTACATTTTACCAGCAACCAAACAACAAGAATCCTGGCCGGCCAGGTGGCCAGGGCTATATCTGATGCTTCTGGCCTTCTGCTGCGCCACCAAAGGGACAGCGGTGCTGTGGCCAGAAGCAATGTTAGCTTCCTGTCAAACACCACAGCCCCAGCAATATTGATAGAAGTGTGCTTTGTGGTTTCCCGCACAGATGTACGCCTATATCAGGAAAATTTTGAAGCCATATGCAGGGCTATTGCAGCCACAATAAGCAAGCGCGAAATTTCAATAAATGAAGAGCCCGCGCAGCAAACAGTTATACCACCAAAGCCAGTAGATATAAATGCAACCCAGCCATTGCCAGGCCAGCAGCCCAGCTCCTGGGCGCGGGAGGCATGGGCCTGGGGTGTGGAAAACGGCCTTACAGACGGCTCCAACCCCCAAGGGATACCAACCAGGGAGCAGATGGTAACGCTGCTGCACCGGTATGATAATATTATTGTTCAACCTCGCCAATAAACATTTATCCGGTGCTAAATGTTTATTAGCTCCATAGCCGATTCTTATACTAATCTAGAAGATCATCGTCGGCAACACATCGTAAAACGGCTTAAAGCTGATTTTCCGCTAGGTTGCCGACGTGATTTTCTGAGATTCGTAGTATAAGTTTTTCGCGATATCCTTGCATCATCCTCCAAAAAAGGTTAAACTATGTAATTAATAAACATTTATACCCATATTTCTAAAATACATTTTTACGAGGAGGCAAAAAATGCACCTGGAGTACAACCGCTATTACCGCTACCACGCCATGGTAGAAGCCTTGGAGGATTTTCAGCGAAAATACCACCATCTAGCAAAGCTTTACTCAATAGGCAATAGCTATGAAGGCCGGCACATCTGGTGTCTGGAGCTTACAAGCCAAGAAACTGGCCCAGCACACCAAAAGCCAGGGTTTTACCTAGACGGCAACACCCACGCCGGGGAAGTAACCGGTTCAATGGCCTGCCTCTACATCATAGACTGGCTGCTTTCCAATTATGGCAAAGACCAGCAAGCCACCCGGTTGCTGGACACAAAGGCAATATATGTCCTGCCCCGCATATGCCCCGATGGGGCAGAACTTTATCTCACAACCCCTTACATGCTGCGCTCCACAACTCATGAGTGGCACTACCCCACCCACCAAGACCCAGATGGCCTGCAGCCCAAGGATATAGACAACAATGGCGCAATACTTCAAATGCGTATGAGGGACGACATTGCCGGGGACTGGAAAGTGTCAGAAAAAGACCAGCGCCTAATGGTACGCCGTGCCCCCCATGACTATGGCGGTGCGTATTACCGCTTATTCTCTGAAGGCATTATTGAAAATTATGACGGCATTACCTTTGGCACAGCCCCGCCTAAATGGGGCATTGACATGAACCGCAACTACCCAATCAACTGGAAACCCCCTCACATCCAAAATGGCGCAGGGGACACCCCCCTTTCCGAGCCTGAAAGCAAAGCAGTTACAGATTTCCTGCTAAGCAAAAAGAACATAGCCGGTGCTATATACAACCATACCTCTGGCGGCATACTGCTAAGGGCCAATTGTGTAGAAGGGGATGACAAAATGCCCCCTGCTGACCTGGCAGTTTACAAATTATTGGGGACACTGGGGGAAGAAATAACCGGCTACCCATGCCAGGATGTATATGGTGTATTTGCAGATAAAAAGCCCCAATGGGGTACTTTCATGGACTTGACCTATGAGTATCTGGGTATTAGCTCTTTCGCGACAGAGCTGTGGGATTTATTGGGCCGTGCCGGGGTCAAGGAAAAGGGCTTTGCTGCTTTTGCAAAGCTAAATTACAAAGAGCTGGAAGAGATTCAATTAAAAGCCCTGATTTGGAACGATGAAGCCATGAATGGTGAATGCTTTACCCCATGGGCATCCTTCCAGCACCCGCAACTGGGTGAAGTAGAAATCGGGGGCTGGAACATAAAAGAGGGCCAGCAAAACCCACCAGCAAAATTTTTGCAAGAAGAATGCGAAAAAGCCTTACGTTTTACCATAATGCATATGGAGTCCTTGCCACAACTGACAATAAGCGATGTCTGCCGCGAGAAAGTAGGCAGCAATGTGTGGAAAATTACCGCCGCCATAGAAAACGCGGGCTTCCTACCCACATCAAGCACCCAAAAGGCCATAGACAATAAAATCACGGCCCCAGTAAAGGCTAGGATATACGGCGGCAAGGTACTTCAAGGGGAAGAAGAAATAGAAATCGGCCACCTTACCGGGCGTGGGACAAGCATTGCCTTTGGCTTCTACGGGGCAACAAGCCTTGCCGGCCGCCGCAAAAAAGCGGAGTGGATTGTTGAAGCAGAGCCTGGTACAAAGGTATGCATCATAGCCGCAGGCGAAAGAGCAGGAACAGTACGTCATGAGTTGGTCATATAAAAAACGCTTTTGGCAAAAATGAAAAAACCCCCATATACGAAAGGAGAAAGCACATGAAAGTACCATACGAACCCGCAAAATATTATACCTGGGCCGAGATTTTAGAACTTACCGCAGCATGGTGCAATGCCTTCCCAGAGCTGGTTAAGTCTTACCCCATAGGCAAAACATATGAAGGCCGGGAGATTATATGCCTGGAAATAACCGCCCCCGGCGTCCCTGCCAATGAAAAGCCTGGCTACTATATAGATGCCAACTTCCACGCAGGGGAGGTCACCGGTTCGGCGGTGGCACTATACAGCATAAGCTGGTTTTTGGAAAACTACGGCAGCGATAAAGAAGCTACCGCATTGCTTGAAAATTACACCTGGTATATTGTGCCCCGGGTATGTATAGATGGCTCTGAAATGTACTTGCATACCCCATTTACCCTGCGCTCCTCAACCCGCGTTTTCCCATTTGACGAAGACCAGCCCGGCCTCCATGCAGAGGATATGAACGGCGACGGCCTTATTACCCAAATGCGGATAGAAGACCCCCATGGCGACTGGACAACCTCAAAATCCGACCCGCGCCTAATGGTACGCCGCAAACCTGGCGATTTTGGAGGCACTTATTACCGCGTATACCAAGAAGGGCGCATTGTGGAATACGATGGTGTGGAAATACCAATTGCCCGCCCGCGCTGGGGCCTGGATGTAAACCGTAATATGCCAGCCTTTTGGGATATAGACGCAAAGCAAATCGGCTCTGGTGACTATGCCCTGTCCGAGCCGGAAACCAAAACAGTGGCCGATTTCTTGATCAACAAAAAAAATATTGCCGGGGCAATGAGCTATCACACATATGGCAATGTGCACCTGCGCCCATGCTGCACTATTTCAGACAAAGACATGGTAAAAGAAGACCTGGATGCCTATAAACTTCTGGGGACCCTTGGGGCAGAAATTACAGATTACGGCCACTGCGGTGTGTTTGACGCTTTCACAGCAGACCAGAAAAAGCCCTTGCGTGGTGTATATCTGGACTGGATTTACCATCACAGGGGGATACTTGCCTGGTCAACAGAATTGTGGAGTGCCCCTGTTATGGCCGGTGTGGAGAAGCTTAAGTTTGACGCCCCGCAAAAACCAAAGCCAGACAAAGAGCAGGAAGAAGACATGCTTAAAATATTGGCATGGCACGACAAGGAAGATTTGGATGGGTTTCTACCCTGGACAAAGTTTGACCATCCCCAATTGGGGCAAGTAGAAATTGGCGGGTGGAAGAATAAATTCATGTTCCAAAACCCACCAGAGCGCTTCCTGCCGGATATATGTGAAAAAAATATGCGCTTCACCAATATGCAGGCAATGGCAATGGCCAGCCTAAAAGTGCGCAAAGTGAAGACAGAAAAAGTAGCCGATGGAATATACCGCATAAGTTGCGGTGTGGTTAATGGCGGGTACCTTAATACCGCAGGCACAACCCTTGCATCCCAAATAGCGGTTTGCAAGCCGGTAGAAGTTACAATCAGCGGTGATGGTGTTGAAGCAGCACAAGGCAAAGCCAAAATAAAACTTGGCCATATGCCCGGCCGAAGCGAGAAAAAGGCCGAATGGCTTGTGAAGGCTCAGCCCGGTAGTAGTTTGACTATTACTGCCTTTGGCGAGCGGGCAGGGACATACCGGTATATCCTTACTCTGGAGTAAGCAATAGCTAATACTAATCTCAATTAAAATGTTAATTTGCCCAAAATGAAAAAATCATTGAAGCCTGATATTTTCCATTTTGGGCAAATTTTTAGAATTTACTTGAGATTAGTATAAGATATGTTGTTGCATCAGTTATAGGTAATGGGCCACAGAAAAAGGGTCAAAGGCGGATTAACACAGATTTTTAAACATTTTATCTGTAGAAATCCTGCCTTTGACCCTTTTTCTGTGGCCTATTA
>Ga0131853_10022502_pt1 | contig 11402 bp, 9 predicted proteins | sample TergutLab28metaG_FD_92764 | JGI IMG/M metagenome (GOLD analysis project Ga0131853, IMG submission 92764) | Labiotermes labralis P1 segment gut microbial communities from Petit-Saut dam, French Guiana - Lab288 P1 (version 2) (version 2) | ecosystem: Host-associated > Arthropoda: Insects >...
CCGCGCTCTGCCGCCGCAGGCAACATCACCAGCACCATGCACAGCACAAGAACACTCGCCACCCACCGCAATACCAAGGGGCGATTTCTGCCTTTTTTCATACAGCTTCTCCTCCATATATTTATCGTTTTTAGGCCGCCTTTTTTCCAGGCAACCTCGGTTGCCTCTACTTTAGCACAGAAACATTTGGTTGTCAACGTTTTTCTGCATCTTGCCCTCACATTGTTGATGTGCTATAATACATTACGAACACGATAAAGGCGGTGCATGATTATGGCAGAAAAACAGAGCTACAACATTTGGTACATGGGCTGGCGCGTCGCCGGGCGTATGGCGATTTATCATTTATGCTTCTTAGTCTTCGGTGCGCTTGTCTTTATGACAGCGGCCGGGCTTGACCACTACGACGCGCCGGAAGGCACAACCCCTATCAATACAAACTTGATGATTGTCACACTACTCTTTTTGGTGCTTTATATCTACTTGGCATACCAAACGGTATGGCCATGGGGTCAGCGCGACTATAATAAAGTCAAGCATGAACGCACAAGATTTCATCCGTATAAAGGGTTGCTTGTCGGGTTGGTGGCATCCATTCCCGGGCTCCTTTTAATTTTACTCACCTTCGCGCTATCAACGTGGCTACCCAACCACAATATATCTAACATCTCATATTTAGTACTCAGCCTGTATTACATTGTGTTTTACAGCCTACGAGCCATCACCCATTATCCGCTCATTTATCTGCTGGCATTAACAGTACTGCCCATTGCATCGCAAGTGGCGTTTCGTTTCGGCTATCGGTCATACAACCCACTGCACGAAATATTCTATCGTAAAAAGTAATTCATATTTCTTAACGCGTCATTCATACGTATAGTTGCATGGGGGTGTTTTCCTGTGCAACTCACAACACACAAACGATTGGTACTCGTCTCCGCACTGGCGTTTATGCTTGTCGCAGCGATGGTTGCGACATTGCAACGCATGCCGCTTTCTGTTTCAACCGCTGTTTGGCGCGAAGCACCATATACCTTTATCATTGATGCCGGCCATGGCGGCGTTGACGGTGGTGCGGTGTCGCCGACGGGGCTATTTGAAAGTCACTTAAACTTACAAATTGCTATACAACTCGAAAGCTTACTCAATTTTTACGGCTATAATGCCATTATGACGCGCCGCAGCGACATTTCCATCCACGACAATGACGCACGTACCATCCGCCAAAAGAAAATGTCTGATCTGCGCAATCGCGCCGAACTGGTCAATAATACACCTAACGCTTTGCTCGTCAGCATCCATCAAAATACTTTTGGGCAAACACAATACCGCGGCCTGCAGGTCTTCCACGCCAATGGCGCGGCCGATCTGGGCAAAGTCTTGCAAGCAACCATTACAACAGCCCTCGCGCCCGATAATACCCGTCCAACGAAACCTGTGCCCAATAGCGTATTTCTCTTCGGCGCAATCAACGCGCCTGCGCTGTTAATCGAATGCGGATTTCTCAGCAACCCACAAGACGAAAAACTGCTTGCTAACCCTGTCTATCAACGAAAGCTGGCGGCCTGCATCTTCGCCGCACTGACGATGAATTAAATTCAAGGAGAAACCGCCATGTTCAACTACGGCGAAGCCCTATCCTATGTCGCCAAATGGCAGGATATTTTGCGCCTCAGAGACTGGGATATAAAGCTAGAATTCGTGACCAAAGATTGGCGCAAAACAGGCGATGCCAAAATCGACCAATGTGATAAAAAAGCCATCTTGCTCATTAACAGCTGCAACCCCAAGCAAACTAATCTAGAAGCGCTTATCATCCATGAGTTGTTACATATCAAACTTTGGGGTATGGATCAAATGATTGAGGAATTATTGTATTGCGTCTACGGCGCCGATAAGACAAACCTCAAATTCTCCTTTGCCTACACACAATTTATGAACCTGTTGGAGCAAACGACGGAGGATTTGGCAAAGGGATATAAAGACCTCGGCGCTGTAGATAAGTCCATTTCTTTCGGACGATTGCAGCACGAAGCCGACAACGAGTGGCAATAAACAGCACTTACACACAGGAGAGTTTCATGAAAGGCAACATTTTTTTCTGCACGCAATGCGGCAATGAAAGCAGCAAGTGGCAGGGCCAATGCCCTGCCTGTAAGGCATGGAACACCATGGACGAAGCACCGACAGCGCCTGCAAATAAAGCTAAAAAAGGCACATCTCGTGTATCTTCCCATGCCGCCGGCGAACGCCCCAAACCGCAAAAGCTCAACGAAATATCCACGGCCGACGAAATCCGCTTTTCCACCGGCATGGACGAATTCGACCGTGCGTTGGGCGGCGGTGCGGTAGCGGGCAGCCTTGTGCTGCTCGGCGGTGAGCCGGGCATCGGCAAATCAACCTTGCTACTGCAGATTTGCCACCATCTCTGCCGCGACAAAACGGTATTATACATATCGGGCGAAGAATCATTGCGCCAGCTAAAGCTACGCGCCGCACGCCTCGGCATAGACACACCAAATCTGCTCGTTATGGCAGAAACTTGCCTCGACAACGCGCTTGAAGAAGCTATGCAAGCCGATATACTTATCGTCGACTCCATTCAAACCATGCAGCGCGCCGATTCATCAAGCGCGCCCGGCAGTGTCAGCCAAGTCAAGGACTGTACGCTCGCCTTGATGGCCATTGCCAAACAGACAGGCCTAACCGTATTTGTCGTCGGCCACGTCAATAAAGACGGGCAAATTGCCGGCCCGAAGGTGCTGGAACACATGGTCGACTGCGTGCTATCTTTCGAAGGTGACCGACATGTCAGCCACCGCATTGTTCGCGCTGTCAAAAATCGCTTTGGCCCAACCAATGAAGTCGCTGTTTTTGATATGGGACAACAAGGTCTTGTCGAAGTGCCGAACCCTTCTGAAATGCTGCTTGCCGGGCGCCCGCTGCGCACACCGGGCTGTTGCGTGGCATGCGTCATGGAGGGCAGCCGCCCACTAATGGCTGAAATCCAAGCCCTCGTCACACCCACCCCTTACGGCACGCCGCGGCGTATGACGGCAGGCGTCGATTATAATCGTGCCATCTTACTCATGGCAGTGCTGGAAAAACGTGCCGGCGTAAGAATCGGCGACTGTGATGCTTACGTCAACGTCGTCGGCGGCCTTGACATCGATGAGCCTGCCGCCGACCTGCCCATCGTGCTGGCGTTGGCATCAAGTGTGCGCGACACAACCTTGGGCGACAATGTCGCCGCTGTCGGCGAAGTCGGGCTGGCGGGCGAACTGCGCATGGTCAACAATTTATCTATGCGGCTCAACGAAATTGCGCGACTTGGCTTTTCTCAGTGCATTGTACCATGGAATGGCACGGCGGCACTCATCCCGCCGGAGGGACTGCAAATTGTGCGTGTGAAGTCTGTGGCGCAAGCAGTTGGTTTGTTAGGGTAGAAAAAAGGCAGTCGTATGACTGCCTTTTTTGTTGCGCGGAATTACTTCTCAACCACAAACTCGGCGTAGACCGCCCCCTCCCATAGCACGCCATCCGGCAAATTGTGAAACATTACGTAGCCATTACGCAATAGCTTCACATTATTTGTCACACGATAATGCCCCGGCTCCTTAATTGCAGACAAAATCCAATTACTACCGACAGGTACATCTCTATTCACAGAAATAGGTATCGCTGTGTAAATCTCTCCCACCCTTAAAAAGCCTTTTCTAAAAATGTACTCTTCAGGATCCAAGAGTATCGTAGCCATTCGCATGCCATCGTTCCATTCAGCCTCAGGTTTAACTGCCGTCCACTCACCCTCGACCTGTCTTTCAACTGTATACAAGTGCGAAACCCAAGCAACGTAGGGTTCCGATGCTGTCGACGTAAAAGTGACTTCAAACACCCATGTACCCCAGTCTGTATGTTTTATCACTTCAGCCGACGCGGTTATCTCACCCGAGAAATCGCCGAGGGGAAAGGTGAAATCTACGGGTGTGTTCGGCGGCGCTATGACCGTTGGCTGGGCAGTTTCTGTCACAGTCGGCTCAACAATTTCCGGCGGATCCGGCTGGTTTCCGGTTGCACCCGCGCAACCTATAAGTAAAATAAAAGCCGCAACGATTGCCGACGTTCGCAGTGATTTTACACACTTCATGTCCATCGCTCTAACCTTCCTCTTAATATATTTATTTCACTATCAAAACTGGGCGTAATTCTTACAGCTACTGTAAATCCGGCAGTAACTGAGCCCGCCAAGATACCTATCACACGAAGATCCAACGCGCACCGTATAGGGCTGCCGCTCATACCGGGTGCCGCAAAAATTCGGGAATAAAAACGAGTCCCCCATTGCATCCCCCACTGATATTCAACCTCGTGAGGCTCCACCGCTTCGCCAACAGAATTCCTCTGTTGGCCTTCATGGGCGGGAGACTCCCCGCTGCGAAGCGATGCAATCCCTATCGTTTGAACCCAACGCGAAGGCGGCCGAGTTGACGCCATTGCCGTTCGAAGCGGAAGGCTCCCCGAGCCGGGAAAAGTTCCGCGTGCAAAACTAATGGCCGCTCTGTCTTCTTGGGGACTTCGATTTACCGACCATCCCCAAGGAATATACCCATGATTAACTAAACGAAAATGAAAAGGATTTTGAAAAAGCAGCCGAACTAAAATGTATGTTTGTATCTTTTGCCGTTCCCTATCACTCCGCTCCTTTCTTAAGTAAGTTTTCCAGTTGCAATCATTATACCACGAGAATTTTTACCCGTCAACCTTGTATATTATTCATAAAAAACCACCCTTGACCTACACTTCTATTCCGTGTATAATAGCAATCACTACTTACATAATTAGGAGGCTCCCCATGAAAAAAAGACTATGCGGGCTGGCATTATTATTGCTGCTCTCGCTCGCCCTCCCGCTCACGCTGACAGCGTGCAACAACGCCGACACACCGAACGCGCCGGATGAGCCCGGGCCGCTCGTGCCCATGTCGTCAACATTGGTTGACCGCTTCCCCAGCGGCGGCGGCACAGTGCATGCCGACTTTATTGCCTTGCGCGACGAAGATAAGCCATTGAGCGTTTTTTGGTCTGATGGTAGCAATGCGTCATTGGCAGCCGCTGTTTTCGACAGCGACGGCAATCAAATCGCCGCATCTAACAGCAATGATTTCACTGCACCTGTGCGTGCCGGCGAACGCTATACTGTTGCCGTTAACGCCACGGCCGGCGGCGAAGTACGCATTGCCATCATCGATTCACAGCGTCAAGATCGCGACATGCTGCCATTCCCCACGCGTTTAATGGGAACCGACTTGCCTGCTTTGCCGGATGTCGACCCCACTTCTGACCCGTTGGAAGCATGGCGCATTGAGTACGAAATGAACGATGACGGCAAATTCATTTTCGGCAACAACCCCGAGCAACTCAGTCCTCCTGACCTTAACGTTATCAATATGCGTAAGGACAATATGGCGGGCAATTATTTCTTTACTTTCTCGCATTCTAATCAGCGCATTTTCCGTGCCGGATATGAGTATCACTATTTCGGTTATCGCTTGGTCAACCACGGCGATGAAGATATGGTTGTCACTGTATGGAACCGCGGCATTCAGTATGACGGCGAATGGTTGGGCGCGCGCGCATGGAATGACCTTTACAATTTGGCATTTGAGTTGCCCGATGATTACTTTGTTGATCCCGACGGCAAACCGACATTGGAAAATACAACTTGGTACTATCGCGGACAAGATTTTCATCAAGCCAGTCCAAAATACCATCCAATTGTCGCCTTTGAGCCGGAAACACTTGTCGTTCCAAGCGGCGAATACTTATGGATTTTCGGCGGCACAACACCCGATAATTTCAACAATTTCAATGTTGGCGGCACAGCTGATCTTAAAATGCCGGCCGGTTGCATGAACGGTCACGTCCGTTTTGAAATCACAGCAGGCGAAAACATCTCCGGTGAGTTTATCTTCTACACCGACGCAGCGCTGCTGACAACCGACATGCCGGCACAAGGCTATGTCATTTTACGTCCGGAAACCAGTGACATCTCCTACTTTGAGCAATATAAAGGCTGGGACAACTATTGGCGCATTGAAGCCGACTTTGAGTGGACCGTCAATGACAACACACCAAGCCAAAATCTGCCGGTATACTATTACAATTACGTTGATTCACGTGCCGGCGGCCGCGGCCGTGAACCATACGGCGCACACAATGTTCGTCGCCAGCGCGTGCCGCGCACCGGTGCTCAAGACAGATGGCATAACGCCATCAGCCAACACATTGCCGACAACGCCGTTGGTGTAGATATGTCTACTTTCTTCGATGTTGATACCGAAGGCAACCCTATATTTGTCGACGCGTTGCACTACGACGGCGGCGGCGAAATCGCCAACTTGGGCAACTGGATGATTGTTTATCAAGACAACTTCACATTTAACAACGCCGGCGACAGACCGCGGACATTTAATATTTACAAGCGCGGCAACTTTATCATTGGCACGATGGCTCGCGACCGCAACGGCGATGTCCTCCATGCAGATTTATACGTTGCACCACTGGCGCACGTATCGCATTGGGTATTAGAGTCGGTGGGACACGGCCCCAATTTTATATTTGATAATTTTGTTGAACACCCGGCAGGCAGCGACGAATGGTGGCCGATTATAAACGGACGCCCCTATTTCGAAATTCGTCAGTCAGGCGAACGCAACCGTGTTGCATCAATCACCGTTCCGCCAAACTCTGTGGAACAGATCACTGTCGAGTACTTTATTCTCGCCAACTCCTCCGGCGGCATCAACCACTGGATAGAACTGGCAGACTAATACAAAATCCCCGCCGTAAGTGGGACTTCCATAAGACAGTATGAAAACTAAAACATGGCAGTCGCCATAGGGTAAACAAGCACCGTGTCACAACTGTGGCACGGTGCTTGTTAGTGCCAAAACGGCGCTTTTGAAAGCCACTTCGGGACAACTTGCTATGCTCCTCTCTGTTTGTAGACTCACTTTTTCATCTGTCTAAACCGAGGGTAGCATAGCAAGTTGTCCCGAAGTTGGCGGTATAATAATTTTTGACAATGTCGACAGATGCGCAGTGCCGTCCCTTGACCGAAATGGTGCATTATGATATAATTTACTTTGAAATGAGCAACCTTTATCTCAATATAAGGAGGTAAAATACTGTGCCAAACAATAACAGAGCCATTAATCGTGTTTTTACACGCAACGTTATAAATGATTTACTCCAGAATGGGTCAAGTGATGTGCTTGATTATGTCGTTGCCCGCTATGTTGACAATCCGAAAAATAAAACACATGGTCAGCTTTTTAGCGAAATATATGCCCATCTCGGCAAAGAAAAGCGCAATGAATATTTCTATCTAAACACTCTGCTCAATAGAATTCTTGTCGGATATCATTCCGTCAATACTACAACGGCGCTTTCGCAAATGCGCATTGGGCGACATATCGCTGATTTTGTGATGATAAATGGCGAAGGAGTAGTATATGAGGTAAAATCAAACCTAGACAATTTAGATAGACTTTCCGACCAGTTAAGAGATTATTTTAAGGCATTTAGTAAAGTGGTTGTTCTATCTGCACCTCATGAGTACGAAAAAATTTCGCACCGACTTGAAACGCTGGGTGATATGGGGGCAGCTGTTGGCATTTACATTATGAATCAGGATGATATATATTTTAATGAAAATTATAGAAGAGAGGCAAAAGCATTTGACGAATCTCTTGAACATAATTGTATTTTCAAATTGTTAAGAAAAAGCGAATACGAAAACACTTTGAAAAGTTTTTATGGTGATATACCAGAAGTTGCACCTGTGTTTCACTTTCGTGCTTGTTTTGAGCAATTTGAAAAAATACCTATTTTACAAGCGCAAAAATTAGCTTTAACGGAGCTAAAAAAGCGCAACAAAATTACTAAAATGGTTTTTGATAATATCCAACCTGAATTAAAATCTATTGTTTATTTTTCTGACCTAACAAGAAAACTTCCTGAAATCGAGAATCTTCTCGCATTAAATTATAAGGGGTGAAATTATGTATTTTCCTTATTTTCGTGGTCGGCAATATGAACTTCTCGCGCTCCGTGAACTTGTTGCCGAGAATTTAATTAGCGAATTAGTCGTTCCAATTGTTGAGCCTGTAAAACTAACCTCTACATTTAAGGGTACATTAGAAGCCTACACCTCACAAAATCGGCAGATTGCTCTGATTTTTAATCCTGAAGTTGGTGCCTTTGCAGGGCAAAATAACTTCCTTGAAATGCTTTCCCCAGAGCAGACTGGGTTATTGCCAGGCCAATCTGAAAAGCGTTCCGTAGTGATTCCAGCACTATTGATGAATAGTAATGCAGAGTGTGTGGCAAGTACGTTGTTACACAAAAATGTGCCGACAGAAAAAAACATTGTTATTATTACTAACAGAGATTATCTTGAAAGCTATAAAAACTTGTATACAGATACAAGTCCCCAATATACGCTTTTTCCTGATGAGCGTGAGTTTAGAAGAGGAATTACGAGCGGAAAGGTTATGCTAAAAGATAATTTCCGCAAGCAACCTAAAAATGCAGATTATCCAGATGATGAATTTTACACTGAAGATCATTTATTTTATAAAGATGAAGGATATAATGGGTTTGGTGATTATTCCATTGTAGGCAATGAATATGTAGAGGGTGGATTTGCGCCATATGCAGTAGCAATTCATATCGTATACTTCGCAGAAGATAATACATTAAGAATCTGTCATTTTATTTCTGATTCAAATGATGATATATCTGACGTTGCAGGCAAATTTAACGAGGCAGTACAAAAACTTGCATCATGGTATCGAAATGGGCAAAACAAGCAACAAACAAAAGCTATTGATATTTTATTGAGCCATTCTGATAATGGTACTTACCCTGGTTTGCCGACTATTAAGAAGTTATCTATAATGCATCATTTAGAACTTGTTAGTAAATATCTTGATGGGAATTTGTCAAAATGAACTGCTGTATAAATTGCTTTTGCGATAGTGAGATTTATGCAATTATAAGCTCAAGAAAACAGTTTGGAGATTGTTATTTTTGTAACTCAATAAATGTTTTAGTTTATGATATAAATAGTGTTGAAACTCAAATATCTCAAATGATGATTTCATTGGTGAATACATACTCGCCAAGTAATAGCGAAACTTCGAAACCGCTTTCAGTAGCACTACGTGACGATTGGGATATTTTTAATATCAATAATCTTACAATAGATAAAACGCTTGAATTGATAAAGAGTCTTTGCAGCTCTGATTATCATAAAAATGATAAAATTTTTGAAAATGGTGTGAATATTCCAGTTCTTGCAGATAACGATTTTCTATGTGAATTTTGCGTTGTGCAGGGTAACAATTGGGAAGCCTTTTCTAATGCAATAAAATATGATAATCGTTATCATAGCGGAATGTTTAACACAGATGTATTCACTCGCTTTCTATCAATGTTTGAAAAGAAGCTTCCTATTAAGTCTAGATTTTATAGGGCAAGAGTTGCTGAATCATTTAATGGATTTTCAACGGATAGCATGGGTGCGCCCCCACCAGGTAAACGCAGCGTTGGGCGTATTAACCCAGAGGGAATTGGCACCCTCTATTTAGGAAACTCCCCAAAAACAGCACTTGCCGAAATTCGTGCGGCAACATTCGATTTCGTGACAATAGGCACTTTTGAAAATTGTCAAGAGTACAATATCGTAGACTTTTCAGCCATAGATGCGGCAAGCCCTTTCTTGTTTGATGGCAACCTTGAGCAATTCGCCGCAAACAAAAATGTACTCAAAGAAATTGCCGCAGAAATTGCAAAACCACTAAGGCGAAGTGATAGTCATTTAGAATATTTGCCAACACAATTTATTTCTGAATTTATTAAAAGCAAAGATTATGCTGGAGTAGAATATAAAAGCACTCTAAATCCCGACGGATATAACTTGGCAATGTTTGATACTGAATCTTTTATATGCCATCATGTACAGACAATAAGTGTGACTGAGATTAATTATATAATTGACCAATCTTTATCAATTTTAAGTTAACGTCACACCCGCGCTCGGCGCAAAAAAATCAAAACCCCACACTCACACCGAGAACAAAAAAGTCCAAAATCTCAAAACTTGCTCACGCAAAAATAAGGGCGAAGCCCGCGACTGAACTTCGGGACAAATTATCCCGAAGTAGCGGGTCCGGGGAGCAACCCCGGCAAGCAGAAAAGCGGAAAATCCCAGTTGGGATTTTCCGCTTTTCGTGCAGGTGGCTTGCCAGGTGCATTGCTTGCCATTTAGTGTAAGCCCGATTTTTGCTGTTTCGCGGGAATAAGTTTTTCGCAAAGCCATCCTTGACATTTTTTCAAAAATGTGCGTTGGACAAAATCCGCTTACTTGCTAAAATCGTCGAGTCATCGTTGCGTGATAGATGAGATTTTGATATAATTACAGTGGCTTTTGAAACTGACAATTTTACGAAATTGGAGGTTCAAGAGAACATGAGAAATCCGAACGGTTATGGGTCGGTCATCAAGCTACACGGCAACCGCCGCCGACCCTATCAAGTCCGAAAAACAGTAGGCTTTAACGAAAAGAAACACCCCGTCTACCAAACGCTAGCCTATGTAACCACACGAGAGGAGGGTATGATTTTACTCGCGCAATTCAACAACGCCCCATGGGATGTGGAGAAATCCAAAATCACGCTTGCCGATTTATTCGCGCTGTGGCAGGAAAGAAAGGCTAACAAACCAAAGAGTACGCATGACATGATGAAAACGGCGTACAACCACTGTAAGGCACACTACAACGCGAAATATATCGACATCAAGGCGTATCATATGCAGGACACCATCGACAACAGCGGGTGCGGCTATGCCACGCAGAACGCCATCAAGGTCTTTTGGCGCAATATGGGCAAGTTTGCACTTGAATTAGACATTACAAGTAAAAACTATGGTACTTTGCTCACGTCCGCGACTGCTGTTGCCGAAACAAGCCGAGAACCATTTTCAAGTGACGAAATCGCCACGATTTGGGCAATACAAAGCCAGCCTTGGGTTGACTCTGTTCTGTTTTTGCTGTATACTGGTTTTCGTATTTCTGAGATGCTTGATGTGCGAAAAGCAAATGTCAATCTCGAAAATGGCACAATGACAGGCGGCACGAAAACGACAGCGGGTAAAAATCGCGTTGTGCCTATTCACTCGAAAATCCGACACATCGTCGATGCACGTATACAAGAGGACGGCGAATTTTTGTTTTCTCATAATGGCAGACAATGCGGCAGCACAACCTATCGCAAACTGTGGCGCGACATCATGCAAGCGGCGAATATCCAACATACGCCGCATGACTGTCGTCACACA
>Ga0131853_10022503_pt1 | contig 11402 bp, 14 predicted proteins | sample TergutLab28metaG_FD_92764 | JGI IMG/M metagenome (GOLD analysis project Ga0131853, IMG submission 92764) | Labiotermes labralis P1 segment gut microbial communities from Petit-Saut dam, French Guiana - Lab288 P1 (version 2) (version 2) | ecosystem: Host-associated > Arthropoda: Insects >...
AGCACTGTTGACTTTATGACCGCTGAGTTTGTAAAAGTCCCCTTTGATGTGCTGACAAAAGCAAGCGAAAGGCTTACAAGCGAAATTGAGGCGGTTACAAGGGTTGTTTATGATATAACTGGAAAGCCACCTGGTACGGTGGAGTGGGAGTAGATAATAGAAGCCCCGAAATCCTGATGATTACAGGGTTTTCGGGGCTTTGATTTTGGTTTTGAGTACAGTTTGAGTACAAATAAGTTTTTTTGACTAATCGTTTGGGCTTTCCGAGCGGTTATTTTTTCGTGCTTCTTTTAATTTGGCTTGTGATTTGTCAGCATGGCTAAGGGGGTATCTATATTTCCAGAGTTGCTTTTCCTTTTCGATTTCCTCTGCTGTTTTGCCACTATCAGCAGCAATCTGGCTCAATATTTCTTCTTCTCCGTCAAGCCATGCTTCAATTTGTTTGTCAAGCAACCTGTCATCAATGGTTATGTTGTATACCCTTTTTCCAGATACAGTGCCGCCTTTCTTCATTGATACTCCAAATTTTTCTTCGAGAACATTAAAGGTCTGTATAACATCATTATGCGAGTTTAACTCTCGACTTGCGAAGAACTCAATGGGAAAATCCAGTGCAGCAGCAATTTTTTTTAGCCAATCCTCTCTAGGTGTTCTTTTGTTTATCTCGTAGTGCCTTATGCGGTCATCAGAAAGTCCAACCCTATCACCTAGCTCCTTTTGGGTTAAGTTCCTGCATTGTCTTGCTATCTTAATTCGTTCACCTACTGTCATCTGATACACCCCATGAAAATAAATACAAAAAAGCACTTGACAGGGTCGATAATGTCCCTGTATAATTTACGTGTGCATAAACGTCCCTGTTTGACGTTTTGTCCATATTATTTATCTTAGCAGATTTTATACCAAAAAGAAAGGGGAAATTATTATTATGAGTACAAAAGCCTATATGTCTGCGAATGAAATTGCAACGCTTTTGGGGGTATCGACTGGGTTTGCTTACAAGCAGATAAGGGTGATGAACCAAGAATTACGCCAACAAGGGTATCTTACAGTTTCTGGTAAAGTGCCGACACGCTACTTTGAAGAAAAATGGTACGGTTTGAAAGAACCTGCCAACGAGGGCGCAAACAGAAAGGCGGTGTCTGCGGTCAAATGAGTGTGAAGTTTAATTTTACAACAAAAAAGTGGGATGCCCAATTTCGGTGGACAGATTCTTACGGAGTTCGTCGCAAGACCACTAAGCGAGGATTCGCACGAAAGATAGACGGACAGAACTACATTAGGGAGTTCCAAGCCGCAAAATCTGGCGACCTAAATATGCTTTTTGAGAGCTACGTCAACGAAATATACTACCCAGACATGATTGGACGACTCAAAGAAAACACTCTGCGAACAAAGCAGTATGTTATAAACGAGAAGCTAATTCCATTCTACGGTCATCGTAAAATGAACGAAATTAAGGTTTCAGACATCAGGAGTTGGCAAGCTGAATTATTGTCAAAGGATTACTCTCAAACATACCTTCGCAAAGTATCAGCGGAATTGTCAGCCATACTGAATCACGCAGTTAGATTTCACGGGCTAAAAGAAAATGTTTGCAGGAAAGCAGGGAGTATTGGCAGTAAAAATGCTGACGAAATGCAGTTTTGGACGAAAGAAGAATATGAGAAGTTCTCCGAAGAGATGATGGACAAACCTGTTTCGTACTATGCGTTTGAAATGCTGTACTGGTGCGGGATTCGTTTGGGAGAACTGCTTGCTCTCACTCCTGCGGATTTTGATTTTGTGAAAAGAACAGTCAGAATAAACAAGTCATATCAACGTTTGAGCAGGAAAGACGTTATCACAGAGCCAAAAACGCCCAAAAGCAAGAGGATTATTGCAATACCGCAGTTCTTATGCGAGTCCATGCAAGAGTACATTGCTATGCTATACGGCATCGAGCCTACGGACAGGATATTTACCATCACCAAGTCTTATCTTCATCATGAAATGGACAGAGGCGCAAAGGAAGCAGGTGTAAAGCGCATCAGAGTTCACGACCTTAGACACAGTTCGATTTCATTATTGATTGAAGAAGGCTTTTCCGCTTTAGCCATCGCCGAGCGCATGGGGCACGAGGCAATCCATGTAACATACCGATACGCACACGTCTTTCCGACAAAGCAAACCGAAATGGCAGATAAACTAAACGAGATGAAAGGGGATTATTAAATGTCTGAAAAGGTCTATGACCGCAAGGGGCGGTGGCGAAGTCTGGCGGTGGCGTTCAGAATGTCACCAGAGGAAAATGCCGACTTAAATGTTAGGGCTCGTCTCGCAGGGCTAACCAAGCAAGATTATTTTCTGCGGCGCATACAAGAACGTGATGTTATCGTACAGGGCAGTCCGAGAGTATACAAGGCTCTGCGCAACCAAATGACAGAACTTCTCGAAGAACTGCGGCGGCTTGACTGCGCTTGCCATACTAACGATGAATTTCTGGCGATATTGCGCCTTGTCGCTGAAACCGCAAGCAGCATGAATAACACTGTGCAATCAGAATCACTATCAATATCAATATCAAGCACCCAAAATGGAAACTAGCCCCTGTGTCTGCAAACACAAGAGCTAGATGCTGTGGTATTTTGAACTCTATACTGTACTGACAACATAATACCATAGCATACCCACCAAAATCAAGTAAAAAATGGAGGTATCTATGAGCGAATTAAAGTTAATAACACTAGACACGATAAAGCGTGTCGCAATATCTTGGCTATTATATCCACTTATTGCATTTGCAAAGATTAGCATTATGGAGGGCGACCCTGGATGTGGGAAAACAACCCTCATTTTGAACTTAATTGCCAATCTGACAAGAGGTAGATTGCTTACTGGTGATGGTGCTATTGATGGACTTGAGCCAATCAAGGTTATTTACCAAACAGCAGAGGATGGTCTTGCAGACACTATCGTTCCAAGATTAGAAGATGCAGGAGCAGACTGCTCCAAAGTGACGGTGATTGATGAATCCGATAAAATGCTGACTATGGTTGATGCAAGAATTGAGGAAGCAATCATAAAAACAGGCGCAAAGCTGTTGGTCTTAGACCCCCTGCAAGCCTATATAGGCGATGGCGTAGACTTGCACAGGGCAAACGAAACAAGGGTTGTCTTAAAGCAATTAGGCGCAGTTGCAGAGCGAACAAATTGTGCTATCGTCCTTATCCGACATCTGAACAAAGGCAACGGAAAAGCTCTTTATCGTGGAATAGGGTCTATTGATTTAGTTGGTGCCGCCAGAAGTGTGATTTTAGTCGGGAACACAGCAGACGATGAAAATATAATTGGAATCGTGCAAACTAAAAATAACCTTGCTCCAAAAAGTGAATCAATGGCTTTTCGCCTAGATGAAAAGGGCTTTGAATGGCTCGGCGCATACGACATCACAGAAGATGATATTACGATTGATTGTTCTTCTGGTGAAAAGCGGAAGCAAGCGTTGGATTTAATAAAAAAGCTCCTTAATGGAACGGACAAAACCATTCCCGCTTATGACGTTATTTCAAAAGGTGTAGCCGCAGGGATTTCAAAGCGCACTATGGAAGATGCGAAGAAAGAGTTAGGCGTAAAATCGGTGCGTATTGGAAAAGCGTGGCACTGGAAACTCTAAGGATTTTTCAAGAACGCAACAATGCAATCTCCTATAGCGTTGTGGGTTTAAGATTGCAATATTGACAAGATTTTATCTTAGCACTTTGCGTTGTTGCGTTCTTGATTTTCTGTGCAATAAAAGAAAAATAATTACAGTGGAAAGAGGGTATAGGCTACGGCGCAAAGAACAACAAACGAGCAGATTAGCCCAGACCAATTCTATGCAAGAAAAAAACTAGCAAGCACTGGCTGTGTACGTTCACTTTGTTTCCGCACACGCCGCTTGTTAGGGTGGCAAATCCCCCCTAAGACCCCCAACTGTGCATCATGGCAGATGCACAGTACCGCCTAAACAGTCGGCATAAGTTTGTGGCTTTCATGCCCTGCACAAGCGATATTGTGGCGACGCACAATATCGTAATCTACTCACGGTGAGGGGAAAAGTAAGGAGTGTGTTTTGATGGATAAAGCAGATAGATTTCGGAAGAAGCGAATCAACATATATTTACTTGATGAAGAATTTGATATTCTGACAGATAAGGCGAAAATGTATAAGATAACAAAGTCTGATTTTTTGCGGTCGTGCATCGTTTTAGGCGGCATACTTGGCGATAATCGGAAGAACTATACCGATGAACAAGTGGCGGTATTACGGAGCGAATTAACCAAGATTGGCAACAACATAAATCAGATAACATACAGGCTTAATACGATGGTAAACGCACAGGGTTTGGGGTTGGATTTTGAAATGGTCGTAAGGGATATTGATGAAAGTTTTCAAACATTATTGCGTTGGTACTGCGAGCATATATACGAGTAGGAGTAGAATTAAGGCTATCAAAAATACTAAGGAGCTTTTGGCGTAAATCCAAAGCTCCTTGTTGTCGTTAAAACAGTTAAATTTTGTCTGATAGTTTACGGCTCATCTACCTCGTCTGCAATTTCTTGTAGCTCCTGTTCGATAAGTTCCTGTTCAGCCGCCGCCGCTTCTTCGGCTCTGGTGATGGGGTTAAAATCTGCATCCATACTATCACGATGGCTCATGTCTGTAATGAAGTTGAAAACCGAGTGATAAGCTATCATATAGTCATACTGCCACATCATCAAGGCTTCATAAGCCGCCGCTGTATCTTCACATTGCCTGTTGATGGCGGTAATTTGTGCGCCTATAGTAAATTGGCGGAATCTGTCGGCATTTTCGATGTATGTGCTGTTATACATAGCTTCTGCCATGCGCAAATAAGTATCAACCCAAAGAAATCGCTCGAAATAAGACATCGCTTCAAAATCTGCAAACTCACCATTTGTAAACTGCTCAAACCATTCGCCGTGTCTATTCAAGTGCGCTCTAAATGCCATAAAGAATAAATCATTGTTGGAATCAGCCGCCATTGCAGTTGCAAGCTCATAAAATTCTTCCCAGAGCCATTGCCCCTCAGCATAAACGACAGGGTCAATTTCTAGCGGTGCGGCTACTGCATCGGCAGCATTATTATCTGCCGTGCCTGTTTCGCTTGTCAGCGGTGGCGTTGTTGGTTGCTGTTGTGGAACTGGTGCAGGGCTGTTGCCACCACAAGCGGTAATCATAAACGCTAAAATTGCTACTAGAGCAATCGTAAGAAATTTTCGCATGGAATCCCTCTGCTTTCACAAAATTTATTAGCATCGCCCTATAGGACTAATACCAGTCCCATTATATCACATGACTTCCGTAAAATAAAGATAAAAATGGACTGCATTCAGTCCAAAACGGAAGTGGTGTAATGGGCGAGCAGAAGATAAAGCAAGGCGAAATCCGAATAGGCGAAAATATTAGGGAGATACGCAAACAACGTGGCATAGGGCAGACAGAGCTTGTACAGCTCTTACAGCTTAGCGGTGTTGCGATGACAAGAGAGACACTTGTCAAAATCGAGCGTGGTATACAGCATCTACAGGCAACGCAACTAAGGGCTATTCGTGACGCTCTGAAAACAAACTATGAGGAACTGCTGAAATAGTGCTCTTTTATGCGCCGTAGCGCAAACTGCGAGCGCATTTTCTTTTTTATTGCAAAATACACAGCAGGGTGTGCATGGCACTCTAATCATTCTTTTTAATGTTTTTGATAAGAATGATTAGAATGGCGTTAGAATATGTCAGAGAGAAGATTGAGAGCAGTAAAAAAGAAAATCTAGTTATGTCGCCGCAGGGCGGCTACACAGCTATTCAAGCATTATCAAAAATAATGATAGAAAAATTTGTATTGCTAAAATACGTATATTGTGATACAATATCACCAAATAGACATACAATGAAAAAGGAGATGATTTCATGCCAAAGTCTATAGCAATACGAATTGATGATGAATTAAAGCGACAAGCCGAAATAACGCTTGATGAACTCGGCTTGAACATGACAACCTATGTGATTTCTAGTCTAAAGGCACTCGTCCGAGAACAGGGTGTACCGTTTGAACTAACCACAAAACAACGTGTAAACGAGCAATACCAGTCAAAACTAGATGATGCATTTGAGGATTTGGTAAGTAATGGTGGCTTTGAGTATTTGGGTAAAAACAAGGACGGCACGGCTAAATTTGGCGATACTCCAGTCAAGGCAAGCCTATGAGGGTAATATTTGCAAAATCCGCATTGAAAGAGTATCAGAGTTGGGAGAAATCCAATCCAAAGACTGTTGCGAAGATAGATGAACTCATTGAAGACATCTTAGAGAACGGTCTAAATGAGGGCAAAGGAAAGCCAGAGAAATTAAAGCACTACAAAAATCCTGTGCGATTTTCAAGAGAGATAAATAAGGGCGATAGACTGGTCTACTTTTCAGACGGTCAAGCACTATTCGTCTTGTCGTGCAAGGGGCATTATGACGACCATTAAGTAAAGAAAAATAGGGGGCTGATTATGACGGATAAACGCCCAAACAACTATAACTGGCGTGGTTGGCAAAAACTACATGATGAATATACCGCAAAGCTTGAAGCCGCAGGAGCAAGAGTTACCTACGCAAAACAAAAGTATGGTTGCTTGTGCCTTGAAGTGGATTGTAAAGACGCTACGAACACAGATGAAATATATAGGTTGATTGAAGAAGCCGAAGAAAAAAGCCTATGTATATGTGAAAATTGCGGCAGTGAAAAGGAGTATGTCAGCGAAGTAGAATTAAATTGTTGGATAAAAACACTCTGCCGTAAATGTGCTGAAAATGAAAAAGCATGGAATTTTGCAGTAGGCATCGTGCAGACAGAAGGAGTGCAACCATCTGATTTTATGATGGGATTGATTGAGCAGGAAAAACGAGGAAAAATTAAACGAGAAGATATAAAACGACTGCTTGTGGAACATTACACCATCAAACACGCCGATATAGCAACACAAGATTTGATAGAAAACCATGAGGCAGCAATAGGTGAGTATCTTCGTGGCGAAACAGTAGACCATGAAGATATAGCTTGGGAAGATGGTGAATTGTCTAAAAATGACTTACACCATATTCGACTTGGTGAACATGAACTTGCAACAGGTACGCATGGTGATTGGTCGATTAGCAAAAAAGGTTAACCGTTACAAGCTTTTAGGCAAGCATGAGAAAAAGACGATAATGCTCTCACGGTGAGGACAACCTAAACATAAGCCCTTTGTTATATTAAGGAACACATAATCAAAAGATTGTTGAGGATTAGCATAGCCGTCCTGCGGCGTGATTTTGAGTTTTGTACACAGAAAGTCATGGATTTTCTTTTTATTGCTGTTCCCTTTGACAGCAGAGTTCACCTAAGTCTATTGCGTAGCGGCGTTTATGGAGATGTATCCGAAAATAGTGAGGCGAGTGATGAAGAATAAGTATAATCCCTATGAAATCCCGATAACGAAACCAGAAAAGCCATTGAGAATATTATTTTTAACTGATTCTCTCGGCGAAGAGGTTAAAAACAACAATTCAATCATTAGTAAACTGCACAAGCTATCTGAATTTGACGAACTCGAAATTTGGTTTTCTCCAACGCAAGACCCAGATTTACAGAAGCTAACTTCAAATATAGTGACAGGCAATAGTTGTGAGTATACATTGATAAAGGGCAAATATCCGCATAAGCGTTTTATTGCGAGTCTTCACATGGATTACGGGGAGCGTCAATATTCTACGCTGTTAAGGGAATTTCCTGACAGCAAGAGTTCCCCAAATTTATTTGAAACAGTCAAGGGTAGTCGAATAAACATTATGGAACTTGATATTATCTATAGAATTGATGACACATTTTATAACTGGGATTTGCTAGATTTGGTAGTGGCGCACAAAGATGATTTGGAAACGGCATCGTTAGCGGGCAAATTCCATGTTGTGTGCTTAGATGATGTGATGGAAAGAATTAGGCTGTTTATGCTGAACCACAGGTTGTTCTATGTTGAAAAATGGTTCAACACTTGTGAAATTTCTTATTATGCCCATAGGCGGCTAAAGTTGTTTCCGAATATGAAACAACTTTGGAGCATCATAAATACCCATGCCGAAAATTCAGAATGGGTACAAAGTCTATATACGAGAACAGAGCTATATCTTAGAGCGATAGACAAGCTTAAAATCAACTCTTTAAGACAGCCTAATAATATCGTGGCAACACAGTATGAGTACGATTTTGCATTTCTAATACTTTTGGTCACAGGAATTTTTGATAATTTGGCATGGTTGATTTGCAAAATTTATGAAATTGAGTTAGGCAAGATGGATATTAAGCTGATTATTCCCAATGAAGAAAAGAAGCGTAAGTTTATCAAAGCTGTGGAAGAAAAATGCTCATGCCTTTCTGCTTTTCTTAGCATGGAGATTACCCAAGCTAAGATTGGTCTAGTTTACCCAATCCGAGATACAGTAGTCCATAGAGATTATCTAACGACTGTGCGCTATATGGACGTACAAAAGAAAATTGATGCTGTATATCTTAAAGTTTCGCCAGAAATAAGTCAGAAGTTTGGAAAGCTCACTGAATTAGGAATGAATCTTTCACACTGCTTTCAACACGATAAAATAGACAAGAACACAGTAACCGACGGAGCAACAGGCGAAACGAATATTTACGGAGCTTCCGAAGATATGTACATTATCCCATTTATTTTTATTGATGTAATTGACGGCATGGTTAGGGGCTTGATAAACAGCATGATAGATATTATCGTTACATCAAAGGACAATAGTGCTACGAGCGATAGCTCAACTGGTATTTTTGGCTTTTGGGGAAAGGAAGTTGACCCCCTGTATTTTTAGCTCATTTGGCTTTCAACACCAAAATTCACCGAAGTCCACTGTGTAGCAACGTTGATGGAAATGTATCAAAAGATAATAGAGCGAAAGCAAGGGGGTGTTCGCAATTGTGGGAAGCAATCGGTCAATTTGCAGTTGCGCTTGGTGGCGCGAGTGTAATTATCGTTGGGGTTTCGGCTTTCATAGGAAAATGGTGGGCTGAATTTCTGATGAAAAGTAAACTTGCCAAATACGAAAAAGACTTGACGATAGAACTAGAGAAAGCAAAGTCCTATAACGATAGGTTAAGTCACATTTTGAACGATTTATATGATGAAGAAATTAGAGCCTTAAAAGAATTATCCAAGTTGCAGATTGGTTTTGTTGATGATATTGTATTTCTTTTTCGCAAGCCATCAGATAAGCAAAAGGAACTTGCAGAAAACGCATACACAGCCTATAGTACCGTATTGCTAGAGAATGAACTTTTTATTGATAGGTCATTATTTGACAGCTTGAATGGATTTAGAACAAAAGGTCATGCACTATTGATTCTATACGACTTCTATGCACAGGGGCAATCAGGCAACGACAAGGCAAAGAAACAAGCTGATGAACTCATTGCAGAGTCGAATTTGATTAGAAAGTTAATGAGGGAATACGTTGCCAATAAGAAAAAATTTTTAGGTGAGCAATTTGTTGTGAGGTAAAATATTAGATACATGTGCGTAAAAGGTATCAGAAAGCCGAAATAGCCGCCCTGCGGCACAATTTTGAGTTTTGTACACAGAGGAGTCATAGATTTTCTTTTTATTGCTCTTGGTGTCAGCAGGCGAAAAAGACAAGCTCGTAACGATTGTAAGTGTTCTACACAGGCGGTGAAATAGTGAATTTAATTAGTTTTTTAAGCTATAGTTTTAAGCTGTAAAACAAGGAGTCAAAAATATGAGTCAGCTAGAATATGCCTACCTTACAGAACTACAGGGCGTTGCGCTTATAAACATTACATTTGGGAGTAAAACGATTGACCGGATGGACGTTGATTTCAAAGTCGATTTGAAACACAGTGAGTTTGATTTCAATGTGGAAAGCTCTAACTATATTGATGTGCTTGATATGTATTTTTTGAGAAAAGATGAAGCTGACCAAATGGACTATATATACGGTATTGACACAAACAATATCCCATTTACACTTTATGGATGTAGCGTGTGCCATCTAAACTTTCCATTAAAGGAAATGCGGATTGTTTGGAACAGTGTAATTATTGGCAAACACCTTCCAAGCAAAAGTAATTGTTCTGTCGTCAAAATGAAATGTATAGTCGAAGATGTAAAAAAACAGTACCGTTTAAGTGTCGGAAAGGCAGAGTATGCGATAAAAGCCGAAACTATTAAAGTCAAAACTAACTGGTCAGCGTTGCCTGATGGGAAGTTTAATGGAGTTGCTTTTGAGTTGACTTGTGAAACACCAATATTATTTGAAAAAATGAAAGATGCGTTTTTCAACCTACTCGAAATGCATTTTTTGTGGATAGGGCATTTTCCCGAAGTCAAAGATATGCGGTTTTGTGATGGCGAAAGTGAATTTATATACGCCGAACACTCAAAAGGTATTTACCAGTCGGAAAAAAGCATCGTCAATTTGGAACGACGACTATTTCTTGAAAATATGGATAATTTTTCCGATAAGTTTGATAAATGGGCTGTTATGAGAGCACGAAACATTCCTGTGTTTACAGTGTTTCTGAATGTTCTTTATAGTCGTGATATGTTTGAAGAAGTGAAAACGTCAACACTAATTCAATGCTTGGAGGGCTACTTTAACACGCATCATGACAGCGATATGATGGTTTTTGATAAAAAGCATAAGAAGAGTATAGTAAAAGCCGCAGAGGAAGCTCTACATGCTTCTGATGAAATAAAAAATGCGTTCGACACAAATCTGTTTGGCGAAGTACTAACCAGTGTGAAAAGCGCACTCGGACGAATCAACAGAAAAAGCCTTAGAAAAATTATTTTGTTTGCGGTCAATCGCACTTCCTTTACTAAAAAGGTTTTTGAATACGAAATGAGCGTAATACTACAAAGCGATAAGACACAGTTTGAAGTTTTTGTCAGCAAAGCTGTAAATCATAGAAATTTTATATCGCACTTGTTCAAGACGGACGACTATTTCAAACATAATGAAAACAAGTTGGCAATGCAAAAAATTGAATTGTTGTTACGATTATCTATGCTACATGACATAGGGCTAGAAGTAACAGAAAAGTCTGTCTACGACTATATTGAGCTACTTAACACAAGACACTACAGTAAACGCCGCTGAATGAAAGAGGCGCACATTTTTAAGTGAGCAGTTAAAAGAGGTTACGCCACAGGCAAGATTGCAACTGCATTTCCATGAGTACATTTTGAGTACAAAAATCTCCGCAACGACAAAAAACAGCGATAAAAAAGAAAAATGGCAACACTAAATCCCATGAAAACAGCTAAAACACATAGGTTAAAAGCCCAAAGAGTGGAGTGGGA
>Ga0131853_10022508_pt1 | contig 11401 bp, 12 predicted proteins | sample TergutLab28metaG_FD_92764 | JGI IMG/M metagenome (GOLD analysis project Ga0131853, IMG submission 92764) | Labiotermes labralis P1 segment gut microbial communities from Petit-Saut dam, French Guiana - Lab288 P1 (version 2) (version 2) | ecosystem: Host-associated > Arthropoda: Insects >...
ATCCAGCTGTTGATGCTGCAGCTGCCCCGATTTCTTTACCGTAGACTGTCTGATAGCGATCACGGTCGGTTAGTTTTTCGGTGATGTATGGTGGGAGGGGCATTTCTCCTAAAGTATCAAGGACTTCGTAGAAAATACCATCGTATGTAAATTCTACTTCGCAGATGCCATCTTCTTTTTTGGTGATGCAAGTGGCTTTTAGTGCGCCGTTGCCGAAAGATATGATTGTTCCAATTGGAACACGCTTGGCTGGTTTAATCAACACTTCCCAGCGATCACCTTCTAGTTGGGTTAAAAGGAGTACCTCGATGGCAGCCCCTGTTTCTTCTTTTGTACCAAGTAGGCGGGCTGGCATGACTTTTGTGTTGTTGAGGACTAGTGTGTCACCTGACTCTAATTCATCGATGATATCGGTGAAAGTTCGGTGTTTAAATTGCTGGTTTGGTACGTCAAGTACCATCAATCGCGATGCATCCCTTTTTTCGAGGGGCGTTTGTGCGATTAGCTCTTCTGGTAAATTGAAATCAAAATCTTCTACTTTCATGTTGATGTACACCTTTCATTCACTATTTTCTTGGTCAGTTATAAATCTTAAAAATTCTCGCCCTAGATTAGTCATATCATATTCAGTTCTCTCCCAATTTGCCCTATGATGTTCTTGCATAATAACTTCTCCTTTTTTATTAGGTTTAATTTCTCGTACTAGTTGATCATTAATCAACATTCTAGTAAGTGAACTTATAAATTCCTTGTCACTAGCATATTCTAAGGGATAAAACATAGACAGCTTTCCCTCCAACATTGCCTCCACGATATGCTCTCCTTGAACTGAAATTTTTTGCAATAATTTTATAGCTACTAGCGGATATTTATCAATTAAAGTAATAAACACTATTTTCTTCTCCTCTGAAATTTCTATAAGCTGACTATTATAAAGTGCATTGGCAAAATATTCTCTCTTTTCTTTTTGAAAAGAACGCATAGCTGCGAGAGTCGTCATCTGAACACAAGAAAAGAAAAACTCATCCTCTGCTAATTTCTCTCTATTTGCTTCTAACTTTGAAAGTCTTACATCGATCATTTCTTGCCATTCATTCATAATTTTATTTGCACTTCTGTCTTGTACCAATCCAATATATTCCGTTAAAAAGCTCCCTGCAATTGGAATAGCACCAATTCCACCTTTTAATGTAGCTGATACAGCACTATTAAACATTTCTTTTTTATCGCTCATCTTTACACTTCCTTAAATCTTTCTCCACATTTGACAGCAGTGGCTGTTTATTAAAGACTTCATTTTCACTGGTGCGAATGTCTTTGATTTTTTGTAAGACTTTCTTGAAACAATCTGACTCAGAGCGAAGTTTGTCTTGATTTAAACTCGCACCTTCTAATAAATACTCCTTTAAAACTTAATTCGACCAACGCCTAAATTCAACTCCACGAGTTGAGCGTACACGATAACCAATAGCTAGGATCATGTCCAAAGAATAATAAGTAACATTGTAATTTTTGCCGTCTGTAGCAGTTGTTAAGTATTCCTTAACAACTGAAATTTTTCAAAGTATGTTTTCACAACATCACTTCGCTACTCAGTATTCTGAACAATACTTAATTTACCCATTATACCACAGCTACTTCATAAATACTATTTTTTCGACAATTTTTTTTCAAGAGAAAAAAAGACCTAATCTTGACTAAGTCTCATTTTCCTTCAAATTCGATTCCCAAATGGGTATAAGCTTCAGGTGTCACAACCCTTCCACGTGGTGTGCGTTTGATAAAGCCAATTTGTAATAGGTATGGCTCATAGACATCTTCGAGGGTTTGTGATTCTTCGCCGATGGAGGCTGCGATGGCTTCAATACCGCATGGACCGCCGTTAAAGCGTTCGATAATGCCTCGTAAAAATTTATGATCGATATAGTCGAGGCCTAATTTGTCAATGTCTAGTTTGCTTAATGCCATGTCGGTAATGTCTCGTGTGACTAGGCCATCGCCTTTGACTTGGGCGTAGTCGCGGACGCGTCGGAAGAGTCGGTTGGCAATTCGCGGTGTTCCTCTTGAGCGGCGTGCAAGTTCTATGGCAGCTTCTTCGCAGGTAGCAACATCATAGACATCTGCTGTTCTTTGAACAATTAACTTCAAGTCATGTTCATTATAATATTCTAAGCGATTTAGCACCCCGAAGCGGTCCCGTAAGGGAGCAGATAAGTCCCCTGCGCGGGTGGTTGCGCCAACTAATGTGAATGGAACAAGATCGACTCTGATGGAGCGGGCTGATTCGTCTTTTCCTACGACGATGTCTAATACATAATCTTCCATGGCAGGGTAGAGGACTTCTTCGATTTGCCTTGGGATTCGATGGATTTCGTCTATGAATAGAACATCGCCTGGTTCTAGAACGGACAAAATTGCTGCAAGGTCGCCTCCGCGTTCGATCATGGGGCCAGATGTGTATTTGATGTTGACGCCCATTTCGTTAGCAATGATGGTGGCTAAGGTTGTCTTTCCTAAGCCTGGTGGACCAAATAATAATACATGATCTAGGGTTTCGTTTCTATTTTTGGCTGCTTGAATGAAGATTTCAAGATTTTCTTTAATGGCTGATTGCCCGATATATTCTCGTAATCTTTTCGGGCGCAGGCTCAGTTGGGATTCGTCTTCTTGTAGTTCTGAAGCGTCCATTAAGCGTTCTTCTTCCATTTTCATCACCTATCCACTGAATTTCTGACTCTTTTCTTTGATTTCTTTGATGCTTGAAACAAGTAATGCTTGTTCGCGCTCGTTTAATGTCATATTTATGACAGCTTCAATGCCGTTTTTCCCGATGATAGCAGGAGTTGAAATATAGCTGTCGTGTGCTTCATGGTAATGGGAAACTGGTAGGATAGATTTGGAATCCTTTAGGAGTGCTTCTACAATGCAGGCGGTTGATTCTGCAATGGCGATGTTTGTATAGCCTTTTCCGGCGTGGACATGATAACCACTTTGGCGGGCTTTGTCTTCTATTGTATCTAAATCAAGATTTCGCTCTTTGGCAATGTCGAAAATGGATTTCCCGCTGACAAATACGCTTGACCAGGCTACAAATTGCGAATCGCCGTGTTCTCCAATGACATAGCCACTGACACTTCGAGGATCTACTTGAATTGCTTCGCTGACGTAGTGTTTCATACGCGCACTGTCTAAGAGCGTTCCTGTTCCAATAATTTGCTGGTGAGGTAAATTTAGCTCTCGGTAGTAAAGTTCTGTCATGGCATCACATGGATTGGTTATGACGAGTAGCTTTCCTTTAAATCCAACACGTTTTAATTCTTTTGCGACAACCTTTATCTCAGGAGCGTTTAGTTTAAGTTCGGTGAAACGATCGGCATCTGCTGTGATTGAGTCAATATGACCAAGGGCTGAAATGATGATATCTGCATCAGCTATTTCTTCATATCCACCTACCGACACGCGGGTATAAGTCGAGAAAAGACTTCCTGCATCTTGTAAATCTAGCATCTCGCTAAAAGCTTTGTCTTGCTTTTTATCTAGCAATATTAATTCATTTGCGAATCCTTTTTGCACGAGGACGTGGGCGACTGTTGCGCCGACATTTCCTACGCCAATAATACCTATTTTACTCATTTTGTTCACACCTTTCATTGCTTTATCAGTCAAACTTAAAATTTATGTTTCTGATATGGGCTGTTTTCGTCAAATAATAAGTAGCGATAAACATTAACAAAGTCATCTGAAGCGTCGTATGCCACTGCTCTTCCTAGTACATAAGCTGCTAAAAATTCTCGCCAACTTCCATAATTCTCTCTTGCCATATTGGCACCTTCTTTGATATATTCCCATGCAACAGATTCTTCGATATAACCAGAATGACAAGCAACTCTGGCGATATGTCCTGTGCGTCCGTAATCCCATGCAGCTAGGGTTTTAATATTTTTTAGTTCTTCTTCTGTGTAGTCAAGTTCTTTTAATAGGTCAACCATCTTCACAAAATTTTCCCCGCCACTATTGGTCATCGCCTGCATTTCTTCAAATAATGCCTCGTCTGTTGGCTCGGCAGCAAAACTGCTTGCCCGTTCTATGATTGCTTCTGAATGTGCGATGGTAAATACATCACTTTTTTTGGTGTATACTTGATAAAGGTCGTCTGCAAAAAGTGTGTGTCCCTCAGCAATTGATAAGTAATTTAGGTTTTCAATTGCAGATGCGTTGTTAGTGATTCCCCAACTATCTTTAAGCATTTTCTTCATTAATTTTCGCTCGACGAAGTTGTAAGATGTAGCGAATGTTTTTGGAGACTCCGAGCTGGCAATGATGAGGATGGCTGCGAAAGCAAGGTCTCGTTCTTGGTCTGGGGTTAGGATGTTTTCTGACTCGAATTTCTTTATTTTGTCAGATTGGAGAAAAGTAATATCTACATTTTCTTCTTGCTGGCTGTCTTCTTGTCGGGTGTCTTCCTGTTTACTATTGCTTGGCGAGCTTATGAAATGGTGGAGCAGGTCTAAATTCATAACACCGCCCTCAGTTAGTAAGATGCGAGATTTTTTATTAGCATCAATTAAATGCCAATCTCCACCACCAGTACCATCGCTTTGAAATTCAATTTTAACAACTGTTTCCAATGGGACTTCTTTCTTTTTTGTACGGATGATGCCATTTTCCATAATGACATGACGATCGAAGTGGATGGTTTGGTTTTTGATGTCTTCAAGGGTCATTTGCTCAAATGTCTTTTGTTGCGCTAGGCGAATGTGTGCAATTAGGTTGTCTAAGCCGCCTACATTGTGCTTTTCTAATGTGATTTTTTTAGTGTCATCAATGACGATGGTCACAATGTTTATCATATCTGTTTTCAAATAGTTGATACCGCGAATGTCTGTAAAAAGATAGCCAGCTGATTCGTGATTAGATTTAATGTGAAGTCCATTTTCATAAACAGTCACAACCAACATGCCTTGTTGATCTTTTTTCTTGCTGCGGATGCCTAGCCATATGCATAAGATTCCTCCAAGGGGAAAGATGGCTGGTAGTGGACTTCGTAGCAAGAGGCCAAAATTCCCCACTTCCTGAATGCCTAATGCAACTATCACAATGGCAAGTGTCCACAGGAGAACACCCCCGAATAATAATAAACCTTGATTCTTTTTTCGGCGATTTAATACATTTTGTGAGATGGTTGCTTCGCTTTGGTATATTTGATTACTTAACTGCTCGTTCATAAAATCCCTCTTTCTCTTAATTGTTTGTTATTTTTTGAAGCTTAACCCCTCATCAAGAGTTGTAACCCTTGTTTAATCAACCCATCTACTGAATCTGTCGATGCTTTTAGGGCTGATTGTACCCGTTTTAATTCTTTTGCACTATACCCGAGAGCCTCTAATGCTTCAAGGGCTTCATCTAAATTCCCATTTTTTGACATGATAGCCGAGGTCGGCATGCCAGAAATATCTAATTTCCCTTGCAAGTCCAAAATAATCTGGCTGGCTGTTTTCGGGCCTATTTTTGGGAATTTGGTTAAATATTTAGCATCTCCTTCTGTAATAGCAGTGGCTAATCCTACCATATCGCCTGTCGCTAAAATAGCACAAGCCGTTTTTGGGCCAATCCCGCGGGCACTGATCAGGCTGGTGAATAAATCTAGTTCCTCCATGGTTTTAAAGCCATATAAAGAAATGTCATTTTCTGATACAACTTGGTGGGTGTACAGGGTTAAAGATGACCCGATTTCAAATGAATAAGGATTTGCTGTAAATACTTTGTAGCCTACGCCATTGATATCAATAGCAACAAAATCTTTTTTGATAAACGTAACTGTTCCTTTTAAAAATGCGAACATATTTTCTCGCCTACTTTCTTTTTTTAAAGTAGGGGTGCCTACTTTCTGGTTTTTAGTAGGGATACCTACTATCGTTTTTTTTAAGCAGGCGTGCCTACTTTCTGGTTTTATTCACGGCCTAGTCCCCCCCTTTCGGTGATCAGTTTGAATTTTCGTTTAAATTTGTTTTAAGTTATTGCTTGAGTTCTTGTCTCTTAATCTACGCACCTTTCGGCTTGTGGGAGTAGTGATTTGATGGTGGTAAAAAAGACTACCACCATCAAATCACTACTTTATAAGGGGAGGTCCGATGGCTGTGAGTTTTACCTACTTTTTTAACGTAGGTATAATTATATCACAAATCGGCAAAATTAGTAATAACAAAAGGAGGAATTTTTATGACCCGTTTAAATACAGAATATATTGCCAAGTTGCAGCATGCCCATTTTAGGCGTGCTAAGCTAAACACAGATCTTGCTATTTTCAAAGATGAGCTCCTAATTCGTAAGGCACTTCAAAAAGAACTTGACGAAAGTGAGTAAAGTGTGATATTCTTATAGCATCAAAATTGATTCGAGGAGTGATTGCTATGAAGTTTGTCCATACTTGTTATCGTGTTAAAAATTTAGAAGCATCGGTGAAGTTTTATCAAGATGCTTTCGGCTTTGAGGAAAAGAGACGTGCGGATTTTCCTGAACACAAATTTACATTGGTTTATTTAACGTTGCCAGGTGACGCTAATGAATTAGAATTAACTTATAACTATGATCATCCAGGCTATGAGATTGGGAATGGGTATGGACATATTGCCATTACAGTGCCTGATTTAGAAGGATTACATGCTAAACATCAAGAAGCTGGTTATGAAGTGACAAAATTAATGGGGCTTCCTGGGACTGAGCCAGGTTACTATTTCGTTCTTGATCCGGATGGTTATAAAATTGAAGTGATTCGTGAGAAGTTTATTGGTTAGAGGTGTGTTTAGATGGCTGCATTGAGTGAAAATTATACTGTGGTTAAGGAATTTAGAACGGTATTCAACCCTAAACAGTTTGATGAGAAAATCGCGCAAGTATTATTGAAATATGATTTTCTTGTTGGTGATATCTCTGATAATCATTTGAGATTGAAAGGTTTCTATCACGACAAACGTCGCGATGTCGAGTCAAGTAAGAAAGCATCAAAAATTGAAAAGTATATCAAAGAATCATGCAATTATATGTGTCCGCATTATGTGATTGAGAAGACACAAACCATTCCACATCCTGGGCGCAAAAAACAAAAAGGAAAATATTATAATAAAAAACGCTCTAAGAAGCCACAGCACACTGAAACTGTCGCGCCATCTTAGGCGTTTCTTTTTTGGACTCAACCTTTTATTTTATTGAGTTCAACTTTAATGCATCAGGTCATGGAAGAAATAGTTCAAACCAATCACTAGCAACACCCCAACTAGCATGACGAGAAATTTCCATTTGCTACGACCTGAATATTCAATCGCAAGGGGTAAAATTTCCGAAAACACAACCCCAAGGATACAGCCGGCTGCAATGGCGAACATGATCCCTGACAAGTAGACATTGATGCCGCCTACTAGGTAACCGATAATAGCTCCTACCATGGTGGCGAGGCCAGCAATGCCACAGACACCGATAATTTTCCACCATTTAGCACCACCTGCCTTAAGGGGAATGGCGATGCTCATCCCTTCTGGAATACAGGATAGTCCGATAAGAATAGCCGCTGTGACGGAACCCGCGCTTCCAATGGCAAGGCCTTTTGGGAGGTCATGGAGAATAATGGCTAATGCCACTGGGATGGCAGCAAATAACATTCTTCTTTTTTCAGACCTTGTCAATTGATGGGCATCTTCATGGGAGCAATCTTCTGTATGAGGCAAAACGCCATGAATATGTTCGTGACCATAGTTATCAAAGAAACTAAGGATCACCACTAATGCTACACCAATGGCAACGCCTAAAATCGTCAGCCAAATTCCTGCACCACTATGTTGATGCCAATATTGATACATCACACCTGTGCTTGCGTCGATGGCTGTGTGATAATGTCCATGCCCAATGGCATGGGGGATGAAGTCAACAAATACCAAGCTAATAAGGACAGATGCTGCAAAGATGAAGCTTAGTCCGATAAATTTTTTGCTTGGTCGGCTAATAAATATCGCAATAACGCCTCCTAATACCGAGCTAAAAAAACCTGCGATGGTTGCTAAAAGGATAATATTGACGACTTCAGGGGCATTTTCTAACATAAAATTTTCTCCTCGCGTATTGCCTTTAAATTTCTATGAACATTAAATCATGAATAACCCCATCAATGGTTAACCTTAAACGGTACTCCCCTGTTTCAACGATATAATGCAAATTTCCTCTTTGATAAGTACTTTGTGTATTATCATCCGCTTCTGGGTTATCATCAATTCCTAAATGAGCAAGCAGTTCGTAAAAATTGATTCTTGGGCTTCCTGATTCAGTAGATCCTGCATATAGATGATGATGCCAGTAGCCTGATTCAAAACTTGGATGCTCTCTTGATGGGTTGATTGATGCCTGAATAATGATGTCTCCAATTTGAATTAACACATTTCCACCTTGTTCTTCACCGACGAATGTTAATTTTGCATGTTCAAAAGACGTTCCATGACCATGATAGATTTCTTCGCTTTCATCTAGGACAACACGATCAAGTTCAAAAATGGCACGTGCCTCAACTGCTTGTGGTTCGTTATTATTATCACAAGCTGCTAGTGATACCACAGCTATCCCCATTATTACAAACATAATTAATAATTTTTTCATTTTCACTTCTCCTCTGGTTTTTATTTAATAGATTTGTTTTCTTTCGTCCTAAAACGGTGAATCAGGAATTTTAGTTTTTGATATTCAATCAAAAGATTGGGCACTAATCCTAAGATTGATACTCAATCTTTGCATCCTTTGCAGAGACAATCAATTTGATGTTGCAATTCTTTTAATGTTTCCTGAACTTTTTGTTTTGACACCCCTAATTCTTTAGCGATATCACGAATCCCAGTATCATCCATGCGCACATTTAAAATCTTCTCACCGATCCCAGCTTTCCACCCGTTATAAGTATATTCTAATTTAAACGACTTGCCTTCACAACTGTTATCCTTACAAATATAACGCTGTTCCCCTTTGGCACTTTTTCCATTTTTGGAAACATTGCTTCCTGTACATTCGGGACAATTGATATGATTGACAGACATTCTATACACCTTCTTGAAATCACACTTTTAGGACGAATCTGCACTATTCTATCACACTTTTAGGACGAATGCAAGCAAAACTTTATTTTCGCTTGCAAAAACAAAATTTCCACCTGTAAAAAATGAAAATTTTTCATTATGGATAGGTTTTTTGAGGTTAAAATGCAAAAACACCTCATATTTTTTGAAGTGTTCTTGGTTAATTTTTAGATATATAGCTAAGTCACATCCTCCCTATGTCAGTTTTTTAACAATTTCAAGAGGTAATTTCAAATGTTTTGCTACATCGTCAACAGACATCCCAGAAGTTAAAAGACTAGTTGCAATTGCAATCTTTTCGGCTTCGGCTTTATCAAGAAGTTCTTGTTTTTCAATTTCAGCTTTGGCCCGTTCTTCTTCACGACCACGTTCGATACCGCGTTCTTCAGCCCATTTTTCACGGTCAATAAATTGCTGCTTGACTGTCCATCTCTTTGTTACCATAGCCAAAAACTCCTCTCGATTAATGTAATCCAACAAATATCCTTTTTCTCGACAATCTTTGATGGCTTTATCCACTGCTATTTTAGGAACTTCTCCATCACTACGATAAAATTCGAATTGATGAAGCAAATAGGCGTAGCCACTTAAAGCATTGTCTGTTCGTTTGACTTCTAATTTGTCGTAGTTAATGTTAACCAATTTCACCTTAATATGCATATCGCCTGCTTTTAGGGTCACATCATCTTCCCAATTTGTTTCACCTGTATAAGCCACATAAAACTCAGCTTTCGGATAGGGGATTGGGGCTGTTCCATAAATATTTAACTCATGTTTTTTCACATACATCTTCAACAATTCGCCGTAATATATCAACATCCGAAGTCCGATATTTGGGCATTTAGTGTGTTGATGTTCGACTAAAACAATAAAGTTTCCATTCTTATCGATAAACGAAACATCATTTTTTAAATCCTTAGACAATACAATGGAATCTGTATCTCGAAATTCTACGTCTTCAGGCAATAACTTTCGTCCACTAAAGACTTCATACATTTGAACAAAATTTGCTTCTTCTTTGAATAGATAGCGAAATACGCCATCTCGCCATGTGTGCTTTACTTTTTCTTCGGTTTCTTGATTCTTAACCATGCTTAAAAAGCTCCCTTTGAGTTTAGTTTTTACACTAGCCAACCACGTCGACACTTCATTCGGGTTTGGGTAATGCTTTTCAAGCTTGCTTTAATTTCTAATTGCTTCTCTTGAGCACGTTATCTTTCTATTCTACATCATCTGACTATTTTTTTCAATAGGTATTGCTAGAAAATTTCAATTATTTATCGTTAGTCATCCGTTTAAAAAATTTGCTTCTTCAAACGAGAAAAATTTATCACGATATTAAAAAATCTCAGCTTAATACCGAGATTTTCGTTTGTTGATTATTCAATTATTTCTTCTACCAACTCAGTTAATTCGCCATCCTTACTTGGAATACCAGTAAAGTTAATATTACGTGTTGTCTTTGCTTCTAGTGAATTACCACGAACAATTTCCTCTAAATCAATTCCAGTAGCAGCTTTCACCGACTCCATGGTCTTCGCCATTAAAATAGGCACATTGTCACTTATTCCCGCTACCCCATTTGCATCACCACCAATGATTTTAACCTCATCAATAGCTGCAATCGGTGCCGCAACACTCTTCGCAATTTCCGGTAGGACACCAACAATCATTTCAGTAATCGCTGCCTGCCCATATTTCTTCATCGCTTCTGCTTTTTTGTCAATCGCCTCTGCCTCAGCTAAACCTTTTGCCTGAATGGCATCTGCCTCGGCACGACCACGTGCCCTAACAGCTTCTGCTTCTTGCTCTTGTGCGTGACGCTCTGCTTCGGCTTTAATTCTTAGTGCCTCGGCTTCACGCTCAAACTCAATCTTTTTCGCTTCAGCATCTTTTGTACGCATAAACAGGTTCGCTTCCGCTTCCTGCTCTTGACGGTAACGCTCTGCCTCGGCTTTACGCTTAACATCTGCCTCAAGTGCCTGCTCCTTAACCTCTGCTTCTTTACGTCGTAACTCTACCTCACGCTCTGCACGAGCAATATCGGCATTGGTTGACGTAATTTCAATGGTCTTACGTTGCTCTTGCTTCTGAATTTCAAATGCTGCCTCGGCTTCCGCTTTTTTCGTATCTGTAACTTTTTGCAGTTCAGCTTCACGGACTGCTAATTCGTTGTTCTTTTGGGCAATTTCCATTTGTGCCTTAACGCGAGCCTCATTTGCTTCTTTATCTGCTGCTGCTTTAGCAACAGCAACATCACGCTCTGCATTAGCACGCACAATTGATGCCTC
>Ga0131853_10022509_pt1 | contig 11401 bp, 10 predicted proteins | sample TergutLab28metaG_FD_92764 | JGI IMG/M metagenome (GOLD analysis project Ga0131853, IMG submission 92764) | Labiotermes labralis P1 segment gut microbial communities from Petit-Saut dam, French Guiana - Lab288 P1 (version 2) (version 2) | ecosystem: Host-associated > Arthropoda: Insects >...
TAATCACTGAGGTGTATTTAATGACTGTGATGGAAACAACTACATGTTTCGGCCTGTATTGGCCATCATCAGGTTGTCTAGGGAACTTAAGGGCTAGCTATATGCATGCGCGCGCGCGTGGTGATGGCCAATACAGGCCGAAACATGTAGTTGTTTCCATCACAGTCATTAAATACACCTCAGTGATTAAGTTGTGTTTGACTACCTACCTTTTCCTAGAACGTAGAGTTGTTGAATGTTAAACCTTGTGGTATATATAGTGACCACTGGAATATAAAGGGTGCAAGTCAGTTAGCTGTATCGTCAACACAGAACAGCTATGAACCATAGAAATATTACAGGGAGCTAACTGACACAAATACCAACACTAAATAATTGACTCGAGATTTCAGGCTTTCGCGGTGGTGTGGTGGATCTCTTCTCTCTTCCGGGATGTTATGCAGCGTAGGTTAGTATTTGGTTAATGCCGTTTTCGTACAGCCCGTTTGTCCCACCCTGCTAGACCTTTGAAGATAGGACAGATAGCCTGCCCCGAAACGCCGGTAACCAGCTACCAACCCACAGCGCGTGACGCCGGCACAACTAAAGTCTCCTGTGTAACTGGCAGTGGTCACAGCGGTAATACATAGCAATGTGCAGTGACGGTACCTTCATAATTTTCCTCCTCCAAGGTTTTCTGTTCTGTATGTTGCAGTAGCTAGCCCAACTGACTGACACTCCATTCCGTCAGCAAAGGACTAAACGAGGCCAGTAAACCCGTAAGACCTGTAGGTATTTACTTACACAAAGATAGAGAGAGAGAGAGCTAGTGCAGGCACACGAGTGTCGACGTGTAGGTAAATGTGACGGGTACTGAAACGGTTTCTTATCCAGAAAGAACACCACGACATTACGTCATGATATGTGCGTAAGTGTAGCAAGGAAAGGAACATAGGGGCTTACAGCGAGTGTCAGTACGTGGAGTGTGGTAGCTGGCTTGCTGTCATGTCGGTCAACAGAAATGGTGACGGACAATTTTGTATGATGATGATGATGATGATGATGATGATGATAATAATAATAATAATAATAATAATAATAATGTACGTACGCGTTTTATCGCTTATGTTACTTATGATGTTTCCAGTTGTCACACCTCAAAACACCAATGTCAGTGATAACAGCAGTGAAAGAACATTGTAAAAATGCATATGAATGGACAGTATTTTGCTGCTGTCCGTATAGCTTGTCAATTTGTATTGTGTAATGTAAGGATTGGACAGTAGGGGTGTTTGAGGAGTCATCAGTAGGACTTAAAAAACTCCCAAAAACTGTAAAATTGTAAACTCAACAGGTAGGAGAAATGAACAAGTTTGCATTAATTACTCAGTTTTACAGCCAGATGTCATCACACATTGTGCCTGATAAAGCAGCCATTTCAGTGCGAAACACGCAACAGGGTGTCTCTATAGAAAATGTCAGCAGTTTTATCTGGTGTTTTAGGAGTTCATCAGACATTCTGAGATGAACTTGGTTTTGGTTCGCATGCATCAAATATGACCCTTCACATGACGACCAATACAAAATTTTTATCATAATCTCGCTCGTTTCTTCTTAGAAATAAAGATGTTTCAGACTAATGCTGTAGAGGAAATAAAAACCCACATTTTTTATTCTGTGACCTTTTTTTTTTTCGAAAATTGTGCCTTTTATGAAATAACGTAGTGAAACACTATAGAGCGGGGCAAGCCACAGATGACAATATGGCGCATGCGCATTGCATGCCGGATAACTGAGGCAACAAATGCACACACTCAGGTTGTGCAGTACTTCCAACTTTTCAACTACATCAATGGTTGCACGAACGCTCCTCATTGTTACGTTATACGTACATTGCCTCTCTGGTTATAACCGAGACGGAGTGTGTTTACTACGCGGTACGGACTCAATACTTTTGTTAATTCAGGTTAATCTTTGTCTTTAAAGTGTGTCCAGCGTGACCTCGCAGCGTCTCCATCACCATTCACACCCACATCTGCATCTCAGTTGCGGTTAAACGAACCAAATGTACTCAATACACAGTGTTGCAAGTTTCTCTGTCTTTATTGTTACTTTGCTCGTACTTTATTTCTCGTTGCAACGGATCCCAAAAGCTCTTTTGATGGTTGTTGTGAGGAAAAGTCAAAGCCGATCCATTCATCCAACATTGCCCTCTTTCCCTTCACTGCGTGATCTGGATAAGTAAGAGATAATTCCGTCCTTCCCCCCTGCTCCAGTCATCACGCTTGCAGACCACGTGGCCTGCACCAGCGTTCATTTCGGCTGCTGTAAGCCCCTTAATACCCATCTTAAGAGAGAAAATGGCGGTGTCTGAACTCTGGTCCCTGTATTGCGCATTCACTATCTGTAGGGAAGTAAACGTTGTTGTTTGTTGTTGTTGTATCTTGCTGTTGTCACTGTGCTGCGTATTCAAGTGACTGTCTCCCTATTTGTGACGCCATCCGCCTATCGGTGCACCGTGTATGTTCCGAAACGTCTTTATCCACAGATAGACGTACGCTTTATCATAGACCGGACAACCGCGGCCCTAAACGTTATTGACTGTATGGGCTGTGCACGAATAAGAGTACGATCGCAGCGTTATGACACCTGTGTGCGCAGGCAGCTTGCTCATAGCGTGCAGTGCGAGACGGTATACAGGTCTTTACGTGGACGGTTGCAGGCAGCCGAGAAGTCCGCGGTTGTGTCTTGTTTCTAATAACGTGTCTTTGTGCTCTTACCTTATTACGTCACTTTTATTCCATACTACCTCTTCTGACGTGCACACCCAACGATTTTAAGGTATTTCGCGTCTTTGACTACGAATAAATCCACGAGTTCTATGTTAGATAGTGCCATGGAGTTCGGGTAACGGTGGGCAAAACATAACGATATGCGCCCTTTAACTGTCGCATCAACTAAGCTGGCACTTCTCTGTTGCTTCCAGCGGGTAAGTCCAAGTGAAACTGTTGAAATCGGTTGTTGGCGCACTGGCATGAGTTTGCCATCGCGCACCATGTTGTTGCTATAAGCTGTGGCAGCGGCGAAACAGGGGCTCAACTGGTTAAGTCGGTGACTCTTGTCACTTTGTCACCGGGAAATGCTCGTGTTGAAGACGATTTTCGTGCTTTTTACCCGTCTGCCCAGTCGACTGTTTGTATTGTGCCTTGAGATGGTCATCAGCCTCTTTTTTTGCACGCAATATAATTGCTGCAGCCGATACATCTCCCCGGATTCGCGCATGATCCACAACAAGCCTTGAGCGTTTTCGTACTCTCGTTTTGTTTCCATCTCATCTAGCGAAACTGGATTGACACATTGACTGCAGGTGACCGGTGTGGCTGAGTTCGAAGGTCGTATGGAATTTGACCCTGTGTCGCTTGGTGTATAGTTTCAGACGTTTCGAATGTGACTGTGCTGCTCACTGTGTAGTTCCCGACGTTTCGAAGAATCGTGTTCTTGTCATCTTCAGCGTTAAACACTCCAATAATTTTTCTGCTTGTTTTTCCGACAGTGAAACGTGAACCGAAAGGCTTTACTTCGTGTCAAATCAAATTACACGTCACTTGGATTTGTATCTGTACGTACGTAAATTTCCCGGAACTGCACCTTTTCACATTATGTTTATAAATCTGGCTCAATTATATTGAAGGTAGCTGCTGTGAAATTGCGAAAACATAGCGCGTTAGAATTCTGCAGTTACGGCAGTCACGTGGTGCTGTGTTACACATCCTGTAGCCTCAAATGTTACTGCTCAATAATCCGACATTTTTGTAGCGTTTTTTAAATACAAAGTGTATCTAAATTAAGTGGGCACGCTTTGAGTCATGCGTGATTTCAGGCTTCCTTCGCGCAGTAGGTGGGATCTGCTCTCCTCTGGGACATTACGCAGCGTAGAGTGGTAATTTGTCACTTCAAAACGAAGGATAATTTTCATACCAATATATTTGTAGAAACTGGACGTTCTTGAGATCAATTGGAAAATTACGTTCAGTAACAAATACATTAAATATGTAATATTTTACTTCCAAGTGGCCGGATACAATTGACAGTAGATGTTCCCAGTTCGGTACCTGTTCAGTTCGTACCGTGTCACGACAGTGCCCACACCTTAATCACTGCACGCACCAACACGTCTGCTGATGGAGAGTCACACCCTGTCGAAAGTTCCAGGGCGGTTGCAGATGGCTTCAGAGGCATGAAAAATGAGTTGATGAAGTGTCTCTTCTTTGTCACTGGCAGCCGAACACCCTACGTTCTGAGTGTCCTCACAGATAAAAATCTAAAGGACTGACGTCAGAACGTCGTTTGGCTGTACGTCGACAAGAAGGTTTTCGCGGAAATTCATCTATAAGAACTTTTTCCCGTGTTTTGGTATGAGGAACTCGCGTCTGAAATTTGTGCAAGTGTTTTAGATTCACCCTGCACACAACCGCCACTGAACGTGTGTGTCTGCAATATACAATGCGCTGGTCTGTAAGTGACTAAGTTATCGGTTGATAGACGCGCAGTGACAGGTTTCGTTGTGAAGCGATCAAGAGGCAACATGTTATCTGTGCGTATGTCGGTATTGCAGCTTCATACTTTAATGAAAATGACTTAATTATCGACCTGATCTTTAGATTCATGGCGTGAATATCCAGTGGCACTTTCATTTGGTGCTGTCCGTCTTGGGCTTCAAAGTGTACTGTTTGTTCTGAGATCCACACAAAACACGTAAATACACTGTGTGGACAGAATTTTGCATTTGTGAGAGTTCATCCTGGTGGTACACATAGTGACCACTGGGCTGTAACGACAGATACCACCATCTCTCTTCAGTTCCAGTTTCTGATTGCCACGATGACAGTTCTCTGTTCTGTTGCAGTACCTCAAGCAGAAAGCTGCAGTCTATCAGTACTCCACAAAGTCCACAGCTGGAACATCAGTGACGGCTTCCAGAGCTCAAGGTAAGAACTGGTAACAATTTGTGAATGAAAAGGTGAGAAGGAAGCAACTTCGTCTCTGACATTTATTGTATTTTTCAATAGAGCTTAAAAAGAAACTGCATGTGTGTGCAGTTGATGATGGGATTTTTTCCCTCAAGGATTTCCCACCTCCCCTGCTTGCCTTCTCAATTTTTCGCATTCTGTTTGCTGTATTTCTCTTGTTTTAAATGTTTGATACTGCATAACAGGCATTTTGCCAGTTGACTAAGTTCGATCCATGGAGTAAATCTTAACATCGCGTACTTAACAGCCGACAGTAGCCGCCTTTGTTTCTTCTGTGCTGCAGGACGTATTCCACCCCCCCCCCCCGCCCGGTCCCTTCTCTTCCTTTTATAATATCGGCAAGGAGCAGAAACTTTTCTGCATCATCACTTGTGAGTTTCCAAACAATCTGCTGAAGAATTTTGTCCATCATTATTTAAAACGAGCAGAGTAAAAAAGGGAAGAAGTTACAGGATGATAGAGCGCCGAAAAGCTTGCTTTTGTTTTCTTTTTCTACTCCGTCTCTTTCATTTGATGCTTTGTGTATATTACTAAGCTAACTTATATAAGAATTTCGTCATTATAATATTATACAAGAGTTATAGGATACAGAAGTTGTTAAACTTTTTAACCGGTAAAGATGATGGAAAGAAAGAGAAGAGTTGACGTAGGGGTGGGAAGTACTCATGTCGATTTACAAAAAAATAAGTTGGAAATAGGCTTAAAATATAATAAGGAAGAAGAAACAAGGGGAGATGGAGGGGGAGGGCGATACGAAACATGGGCAAAACAACAAACTGCAATGAACTCTGATATTTGAGAGTTCGTTGTGTAGGTGCGTCGTTTGTACGGGAAAGCGTCCAGTGCTGCTAGAATAGCCTGTGATAACTGCCGTTGTGGACATGCAGTATTGCGAAGACACTCCAGATATAGTGCGGTACCGTTCAGACGCCTAGAACGTTGATCTGAAAGGGATGTTGCGCGCTGGCCAAAGGAATGAGTTCGATGATGAAGGCGTGGGCGCATTATTTAGGGTAATGTGGGAAATGCTGCTGTGCTTTTGTTCTGCAACAATCTTAACAGACATAAATAGCAACAGGAGCTATATCTGAGTGCGAGATTTGTGTGGCTGTGTGATTGCTCTCAATCGGTCAGGTACTTTATGGAAAATGTACCTGACTTTGCTGACAGTAATAAATGTGGCGTCGATGTGACAAGGGGCGTCCTTGGTAGGTGCGTTGTGCAAAACTGCTCCACGTGTAATGAAGCTCAAAGTAACGTTTATGTAATAAATAAAATTACAATGAAATAAAAAGCTGCTTGACAATTATCGTAATTTTTCTTAAATTTTCCGAACGTTGGAAACTTCCTCGCCAAATGCAGGGTTTAGATGAAAATGCGCAGTTTTCTTGCAGCTACTGAAGAATGCTCTGTCCGAGCACTGTGGCACTATTCGTACACTTTCAAGTGTTGGCAAGTGTCCTGTCAGAAGGGTGTGGGTGCTAGTGGGTAGTGTGACGCTGTAACCAAAGACCCATGCGTCGTTCATCATCTGCAGGCCATTGCAGTGAGATGCTTGGCCATGCAATGTGGACAGTGTTTAATGCTAAGTTTTCCATGGAATAGGATGTTGTCTGAGTCAAGTTAATAAATAAATTTGAGCTCATGTTGGATGATTATGTATTCATTATGTTTATATATTCATAATCATTTTAGATCCTGTTGGTAAGAGATTATGCAGTCCCTGGTTAAAACATCGCGTAACATACAGTACAATTGTATCTGTGAATAAAGGGAAACAAATTCGCTAAAATTCCAGCGAAGCGACTCCACCCACATGAAGAGCAAAGACGCCGCTGGTGACCACGTGACCACGGCTTGGCTGGCGGAAGTTTGTGACGCCATAACGTGACGTAGAAACGTCCGTGCTTAATTCCTGCAGACTGTTGTTTGCAATAGACACGCAGAATGTTATTGAAATGCAGGTTCCTGAAATGCAGACAACTGAAAATCACGCAATTAAATGCACAAAACAGTGTCACAGCGTTGAGAAGTGACCAATGGCTGTGGCCTGCACATTCCCTCACCCATCTTCCAGCTATTAACCTGTGCCATTTCATAACGCAAAGGGGACACAGTAACGGATGGTGGAGTATCATTGTTCAGTGGGGTAACTGCCCCAATTGCGCTCGGAGGTTTAAGTAGGTTGAGCGTGTTGTTCGGATTTAAACACATCACAGATCATGTGCTGTACTGTTAATAACACAACTGGCACTTACAAGGACCATACAGTTTGGAACTCTACCGTACGCCATCTTTTTCTCCTTGCTGACGTATGTTCTGCGTCACCTTCCCAGAATGTCACACCAGTTTGAGGTTTTACGACACGTGGAGAAGAGCGGGTTTAATTCTTTGTACTCCAAGAAAACTCTTCTGCCCTGTGCGGGTGTCGTGCGGACCGCGGGCCCCTGTGCGCTGCTGCGTTGTGACGTTTGTGAGTGAAGTCGAACTGATACTTGAGTGGCGCTGCTGTCGGCTGCTGCAGACATCACGTGTTCTGTGGGTTGCTACGACAGTACATTCGCTGCGTTTCTTACGGACCTTGTTTATGAGGAAGTGCGGCTTTGGTAAAGCGGCTGAATTAAACTTCCCTCGGAATTGTTTATAAGTATAGAAATAATAAAGCAGCCACTTCAACCGACCGAAGTTCTGACAGTCGGGCAGGTTGTTCTATCGTGATGTCAGGTGTCTGTATTCAAGGTGTTGAGTCCCAGTGGCTCAGTTATGAACCGCCCGCCATATGCACATACGTATAACATACACAGTAATACAGTCGCTTCTTTAATGCTACATCTTTCGGCAGAACTCCGCCATCTTGAAGGACTCTAGACACCAACATTTCAACCTCACTACAGTATAATACGTTACAATAACCATACATCTGTATGGCAGTGATGTCGTCTGCAGCTGAATTACAAAAATGTAAGATCTTATAAAATACATTTAAGCTTCGCTGTGCCTGCTATATCGCTGTGCGTTTCTCCATTCTTCACGAACATCCAATCTTAATATTGGTCCATTATGGCTCTTGTCCCCATATCGTGTGTCGATATGCTGTGTGTAAGGGGTAGCTCAGTTACTGGCTCTGTTGCATAGGCGTGCCTGCCTATACTATATAACAACACTACTATTGTAATGTGTTCTGTACCAGAGAGTTTTAAATATTGGTGTATAAACTCCATGAATATAGCGGAGTTCCGCCGAAACATGTAGCACTGAACGGAATGTATTGTTGTGCATGTTGCAATGTGCATACGTTGGTTTTATAAATGAAACGAGGTAGCTTGTTTGTGTCTAGTGATATCGTAATGGCTGACGTTCTGAGACTGACTGTACGTCCTGACTTCGTCGATTCGGAGCCGCATTTGACGTTGTATCAAAATGTATTTCCAAATCTCAATACAATTATCAGTCCAGCAGTGTAGGGTCTTGTTTTATAGCCGTGCTATTTGCTGTAATTAATTGTATTGATTGATAAATTATCTGTAACCAGAGACCCATGCATAATAAAAGTGCTGCAGCGATTCTTGCCGAAACGTCGCTAAACTTTGTAGCAATGAAACGTTTTATGTTGGACATCAGACTGGCCTGCAGAGTACAGCAACATTCTCATTGCTTCCTCGAATGACTCAAATTGCTTCATCCTTTGTAGAGTAGAGACAATTTGTCGGTGACTGGGGTTGACCAAAGGGGCCGTCGGCATCCGTGACGGTAATAGCTTGTCGCATATGAACTTTACCAAACTTCTTTATTTGTTAATTCCGGCGCGTCATGTGACTGGCCGCCATAATATTCACGCTATACTCCACGGCCTCTTTCAACAGACTTTTCTTTATCCTTACAACGAACCGGATTTTAATATCATTTACTGTTGGTGTGCCCTGTGGTTGTGCTGTGATGTACCTCTGACGTGCTCGATTGTAACTGTTTCTTCAGCCTCGTCTGTTGCCTGATAGACAACTGTTTCTTCGACCTCGACGTCTACGTAACAATGAACACTATTGTCTGCACCACAATTGTGGAAACCTGGTGATTTTGATAACGAAGTGTCCCTTACGGCGTGTTGGTTCTGTACCTGGAAGATAAACCACATTTAATGGCAACCGTACGACAGTATTTTTCCTAAATCCAGTACAAATGTCTGTTTCCTTTCCTGCGTTTTGTATGACATTTTGTGCCTTGATTTGCTGCAGAGTGTGTGCAGTCCGCACGTGGCAAGCACTCAGGGAGATAAGAGTTTAATTTTTTTAGAAATATTTTCCGTTCGTTGTAATTCATTGTCTACAGTTTGAACCAACAAATGCACACAACTGTCATTAGGTTCACAATAATATTTCTAAAAACTTTAAACTCGTACATGTTTCGTACCTCACTGGTCTGTCAGGCTGCTGATGTATGAACAGTTACTGACTGTATGTGATCCGTTGCTATGGGAAGAGCCGGTGGGATTCCTCCGTGCAGACTGAATATGTGCAGCGGACAGAATTGCTACACATTAATTTGGAGCAACGTATAGACGTAACGTAAATACCTCCAAAATATCCACGCGCTGCTCCAGTTCACTCTGTAACAGTTCTGTCCGCTACACAATATTATTGTGAACTTAATGATAGTTGTGTGTATTTGTTGGTTAAAACTGGAGATATCGCAGTTTATGTCCTGAAAGTTCCCATCCGTAGGAGTGGTTTTTGAATGCAAAAATTTGGGGTCATGTCGGTATCAGTCTGAGTCTTGGAATGGTGGAGTGTGAATGATGCGAATAAATCAGTTGTGCTCCGTGCGGAACGTAATGTGCGTGTGCGTGCGTGTAAATGTACTGTTCGTATTTTTATTTGACGCTAATAAATAGCTTACTTAGATTTCAAACTCTCCTCATTCGTGCAAAATTTCTATTAGATTAAAAGGCTCGAAACCCGAAGTCTGTTTGTTTATATTTGTCTGTCTGTTTTCGTGTTCAAGCCCTTTCAGTTCAGTTTCAGCTCTGCTCAATAAATTATTTTCATTGTCTATCAGTTGTTTCTTTACGTTAGCCTGCAGTAATATTTTGTGTCTTGTATAAGAAGTCAGAAGCACGTACATGTTGTTGTGAGAAGTATGTTATTTTCTCGTCATGAAAAGTTACACGCCTGACGCGGATTGTTGTGTCAACATGACAGATTTTGATAGATTGTGTGTACTCAGTACCCAGTACTTCCGTGTGACTTATATTTGCTTATGCCGCAAGGAAACTTCCCTCGATTTAGTCCAACGAAAAGGTAGAAATGACTCCAGCCATCAGTTGCAAACAGTTGATATTACGGTTGAATGATACGGTCCATGATTTTCCCATCATAATGATGACGCCTGTGTGGCACGCCACGCGCTGTAACACTCAATTCAGTGCCGCTCCACTTAATGGGAGACGGTGGAGTTTGGGAATCCAAACGGCGTGTCGCAGGTGAAACAATAAATTCAGCTGATTCGTTTTGGTGTTGTAATGCCAAAGGAAGAACAGAAGTGAGGGAGTTTGGCGGCTGAGTTCTGAACAAATATGGTTGAACCATAGGGGGAGGGAGGAAGGGGGACATGAAGAAAAGTAACTGATTGGTTTCATAATCCAGACGCAGCGTGTTTACTGCGCGGTGCGACTGAATGTCCATATTGGGCGAGGTGCTAGCAGAGAACGCAATAAGCACCTGATGTGACGGATGGAAAGAACTCGAACAGTACTGGTGGTGGACATCAGGGAGGTTCTGCAGGCTCTGGTAGGTTCCGTACAGAAGAGCTGTGCAGCAGGTATCGTGATAATTAGCTGCAGGGCATAGCGTACACACGAGGAATGATAAATACATAAATACATACATACATAAGTACATACATACATGATTTTGAACTGTAAATCTGAAAGAAAAACCACTGGCAAGGCATACTTAGATGGAGGGATAATATGACCATGGGCATTGTATCAGTGTACTGTGGTAGGATGCATAGAAATAAAAATTCTATTGCGGAAGAAATTAAGAGCAGACTGAGGTCAGGAAATGCTTGCTATCATTCGGTGCAGAACCTTATGTCTTCCAGGTTGCTATCCAAAAATTTAAAGATCGATATTTATAGAACTATAAGTTTGCCTGTTGTTTTGTATGGTTGTGAAGCTTGGTCGCTGACATTGCGGGAGGAAAGGAAGCTGAGGGTGTTTGAGAACATGGTGTTGAGGAGAATATTTGGACCAAGGAGGGACGAGGTAACGAGGGAATGGAGGAGATTGCATAACGAGGAACTAAATGATTTGTACTCCTCACCCAATATTGTGCGGGTGATAAAATCGAGAAGAATGAGATGGGCTGGGCATGTGGCGCGTATGGGTGAGGAGA
>Ga0131853_10022512_pt1 | contig 11399 bp, 2 predicted proteins | sample TergutLab28metaG_FD_92764 | JGI IMG/M metagenome (GOLD analysis project Ga0131853, IMG submission 92764) | Labiotermes labralis P1 segment gut microbial communities from Petit-Saut dam, French Guiana - Lab288 P1 (version 2) (version 2) | ecosystem: Host-associated > Arthropoda: Insects >...
AAAAAAATATTAAAATATAAAAAAAAATTATGATGTATATTCAAAGTAAAAAAGGAAAAGGGAAAGAGGGGGGGGGGGGGGACCGCTACAGACAATAGTATTAAGATTATATTCGGAGATCATAGTCAAGGATTTCTATAATTATTATTTTTAACATATTTTCGACTTACAAATTATATTTCTGCTTGCTATAAGAACAATTTTAAAGATGGATAATTCCATTGCAGCTTCTAACATTAGGCACGTGAAGACGACCATAAAGGGCACCAATAGTTTGGGAAGTATGTTATTGTCTATCCTGCTCGTGCTACGTGTTTCTGCTTAAATTTGTGTTCTCGCACCAGTTTAATATATAGAAGAAAACTCTAAATTTACAGCAGGAGCATGATGGACAATGAACTATTGTCTGAACTATTGCTGTAACTGACGGTTCCCACCATCTGTCTACTGTACGAAAAATGTCGGTCTGGAAGCCGTCAAATTGTATCTCTTTGGTCTGGTTTTTACAGAAAACAAGTCACATATATCCAAATATTTGATTTGTATGTTGATTCACCGTGCCTTATATAACGTTGAAAATCACATCGATACGGCTGTTTCTGAATGTCATACTTATTTCTTCGGATAAGACCTTCAGATCAGCGGAATTAATGGCACACAAGGCGCCACCATGCACAACACGCAGAATACTGCGCACGGGAAATCTTTAATGGAAACACACCGGACGGTACAGGCCTCATTCTTCGGGACGCATTCATGTTTGCAGTGAAATGTTCTGTATAAACTTATCATTAAACACTCTTTGATAAGATATCATTGTGGTATTTGTGGACATCTTGACGTAAGGAAATACCAAATTTTCAAATATGTGAAAGATGCATTAAGACCTTAGGTGCCGCATTAATGCCTGTACCGGCGTCGTCCTTTCACTCTATAAATTTTACGTTTCTAGTTTACTGATGTCCATCATCACATATCCTCAATACTTTACCTGCAAGTTCCTCAGCTAAATTGCGAATATGATTAAATTAGTTATACCCCTGATTTAGAATTACTTTGCAATCGCGAAATAAATTCGTGAGGTGCAGAAAAAGTGAAACTTTATTTGCATACACCCTTTTCGCTTGTTTTGTATGCTGAGTCATGTCAGAAAATTTTTCAACTAAACTTTTAAGAATATACTAGTGGCTTACCTACTCCACAATTTCCGTATGCCTTATTGAACCGGGTGTTTACATCGGTGTTTCCAAAAACTTGCCACTAGATCCTGTCCTGGGCCAAATGAATAGATACATATCATGTAGAATCATTGTTGTTTAAGCAGAATACAGCTGCATTTATGTGTCCGACAGGAGTGTCATTGTAGTGTTAAATTGATGTTGAAACTATTTTCAATATAGACATCGTGACTAATTTTTTGGAATAGTTTAAGACTTTATTATGCGAAAAAGTAGTTTTAAATGTCACAGGGAATCGTAAATTATCACCACTCTCCGTCAGCTACAGTTTTCTATAGAGGAACTATTTTGTCATAGAGTAAAAGGTAAAGTAGTCCCGTTACAGGCCTGGAGTGGCCCAGAGGTTTCCAGAAAGTTAAGGTTCCCAGATTTCATGACAACGGAACAGGATTGTGGTAAGATTGTCAACCTTACGCACCGGCCGTCTTTACCCCCAGAAAATGCGCCTTGGACTCATTTCTGTTCGAGGCTGAGTGGACCCCAGGGCCATAGTGCCATCGGAAGGATTTTATGTCAATAAAAAACTGCACTGACACCAGCTGGGATCGAAACAGCGACCTTCCGATTTGTAGCACAGCACTTTGTCATAGAGTAGATCAATTAAAATATACATAGAAACTCACACGGAGTACACAGGTCAGTGTATCGAGTAGACGTTTTATACCTTCCAAATAAACAAGCCCCATTTTTATAGAACATCAGCCCAACTGGCGCACACATGTTCCGCACTTCGGAATCGAAGCTGTTCAAAGGGAAGGCTGAATTTAATCTGGAGCAGAACGTTCTGGGGACTATACCCGCACTTCAAAGGACCGCGATACGTTGGGAAACAAGTGTATGTGTACACACGCGCGCGCACGTGCGCGGTTTTAGGGGACTGGAAAGGTTGACGTGATCCAACTAACAAGTGACGTGTTCAGCGTACAGCTTACATGACACGGGGAAATAACGGCAGGAAAAATGGAGGCATGAGAAACGACAACAGCAGAGATAGAGGGAACGGAAAGTCAGTTAACTGAAGTTCTTCATATGTTTGGAAACTAAAGGACCGGATTCCGTGTGGTTCAGGCCTTCTTGAAGCGCTTCTTGAAAGTATAAAGCTTTTTGATGTGGCTTTCATGGCCCGAAAGCGCTTCTAATAAATGAGAACAAATATCCTACCAAGAGCAGTATTGAGAAGTTTCTAAGAAAAGTTGAGTTAAGAGAACGAAGGCGGAAAAACCTCACAGCGCAGTACATGAAAGCTCACGTGTACTTGGAGTGAATTTCGAAATAAATTCTCTGGCATTTTAAAATATGTTTTATTAAATTGTGTGATATAATTAAATGTATCAAATATGCGAAAATTAAAGAAAATGTCTAACATTATTCACGGCTTCGACACGGATTTGAAACTATTCTCAGCAACGTTTTTGCTATTCAAGCAGCGCAAGTTAAGTTACTATTCGTATCTTTAATTCATTTCCTAATATATAACGCATATTTTGTTTGATAGACTAAATATATAGAATCAACAACACAGTAGAAGCTGCTTCATGTACACATTGATTTCATTAATATGAATTTTATAATAACATTAAGCACCTATCCTTATTTATTCTAGCTTAAAATTGGTCTTGTGCATGCATATCCTGTAAGAAGTGTATGCATAGTGTACCAACGAAAAATAATTATCACATAAGACAGCACCAATAAAATTGCACATCATTATAATACATAATTTTACGATTAAAGCGGTAAGACGTTAGTATATTCGACCTTCTACAAGTCACTTTCAGGGAGAATACGTCAATTATATATGTGTAAAACGTGGATTTTACGTAGGTGGGCTGATAATTTTTGCCTCCACTGTAACATTTTTATTTAAATTGGACATATCTGGATAAAACCGGTTCTGTGTAGTCGCATGGTATCTCTCTTCCAACATACTTCGCCTTGAACACACATATGCTTACAGTCCTCACACAGTGCACATCGAAATGGAAGAGTTTCAAGATGTTCGGTTCAAACAGCGTGCTGTTATTGAATTCTTAACAGCGGAGAAATTTCTTCCAATTGAAATTCACAGACGAATGCAAACCGTTTATGGTGATCAGTATGTTAATGTGAGTACAGTAAGACGCTGGGCAAGGTGAAGTCTGCAGTGTGGAGATGGTTTCAAAAACAAAACACCAAATTTTTTCAAGGACGTATTTAAAAAACTAGTGCAGCGTTGGCAGAAGTGTATTGAAGTGTGTGGTGATTTGGTAGAAAAATAATTATTCAGCTTTGAAAATAATTTATATAGGCATATTTCTTTTTTATTTCATTAAAATATCTTTTCCCTTTCATTTTCTATTTAGTGGAGGCAAAACTTATCAGCCCGCTCTCGTATGTAATTAAATTTTTCAGTGTTGTTTTATGTAGTTATTAACTAATGCACTGTCATGAATAACACAAAAATAATTGTTTTAGTAGAATTCTTCATAGCACTTTTGGAACTGAGACATGCCAGAGTAGTGATACAGTTAGTTGTTTACTTTGTTGTGCGTATATTTGATTCAGGTTCCTTGTTATTTGGTATAAATTAAGGTTAATTGAATGCAGATGCTAATCCTTCGTTTTAAATGAAAATTTTTCTCTCTGAGCTTGTCCACAAAGAACAATATAACAGGAATCATTCTCTTTTTATGCTTCCTTAAATGTCCGTGTTGAAACTAAAATTAAAAACCCATTCGTTAGGAGGCGAGATAGAACCAAGTCCTCAACCAGAACAGTGAAACACCTACTCGTTTACGTACGATAGTAAACCCTGGTTTGAATCTCTGCCTAGCAATACGATAACATTATGTATCATTTGCGACTGAATAGGAGTTCCACTTACCTATTTAATTGAGAATATTGAAATATCATTTCCCCGAAACAAAGCGGCTTTAATTCTCCTGTAAATTTGGACGACGAGAACGTATAGAGAGTGACTGATCCCAAATGTGATACACCATCGACATTATCCTCTGTAACTAAAAACATGTAGGTTGTATCCTCTTTAATTAACTATTTCCTACAGGAGATCTAACACAGAGTAACTGATACGGCTTAAAGTTCATAATTGTAGTAATGTGTACAACAGCAGTGGATCTAAAGCGGTATGCAAGTACAAAGATTTTTGCGTGCTTGATTCAAATATTCATTCTCATAAATTTTGATTGGCGTGAAAAATTTTCTGAAATACTCTATCGCTTTGAAGTTTTAGCGACTCGAAGACGCAGTACCTGTGCCTGTAGTATAAAAATAAAACAATTGAATCACAAATTATGGTATTTCCTGTCACTATTTCTTCGTTAAATGGAGATTCCATTGCTCTAAAAGGTAAAAAAATATCGCACAAAATTGAAAAATCGTTACATGTTTTATAATTTTGTGCATTAAGTTGGTTAATTACTAAGATTGTACTGAGATGTATGGTCAACAAAACATTAAAAAAAAAAATTTTATAGTGTAAGACTTAGTTGCTTTATTATCAGAAAAAGTCTACTTCGTCACCATAAATATAATTACTTCACTCGATACTTTTCTCTTGCAGGTTACTTGAATTTAATTTTAGCTGGTTGCTATTTCCAGTAAAATATAATGAGTGCGCAGCCAAATGACTACTTTCCCTCGCTTCCTTTCGGTCCTATTCATTTCATATCTTTTAAGAGCGTATGAAATTTTTAATGAGCGGGATGAAATGTGCGCTTTCCTGCATGTTGTCTTCGTTATCCACGACACAAATCCTTTTTCTAATATCGTCTTTTTAGTCTTCATCACGCCGGTTGCAAGATTTCATTGAAATTAAATACGATTATGAGTTCAGAAATAAGAATTTCATGACAGATGTCGATACAAAAAAATTCATTACAAACACTATTGCTAAAGAAATAACTTCTCCAAAGGTATCTGCGTAAAGTTGTATTTAGGCCGTCAAGCGTACTGACTTATTAGCGTAATTGCATTAAAACTAATTAAAATGACTGAAATTATTTAACATAATCCTTGCCAACAAATTTCAGGGGCGGGCGTTATGAAATTGATAGGACCTTACACTTGAGTCTAAACTCACCGAATACATGGTTTAATATAGTTAAGAATAGGCAATGTTCATACGTATAAAGTAACACTAACGCATTTTCGCTTAACCATTGTCGCCGCTGAAAAAGCAACAATTATTGCATATTTTGGGTGTATGTGTGTGAGTGTGTGTGTTGTCCTTAGTTATCCAGCACGCAAAGTGCGTGCGCCATGTTACATTGCCGTCTGTAACCTGTTCCGGCTGTGCAAAATTTTTCCACGTTATCTCAATCCGTCGCGATTTTCGGAGGGGTGGGGGGGGAGGGGAACGTTATTGAACATAAAATACGTTCTGAATTTCTCTAAAACTCTTGTCTGAAATTTTTCTCATTCTAGGTAGAATTAAGCCAGTTATCATTAATGCACACATGTCTTCATGTAATGTACCCGTTATGTCATATTTTAATGAAACTTGTATTATCTCGGCATTTTCGAAAAAAAAACCCTCAAATATGAAACGTTTACGAAAATCCGTCCAGTGGGAACCTAATTGTTCCATGCAAACGGAATGACGGAGAGACGAACGGACAGGTAGACAGGGAGCCAGACATACAGACGTGTCGAAGCTAATACTCTGTTTTTACAGTTTTGAGATTGCGCCTAAAAATCACGCTCTGTATTAGATTTACACGGATACTTAAATTTCGCGGTTACAATACGTACTTACGGTAACTACGTAACTCGAATTTTACTGTCGTTTTACGCTGTCTCATTTCCTCAGTATGCATTAATATTTAGGGGCTGGGATAGTCTAGTCGGTACAACGGCTGGCCACGGTGTTGACGGTCTGAGGATCGAATCCCAGTTGGACGAGATTTTCCGCACCCGTCCAAACAGGCCCTGGGGCTCACCAGCCTCTTAAGTAATGGGTACCGGGTCTCTTTCCCGGAAGTAAAGCGGCCGGGTCGTGGCGTTGATCTTCCACCCACCCCCACCTAGCGCTGAGTTTAAAGAAACAGAAAGAACAGAGCTATACCTCTACTCCCCTTCTGGACTTTCGTGACCTATTCTGTGGTTAACTTTACTTTTCTACATTTGCCGTTACATAAATATAGAGTATGGATTGGTCTTCCTTCGAATAAACATTCTCATTAAATTTACACAGTCAAAACATTTTAAAAAATGGTGTCTCCATATTTTATGACAGTCTACATTTTTATATGAATAAGTAAAGGAATCAGGAGAAACAGGAAGTTTGTATGAACGTTATTTGATAAATCATAATTAAAGAATTTCGGGGAATATACGAATATAAGAAGTAATATTAAAATATATCGCAGAAAAAATAGAGCTTGTTATAATATAACGTGGTTTAAACTGCTTCAGGACTGGGTCGAAAGTGATTCAGTAACAGTCTCAAACCATTTTCCATAAAAACTGATGTTCTTACCCAGTTGTGTTACTGTATACTTCTCATTGGATAATTTTTACAAACGTCGATAGCTTGTTAAAGAAAACAGCTATATATAACACTCTATAGGCTAATGTGTAAGACAATAGCATATGTGTGCCTGCTTTCATCATGCACGCATACTTTTAAAAAAATAAATTAACATTTACGTTTTCAGCAAGCAATGTTTAACAAATTTAAGCCGCCTCCCCTCTAGTTCCCCAACATGTATGTGGAATTATCATACCGCCTATATTAAGCAATTACGAATCTCAGTCAATAATACACTATTCTCAACTTTAGCCAAATGTGTGTAGTTCCGAGCTACACATCTTTTCTTAGCGTGGGTAAATTCTCTTCAAAGAGCGTTTTGGAAAAATAAACGGAAGATCTCCCGTTTGTTACATCCTCAGCAGTTAATTTAAGTTAGAATTGAATTTTAGTTGTTTACGTAAAGATATACTAAACTGTTCCCCCCAAAGACATTTTATTTGCTTCGTTGTGTGTCTGAATATACTCTTAATAATGGACCCGTATTTCTGTCTAAGTTTAAAAGGGTTCTTATAAATGTTTGTTAAAACACCAGTTTACCTCCACTTGCAACAAAGAGATAAGGAGTTTTGGATATAAACTACGTTAAACTGTAAACCCCAAATGTATAAGATTCAATTTCAACACACATAACAAGACTAACTAATGCACATATGTAAGATGTGTTTTTCACACACACGTTAACCAACATGTTTCAATCGCTGTCGCGATCATCATCAGGGTAATTTACAAGAACATTAGGGATCCAAACAAACTTTTCAAAATGTATAATGAGCCACTCAGTTTTTAAAAGGAGTGTCTGAAGCTTAATATACAGTTACTTAAAGACAGTTTTATCTGTCAGTAAAATCTAATAAAATTCAGTTTCTTAAAAAAAATACCCACATAAAACACATAAAAACAGAATGTATTGTTTTTTTGTAGTTTATGCACATCCTGTAATAAAAATGAAAATAACATAACTGTGTTTATATGTCTACCAGTAACAAATATAAACAAATGTGTATAGGAACGAAAAAGTAAAAACGATTGTCAGAAGAGTTACATACGTGTACACTCTATAGAAGTGCAAGTTATAAGGGGAGTTTGAAACTGGAGTAAAACGTCGGTGGAGGGTAAGGAGTGTAGGGTATGGGGTGTGTTGAGGCTCACGCCAGACGTAGCTACTGATCGTAAATCAATTCAAATAGCTGATTTCTTTCTTTGAATGTTTGCTCGTTTGCATTTGTACTGTTATTTTGGAATAATTAAATGAAATAATTGTCTAAGACATTCATACGTCAGCCTTTTGCGCCGCTTGTCATGGAGGTATCAATAGGTCCGTATTCAGTGCAGTGTGCATAATGTGTTTAACATAGTCTGACTGTGGGTTTTTTGTATGCTTTCTTCTGGGTAATTCCCCGGCGTCTGAATTTTATATGCTGGCGTTTCGGAAAACTCTGTTTGTTCCTGGTAGGCAGGTAGGTAGATACCTACCTGCCTAAGAAGATGGAACGGGAAGAGTGTTCCGAAACGTCGACTTATAAAATTCGGACGCAGGGGAAATTACCCAGAAGAAAGCATACAACATTCAGAACACGGCGAAAGTTTGAAATCAAGAATGACTCTGGGTTGTTAGACGTGATTTAGCGAATGTTCTCTTTGTATCAGAGTTCCATTTGGCTTCCACACTGTCCTATTTTAGAAAGTTTACATGCTCGAAATTTCATCTTATAATTGCTAATCTGGTATTTTGTAACGGTGTTGTTAGTTAGTGCACGTAGTAAGTTGTGGATAGTATTCGTGGTACGGAATGCAATTTTCAGGTTTGTGTCACCAAAGATGGTTGTTAGTGTTCGTATTAGAGACTTATGTAATGTAAAAGTCATCCATATTTTCTACATATTATTGTGAATGTTGGACATTTGTGATGATACTTTTTGTGGAGTATTTTTGTGTTGAGTTTCGTAAGTAACGATAGTAGGAATCCATTTGTTTAAGAATTTGTATATCTTATTCTATTCTTTTTGTTTATCCTTGGAATTAAATGTAACGGATGTATTCTGGTTGAAGAAAATCGGCAGGCTGCTGTTTTATGTTACATGGGATGGCTGGAGGTGAAATGAATTACTGGAACGATGGATGTTGGTTTACTACAAATTTCAGTTTCGAATCCTAGGGTTGTTCTATGAATGAGAAGATGAACTAAAGTGTTGTTTGCATCTGTTTCTTGTGTGAGAATGAATTGTAAATTAATGTGTAGAGATTTAGCAAAGTTTAGTATCTGTGTGTGAGTCGTTTTTGTGTAGCATAAATAATTAGAATGTCATCAAAATATCGGGTGTAGAAGACTACTGATTTATTGTCTATGTTATGTTTGATAACTAAATGTTCAAAATATTGTGAAAAGATTCTGCCACCGAGCCTGATGTCGGTAATCCCTTTGCCACCCGTTTGGATGGTTTATAAAATTCACTTTGGTGTTGAAAGTAGTTTCAGTGTAAAATGGTGTGTAACGCATGTAAGATTTTTTTTTCAATGTTTCATCCATTTTACTGTGAGGGAGGAAAGAATGTGTACTACGTTCACTTCGTTAATTGTTTTGCTGACATTAAAATCCTTGTCATTATGTGTTAGTATTCTTTATTCTACTTTGTATTGGAGCTTCAGAAGTTATTTGCTAGAGTTCTTGTGTTAGTTGCGAAGACGTTTTGGCGAGTTTGTTAACCATCGGCGAACCGGTATGTCGTCTTTGTGGATTTTGAGGTTTTCTTAAATTTCGGAGTTGTGGGGCTAAATTGTGTTAGGTGTTTTATTCTATGTTTGCTAATAAGTATCATATTTTGTTGGAAGTGTTTGTTGTAATTACGTTGGTGTACATTAGTAAGATCCTTTCGAAGGATAAGAAAATGTTTTATGGTTAGGAAATAACGAATTTTCTGTGAGTATGTTTTATTGTCTATTTGAATTGTTGTTCTTGTTATGTGATTTGAAATATCCCTTTTAATACACGGAATAGAACATATTCAGCATAAGGTTAAATTTGCTTGAAGAAGATTATAAAATATCAAGCGATAATTCAGTTTTTTTGTGTACTAGAAACAAGAATTTGCATGTAAATAGAGTGAAATTGACTTTGAATCCATGCAGATAATTTAAGTAATATATGAAGGATTTTAAATGTGAAGATAAAAGGACGATGGACTATTATACAGGTGATTATAGATTGCGCTGATGGGTGAAAACACATCTTAGAGAACGAGGTTGAGAATGGAAGCACATGGTAGTATCCAGTATAGGGCTCTATAAACAGCTATATTCGTCTTCGGTTTTCATGAAGTTAAAAACAATTTGATTGGATTATCTAGTATTTAGCTTCGCAAGACTTTATATGCTGCCTGAATGTAGTAAATCGAGAAAGTAACAAGAAAAATCTAAAAGCTATGATTTATATGTTATATACTGGAGCCAGAAGAGTCATTAAAACGTCAGTAATAAATGTTAATTATCACTAATTTTAACACAAGGAACCCTCCAGTCGTACCCATACAATGAACGTCCGTCTTACGGTTCTCACAATAGATAGCGATTATTACTGTAAACAGCATTCATGGACTCGTCTCAAATATGGCCACGGACTCGGTTGTCTGTGTGGTAAGAACTACATTTTGATGTGTGAGTTAGATCAACATCAATTCACACAATAAAACCAACAAATTCACTAATGTTAAAAATTTATTTGTTTTATAGGCAATTTGTCATAACTCCATCGTGTTTCTCTGTTAATCATCTTCAGGGAGTTACTAAACCTTACTAATTCCTATGTACAAGCGTAGCTGGATTACTAAATACAATAAATGTTTTGCATTAAATGTTTGTAGATATTATAAAATTCGTTTCTAGTAGTGCTGAACTGGGCCCTAAGATGCGGAGATTATAGTTTAATGTTTATGGGTATGAATAACTTTAAGATTATCAGCATCAGTCTTAGGAAGGTTAACCCTTTAAAGACGAGGCGCAGACTGCTGTATTTAAAGACGCAGTCCGTACCGCGCAGTAAACACTCTTCATCTCGGTTATAAAACCAATCAATTTATTACGTAAGTGGCACAAGTCGCTGTTTGTTCTCACACAAATACAAAACACATAAATACAGTGTGGGCAGAAGGTACAATTGTTGAATGTTAAACTTGTTGGTGTATCACGTAATAAGTAAGCTTTAAAATGTTATTACATATATTCGTGTAGGTATTATACTTCCTTGTTCACGCCAGCTGTATTCCGGGCTTCAATGCAAATAGCTTCTTTAACGTCGAATATAGTGTAAAATACAACTCCTAAAGTTGGTGCCATCATGTTGAATAGTATAAACTGTAGTACGCTTATTTTAGTTTGACGACGCACAGAATTTACTGCAGTTTGACTGAAAATTATAATAGTAATTTAATAAGACTGTAGCATGATTTAAAAACTTATCATGTCAATAATTGCATACACATGTCCTTTTAATATCTTAGATTGGGCTCTTGTGTTTTTCTTTTATAACGCCCCCCCCCCCCCCCCCCCCCCCCACCACCCAACACATATACCCCCCCAAAACAATCCAATACATATCTAAGATGTGGTCCTCGTGCGATGGGAGAGGAAAAAAA
>Ga0131853_10022514_pt1 | contig 11399 bp, 9 predicted proteins | sample TergutLab28metaG_FD_92764 | JGI IMG/M metagenome (GOLD analysis project Ga0131853, IMG submission 92764) | Labiotermes labralis P1 segment gut microbial communities from Petit-Saut dam, French Guiana - Lab288 P1 (version 2) (version 2) | ecosystem: Host-associated > Arthropoda: Insects >...
ATATATATCTTCCCTTATTGTGTACCTAGGAAAGCAGTGTAACAGAATAAAACCCCGAATGGGAAGTACGGTTATGCTAATCTGGGTAACTGAACTTAAATGCTCACCTAAGTGGAGGTGATAAACAAATGTGGGTCACTGGTAGAAGAATATATTGGGAGATCATATATGTAATACTAGGAAAAGAAGGCTACCTCAGTGCCATAATTGCCCACCACAAATCCCACACAAACTTCCCAAAATTGACCCTAGACATTTGTTATAAGAAGTTGGTATCTATCAGCATGAGGTGAATATGAAATCACATGGCACATTAGTATTTAACTGGCCATGACTACACATCATTTTTACTATCCACCGTCTTTATAAAACTATTTATTTCTACTGTTGCTGTACAATATAACCTAAACTTAAACAACAGCCGAATATAACTTGCAGGTTCAATTTAGCAGTATTTAATTTTCATTAACCTTTTCTCTCTTCTTTTAATTCATTATGCTGTGCCAACATATAAAGACAATGTTTCCCGAGTACACATGGTAATAAGAATGAAATATATTGGTGTACAAACTTTTAGCACTAGATACAATTCTGAATTATTTTCTCTTAAGTGATGATGTATCAACAACATGCATCTCTTGAAGGACACTGCGTGGTAGTGGCATGTCCTAACTAGTTTCATCATTCTTGCAACAGATTACCATATCTTTGTTTTTTTTGCCTATAATCCCTTACTTTTGGCACAGGTGTCAATTCATGAAGACGGTATAACATTCCAATCTACTCTAATATAAAGCACATTTCATGCCTACAGCTCACAGCAGAATGAACTTATCAACAATAGTAAGCCATTTAGTGGCAATTTTACATAAATATGTTGCAGTGTTTTCTGATGTCTCAGAAGAGAATTTGGAACATTCATCTTGGTCATGCCTTCAAGGTCTGTCCGGACTTTGTCTTGGAGGCAGCATGCAACATGCACATATACATGTGTACCACCCAGGCAATAGTTAGAGGTACATCCTGCATATGTTTCCAGAAATTATGTCCCCAAAACATGCAAGATGCAATGTGTTTTGCAATGCAATTTTTGTTTGGTTTTTGTTGGCAGCACTGCACAGCACGTCTACAAATCGAATGTGCTACCTGTCTTACCAGCGGGCTTGCCATTATAATGCCTATCCTGCTCAGAACGGCTGGCAGTCGCTGGAACAGGACACAAACACACAACTCAACAACACTCTAATTGAGAAGCAAGTTCATGAAAGGCTCAAAATTCACAGATAAGATAACCTAGATTAATAATTACTGCAAAATTTCTCTGGGATTTTATATGATTTGAACTGATCTGTACTGGATTAATAATAAAACACATATCAGTCCAAAATTTATTCAGATATAACTGTTGCAATGCCAGAGAAATGTTGCCTTCCTTTACCTCAGCTATCACTCTGTGGATTTGGTGCCCTTTGCAGACAAGCATCTCATTTCACCTTGGTTCCTGTCAGCTGGGAAAACAATGACTGCGCTTGATATAGTCCACCTTAAATCTCAATGCAAGGACAGAGATTTGTATGGCTAATAACATATAAATAAAGGACTGCCATCACATGAAATCACTGTTTCCCTGCTTCTTATGGAATCAAGCTTAATGTTAATTATTCTTAAACAATAAATTCATGATGTATTGTTATATTATGCCTACAGTTAAACATAATAATCCTTTTATTTATGTTAAATTTATACAAGAAAAGTAGGTTTTACTGTTCTATGTATCATGATTACACAGTGGAATAACGTTTCAGTGTAATGTCTATCGATGAGTAAATCTACCAAGAGTGTAAGTACAGATTTATATTTCTATAACAATACTTTGTATTTTAGTGTTGTAGGTATCATGGATGAAAAAAATAATCAGATCTCATATTGAATTGTGCTTCACAAGTGTTTATATTAAAATGTTTAATAGTATTTTTTACAAAAACATTTTCATTACAATATGCCATTTTCATGACTGATTTTTATAAAAATATGACTGTCCATTAAAATACAATTTTCACCCTGTCTGAATGACAACCATATATTACTGCACAGGATACTGCTCATGTGGAACAAGAGAAAGTTTTTATGGCAGCACTTATCCACCAAAATTATTCTTTAGTATTATGTGTGATCCAGAATGGAATAGTCAGTACATTGACTAGGCTATAAACTGGATGATCTGGATTTTGACATCTGGCACAGGCATGAGAGGCTTCTGCTCTCCAACATGTTCAAACAAGCTCTGGGGCCCACCCAGCCTCCTATTTAGTGAGTACCAGGGGATCTTTTCCCAGTGGTAAAGCAGCCAGGGTGTGAATCTGACCACTCACTTCTGTCTACTGATGAGGTTAGGAATGAGTGGAGCTATACCTCAATTCACCTATGTCCTTTCATAACATGGACAGGGCAAACTTTGTATTTTATAATGCTATGTATCCCTGGTGTTTGAATTATGGTTTGTGTGTTATGAAATTAGTTATATTGTAGCGGTAATGTCATGAAATCTAATCCTGATTATGAGACTGTTTATAATAAAACTGTATTTAATATTATTTATGAGCCAGCACAGCACAGACAATATAGCAACTACAAAGTGGACAACCAATTAACTGCGGTATGATTACTGGCTGGTGTAAGATTTGTCTCTTCTTCAGAGTGTCCAGACCAGATATGGGTACTGGAGGCACCTTCCTTGGGAGTGGCTGGGAAATGAATCTGATCACTCACCTCACTCTGATGCTAAGGTTAAGAATAAGTAAGGCTATATCTCCAATTTCTCATATGGCTTTGTGGCAAGTACAGGATGACCTCATGTTCTGTTTATTATTATTTATTTATTTTTGTTTTAAAAGATTCATTGTTTATATAATTAATACTGTCACAGAAAGAGCTGTACCTGAGTACTACCAGTGGTGTGAATACTACCTTACTTCTGTTAATTGACCACACAGTTATTGTTACAGAAACAAAATATATTTTTATACCAATGTTACAGTTGTTCTTAAACACAGAGATTAATCCTTCAACATTAAGTCATTAAACAGGCTCATTCACCAGACAACACTGTGGTGAAACAAAGGAGATATGTCCCTATGCAAGTTATATAAGTGAGTCTGGTTTGAGGTTTCTGCCTGTAACTGTGCAGCTTAAACTCAGTTATCAGTTAAAATACATCTTAATACTGCTTAGTTTGAAATCATCTGGAAAGCAGAAAACTCAAGCTAAAAAATGAAGGAAACTAAGATACTTCAATGTGCTGTTCATAAAATGTATTTTAAAAATATTACTCTTTAAATTCTTCTATCTGCTGTGTTTGCTAAAAAATTTAAATAGAAATCTAAATTATGGAACTACAAATCCTCAAAACAAATTTGGTGACAATATTTATGGTAAAGATGTGAGTAAACCCCTTCTACAGTAAGTATCTAGGGGTTGAAAGGTATAAACAGGCCTTCATATAATTATAGAGTTCACTTTCTTATCACATCCTTGAAAAAAGAAGTTATCAAGTTGCACAATGTGATACAAATAGGTGTCCTGAGGCAGCTCAATTGGCAGCAACAGACTGGATGACTGAACTGTCAGGTGTACTCTACAACATCAAGCCCAGCTGTAGGGCCCTCAACTTCCTATCCAGTAGCTACTGGGATTGTTCTCAAGGGGCAAAGTGGTCGGGGCATAACAATAACCACCCATGTCCATCCTGTGCCAAGGTTATGAATATACGGAGCCATATTCCATGCACCTTCATGGCATGGTCCTTAATTAAGTGCAGGTACTTTACTTTATTTAGAGTTTCATTTCAGCTTTTGACAAAAAAAAATTATATGAAGAAAATATTTATAGAACAGTCACTATCTAAAGATTTTAACTTCTATTTTTTTTATAAATTATGACTGCATTTACAGCAAGTAGATGTAATGAAGAGTCTGTAGGCAGTCAGCCATCACTTCATGATGGAATGGATTTCTGTTTCAAAAGTCATCTCTCTCTCTCCCTCATCACAAAATAATGTGAAAAGTAGGACAACTTATCACAGGAATCACCGATGATGGAGACAGTGACAGTTTCTGAAATGGAAATCTAATCTTGGGACAGGTGACTGCTCAAGGGCACTCCATTGTTGTATTTAACGTTTAGGAGACAGATTTAAATGTTAATTGAATCTGTTGATGGCCTGAGTTTTTTGGATTCGGTGTGGACATTTAAATAGTTATTACGCACACACTCACAGACCAGCATATGGCATGCCAGCCCTTTCGGCAGTACAGTTTTGAAGTAGCATATGGTGTCCTAGAACAATATAGGTTAATCTGTTCAATATTTATTGAATAAGGAGCAAAATATCCTTAGGAATCTAGATAAGGTATGTGCTATTGTGGGCTACAATTATATATTCATGACATATTTTAGGAACCACTCCAACTACACAATTGTATCAAAATGTGTTTATACAATCATGTAATTATCACATGTGTGAGCACATTAAAAGAGAGGGTGAAGAAAACAGATCTTTAAATACTGATGTGAAATGTGCGTCTAAATTACGGAAAAATCTTAATTTTTGTGTTACTTTATATTATTGTTATCTAATATTAGTAACAAACTCACTAAGATCATGAACTTAACATGTGCTGCAGTGAGAACCAAACCCCTCACAACTTTCCATCTATGTTGACCCTGTGTTCAGTTCTTTGCAACATATGGCAATAGGTAATGTTTCCAACATTTCTGAGAACCTTGCTGCCTCCACCGTATAGGCTGAAGTGACTGCAGAATCTGAACACCTTCTTTCCACACTCAAATCACCCCTGGAGATAGAGGTAGTAATTTCATCTGAAAACATGCCATCACAACCCACGGCCACACAGTGAAAAAACAGCACACCAGGATCAACATTAACAAAAAATTATTGTGAAAGCTTCAAATCAGCTATAACCCCCTAACTCTCCACAAACAGAAACTCTGTGTTCAGCACCTCAACTTCACATTGTCCTGCATCAGTTCCACCTACCTTCTATCCTCATACCCTATTACCCTAACATACTACGCAACTCCTTCACCTGAACTGCATTATGAACAAGCATTTCTAGAGCTCCATCTTCTTTTCATCATGAATATCATTAGCCACTGTCGTCATTGTCATTGTAATCTGCATTGATTTTGATACTGGATATTAGGCTGCTGAGTCAGCAAGTTATCAGACAATGAATCCAATTGGACTGAAATTAATTATTATTGCATATCAAGATAATTTAGCTAAAAGGTGTCTTGTTAATGATGTAATATGTCTGGTGATCCAGTATGATTCTTTGGCAGTGCAACAAACAAGATGCCATGTCTGCAGCATGTGAGAAGGGCATCAACAAGCCACACAACTCCAAATATTGTACATTTTATTCAAATACCATATGCACCAAAATCAAGTTGTTGATGTGCACATTTCTATTCAAAATTTCAGTTTCAATTTAAAAGAAACAAACATGCAGACCCTTGGCAGATGACTGTATGACAGGTTCCCATAACGCTGTATTATAAAGATGAGTAGCTTAGGTGTCATTTTGAGACATCTTAGAACTAATCAGACAGACAATATGAAAATTCCAGCGAACACGAAATGATCTGAGGACGTGCAAAAGATTGAAGATGTGAGTAGGACTCAAGAACGTGACTACAGTTACAACCCTGTACTGTGAGCAGTACATTAAATTACTGCCAACCAGTTCATTACTAATATAAATTTCTTAAATGGAGCAAGCACCTGCATCAAGAACAGCAACCTTTTTTACAAGGAGAGTTGGTTAACTGAAACCCTCTGATTAGGCTCCAGTGATGCAGTGGACCCTCCTGTCACTTACTGGCCAAACAATTAGATGTTGACATGCCTCTGTCTCTATGTAATACAAAGTTTGTCATTCTATGTTTTTCACCTTTAGTTTGTAAGCCTAATAGATGAACATGCAAGTATGTCAGCCACAGAATCTGGAGGCAGCAGTCAGGGTTTGTCTCCTAGTAAAGCTATTTTATTCTTTTAACCTTTCACTGACACTGGCATTTAAATTCCAACTACTGTGCAGGACAGAGCATTTTCAATATATGGCACTCTTAAATGTGGTCTTGAACATACAGCACTGAGCCTGGCAGTAAGTGAATGTTGAAAGGTGCCACAATGCACTCAGGGTGGCACAGACAGTTTAATCACCAGGTCCGTAATTGTTCTGGGTGCCATACAGAATTCTATTAATATCAGACTCACATGTCTAACAGAAGATCAACAAGATACAGTAAATGCCTTTAACTACTACTTCTCAACTATAATTGATACAACAAGTAAAAATAAAGTAAATAACAAGACCAATAATGAAAAAGCTCCTACTTTCCATTATTATCTAGAACAAAATTATGTTCATCCTTCTCCATGTTTGGTTATCAAGACATTTTAACCAAGGAAATCACTTCAATAATTAAAGCACTAAAAACAAAAAACTCTCATGGGTTTGATGAGATTTCTATTAATTATTAAAAATTAGTGCCAATTACATATGTTCACCGCTCACTTATATTTGTAATAAATCTTGTCAAGAACTTTTCCTGACTGTATGAAGTTTTCAATTATAAAACCTATATATAAGCAAGGAAACAAAATGAATCCAACCAACTATAGGCTTATATCATTAATGACTTCTTTCTTGAAGGTTTTTGAAAAAGTCTTATGTATTAGGCTAACTGAACATTTTAATACTAATAAACTACTTGTGGAAAACCAGTTTGGTTTTAGGAAAGGCATAGCAACTGAAGATGCCATTTTTAAACTAACAAATGAAATATTAAATGCTTTAAACAATAAAGCAATGGCTGGCAGCATCTTCTGTGATCTGGAGAAGGCTTTTGACTCTGTGAATCATGATATATTACTGTCCAACCTACTGTATTATGGGATATGTGGCAAGGCTAAATTATTACTTCAATCTTATCTTCAGAATAGATATCAAAGGGTTCACATTACTAATTCTTATTTAAATTCCAACACAGTTTTACAAACATTTTTATATAAAAATTAGTTTTCTTCATTGGATGAATTTTTTAAACTTCAAAAAAGTTAATTCCACATATGATTTGGATAGATATATGTAAGATTTGGTATGCATGTTGCTCTTTTCTTATCAACCTATCTGTACCATTTATTAGTCTGTATATATAATTAGCTGAAGGGTATATTTATTATTTGAAACACAGTAAACTAATTTCTTTTCAGTAAGTACCCTTAAATGGTACTTGCACACACAACCATTTTACTACATTTTATCATACTGAATAATTCGTATCATGCTCAAACATCAAATACTGTATTAGACCATGTGATTGTTGTACACTTTTGTGCTGGTTTCACCTTTTCATTCTTAAAAATGTGACTATTTCCATATCTATATGGATTTTGTAATCCTGTATGGATCTATAGAAAGAAAATAAATGATATGATAAAAAGCCAAAATTTATTGAACCTTCCTTCAAATAACCAGACAATAATAGTTCTAACACAATATTACACCTGATTTATATCACATGTGGGCTACATCAAATATAACTTCATAATGAAGGAACATAAAATCCTGCAAACCAACTACCAGGACTGTGGTGATGTAAATTATCTGAATGTGCTGTTCTTGTAGTTTCTGTGGTACTGAGCCATCTGATTACTATCATAATGACAAGCAGTCCTGAATGCAAAGAGTGTACATGCAGAAAGGCTGGGAAAGAAAAGAGATAAAATGGACATCTTTCACACTTCTTACACCAAAACGGTGGTGTGAGTTCTGATAAAATCTGTGTGTATTGTAGTTATATACATCAGACTGGGGTTTACAAAGATCTCTGTAATGCAGGCAGTCAACAGCCAAATCCATCCCTAATCCTGTTTATATTACCACTGTTCTGTACAATCATGTGATACAAATGTACACCTTAGAGCCAAAATGTACATTACCAATACAAAAGTGAGGATGGCAAAACATTTAATTGAAAGCAAAACATTAGATACACAAAACTGTAGAACTCATACTGGATACCTTCTCTTGGTAGGTGCACTGAAAGTGTCAGTTATGGTCTCCTTCTGCTACAGTAAAGTTCATGTATCAATTACAATAACAGGTGTAACATTATAACATCTAATTTCTTCCTGTTCTTAATGTGATGACAAGTTTTTTGCACTTTCCTACACATTTCCACAAGAAAATACAAACATGCAACAAGCAGACTGGAATGATAGATATTTCCATCAATGCCCTGGTCATTTGACATGATAAAGTACAAGGGTGCATCACAGGTTGAAATACCGTGATCAAGAATGTAAACAAACGTCAAATCTAAATTTCCATCACCACAAATATCACACTATTTAAATGTTATGTTTGCCTGCAACTTTACTGATACAATGTTTTGTTGGTAACTTTATTCAGAAAATACGTATGTAAGTTTGTTACTGTTCAGAAATGTGAGGAAAATACGAATATTTCAAATGAACTTTCATTTCAAACAACAAATGGTACAGAAGTATGAGTTCTGAATTGTTTGTAAACAGCTGAGGGCAACAACCTACTATGTTACGCGCAGTGACAGGTTCTTATGCACAACAGAAATATAACCACAATGTAATGATTGGACTAAATCAGTACTCATCTGGCTGTCTCTTTTCTTGTTCCTAGTGACTTAAATGATCAAAGGTCAACATACACATTTATATGACAATAAGAAAAATTTGATCACTTCCAAAGGATGAAAATAATCTCATAAATAAATCCAACTTGGTGCACCATTTTTCTTAGGTTGTTTATTTCTTTTCTCTACATGTTTCAGATGACTATGTGCCCATCATCAGGAGAAACTGTATACCAGACAGTCATCCATACAGAATAACAAGTACCAACTGTCGCATAAATACAGTTGTTTCTCCTGATGATGGGCACATAGTCGCCCGAAACATGTACAGACAAGAAATAAACATACTAAGAAAAATTGTGCACCAATTTGGCTTTATTTACAAGATTATACAAGGATGCACGGTCAACAAAATACAAAAAATAAAAAAACACTCAAGCAAAAACTAAACTTACAACAAACTGCATGAATAAATCCAATGAGGAACTGAAAATAAGACACACCCCTGCTGGATCTCATACACAAATTTCATCAATACCAATATTTGTAATCCCACTCCAATTTTTATACATTGGAGCACTGAACATGTCAAATTAATGTTACATCCCATTTCTGTTACCATATTAACAAACTGCAGTATGTGGTGTGATATTGTAGCATGTGTCTGCTTTCCATTTTAACCCTCTCACAGTCCGGTATCCTCGTAAGCCCATATATGAGAGTGGGTTTTTGCCAAGCATTACAACAAATCACTCACAGATTAAAATCTAATGGAATTTTAATTGAGTTGTGCACATATGAAGAAATGCCCCAAATTTAAACACTAATTAGTCTAAAATGATTATGGTTTCACATGATGGCAATACCACATACACTCACTCTCCAGTGAATTTTGAGCACTGTGGTATGACCTGGGAACAAGAAATATAAATTTTGAAGCCCAACACTGATATGTTTGTTTTTAAACAAAAAAATTATCATCTCTTTAAAAAAACTGTGATCTAGAAGTTTTAAACTGAGCGAAAAGATTCCAGAATCTATTATTTTACTCATCTCTCAGACATATACCACACGAGAGGTTTGGAACACTTCTTTAATCCAACTAACACCAAACTATGTTATTATGACACACTCACATGTGCACATGCACTATATGCACATGAAAATATCTGTGTCATGACTGTGAATGGGTAAATGACCTATTTTTGCACTTTTCCAATGAATGCAACCAGTAATATGCCTACAGACCTTCTATCTGATATGCTTAAACGTAATAACTCTAAAAACAAAGTGGCAAATGCATTTCTGTGAACACTGTAAACATTGCAGTTTACAAAATCAAGAAAGTAGACTACAATAATACAGTAAAATTACAACACCAGTAAAACTGCCTATGTGAGAATTTGTTATGTACAATGCAAGTAAAATGACCTAGCAACAACAGTATTTATTAACCACCAAAAAAATACACTTATCAAGTAAATGTACCTACCTAATACCGTATATCACACATTGTAATCTCCCTGAAGATTGTTCGGTTAGAATCGAAACATACTGGAGAATGTGTGATAAAAATATTAGGTATGTACATTTACCTAAAACATTTATTCTTCTGGTGGTTAATAAATAATGAATTAAAAATACATGGAATGTGCAACACTTTAACAAAAACAATATCTAAAAAATAAACACACATTAAAATTTAAGATTCCTTTCATATGAAGATATATTAAAAAACAGAGATATAAGTTTGCAAAACTGGCCTAGCACCAACTGACTTGCACAGTAAATGGTGACAACTGACTTAGACACGAACAAAAACTACACTGTCCAAACATTCTTTTGAACACATTACAGTAAACTAATTTTCACATCAAGAGGCTATAGAAATCCATGCACATGCCTCACACAGATGAATTTCTCAATGTTGTCAATCCTTGATCTGAATATGAAAGACAATGTTAATAGAGAACGAGAGCAAGGGAATATCACGATCACAAAGCTATGGGTACTACTGCAGTAAACAACCAGTTTATATGCAGTACAAAGAGGCAGAAAGACTCATCCTTGAAGGAGAGGAATGAAGTTCCACTGTTCCTTACATTAATTATTCAGTAGAACACAGTTGTAGTGAGGTAACAAAAAATAAATTTGCAAGATTTCTGGCTTCTGCAGCAGTGTAATTGATGCCTTTGCTCTTCAGGTCTGTTATGTAGCATAGGTTGGTTGGTTATTAACCAATGTTGTGACTGTAGTCAAGCAGTCCAAGAACAATGCCAGGCAACAGGTGTATGTATGTGTGTACTTGTGTGTGTGTGTGTGTGTGTGTGTATGTGTGTGTGTGTGTGTGTGTGTGTGTGTGTGTGTGTGTGTGTGTGTGTGGGTGGGTGGGTGTGTGTGCACACATGTTTCAATCCACCTGTTGTCCTGGCATTCTTCATTGTCTGCTTGACCTCTGAAAATGGGACAAACAGACTGTCCAAACATGTCAGTCAATAACTACAAATAGATGCTCCATAATTGCCCAGAACAGCAAAGACCCCAAAAATAAATTTGCTCTCCTAATGGAATGTGTAATAAACAGATGAGGATTTGAAATACTGTAGGTTTAAAATTAAATATGATAAAATATGTAGGGGGGGGGGGGGGATTAAAGACGCCAAAAGAAACTTGGTGCCCCCCAAAGCGAATGAAGTGAGAAA
>Ga0131853_10022515_pt1 | contig 11399 bp, 13 predicted proteins | sample TergutLab28metaG_FD_92764 | JGI IMG/M metagenome (GOLD analysis project Ga0131853, IMG submission 92764) | Labiotermes labralis P1 segment gut microbial communities from Petit-Saut dam, French Guiana - Lab288 P1 (version 2) (version 2) | ecosystem: Host-associated > Arthropoda: Insects >...
ACACGTATTTCTTCTGTCTTTAAGGAATTAATTACAAGGCCAGCCTTTTTGGATTCCTTCCAGAGGTCATCCAATTTCCCGTGCATATGCTCATATTTATGGGACACAAGACATACATCATCTCCCCTCACATATAGTATTTTTTATCTCTCCCACAGATGCGACGCGTATAGACCTGCTAATCGGCATCCAGGACCCAGCCTCCAATGCCAACGATGACACAGCCCAAGGGGTGATGACCCCCACCCAGGATACCACATACCACACATGTCCACTGCCTTACCTGCTCACATGCAGTTTATATCTCATATATAATTTATAGGCCAGATGATATCTCAACATCCACCACACACAAACAATATTTAGTCTCCTAGAACTTTGCAAACCTGATGATGGCCTCCGAGTAGGCCGAAACATATCGTTTCGCTAACACCAATGAAACTAGTTGTGTTTTGACTTACTTTGCCTTTTATTTCATATATTTGTAGCACACACTCTAATGCTAAAATATCCAAATGTTATATAAATATGAATGTTCTTATGCAGCCTGTGTTTAAATTCTGGTGTGCTGCAGATCACACCAGGTATTTAATTCCATTGTCAAAAGATTCAACATTTCTCAACCTGATTTTTAATCAATGAAATGCATGGAAGAATAATCATGAGGTTCATCATCCCTGTTGAGTCCTATGAAATAACTAACGCAGAGTGTGTGTACTTGTCTAACACAACTATATTTATTGGTAGAATATAAAGTATTTTCTACATAAGGTACAACTACATGTTTCGGCACTTGATAATGACCATCTTCAGGTTGTACATGAAATACTTATTAAGCAGTTATACAAAACATACATGGGTTTTTTATATGGGGTAGGAAGGGGGTAAAGTGGGCACGAGATCTCGTATCTGTCAGAAAGGTTGGACGATGTGAGTTACATGAGGGGTCCATGCTGTTACAAAACTATGTCTAAGCTTATTATAGTTAAATCTATGGTGGGTATCATATTATGTCTATGTGTGCTGTTGTAATTACACTAATGTACAATAATATGCAGCATCTGTGACTACAATTTTAGGTTTATTAACTTACTCTAGTTGTTAGCAGTATCTTACTGTTTTACATAAACAAGGCTATCCCAATAATCTCATCTGTACAATTTCATATGTGGAGTTACAATTCTCTTCATCATGTCATATTCTCATACAATCCTTGTAAGTAGAAACAAGAATCAAACAAATACCATGAGACAAGAATACAATAAAATAAAATGAAGTTAAATATAAAATAAAATAAAGTATAAGTGTTAACACTCCCCCCCTTCGTTTCGCTAAACTGTACTACAAGTGTATGTTAAAGGCGCAGGGCCTTAGCTAGTTCATAGTATATTATTCTACAGTCTGCGTGTGGCTAGAACCGATCTTCATGGAGGGCTGTAGGACCATCATGTGAGATAAGGCTGTGTGCTAGTCTGGTTGGCATAATATGATACCTACCATAGATTTAAATATAATAAGCTTAGACATAGCTTGGTAACAGCATGGAAGAATAATTTCTCACTCTGTGACATGTGGTATCTGTGATGTGGCATCAGCATCATCCAGATAATGTAACAGTTGCAAAGATTGCATATTAGAAACATGAACTTAATATATGTCAGTTCCCACCTGCTCCACAGCCATCTGGGCTAAATCTTTGTTTACTTGGTCTGTTCGTGTGGCTTCCTCTAATGACTTGTAGAGACCGTCAGACATCAATAACAGAAACCTGGAGACAAATCATAAAGGGTTCAGTGATTCACATTTGAGGTGCATGAAGTAATACATTTATATACATGTACTTATGTTATGTAAACTAATATGGAAATGACAAAAATGAAAGTGAAACACAAAATCCGTTTTTTGATGATAACTGTATGTGCCAATTGTCTTACTGGATGCATGCACATGACAGGGCATGTCATTTGAACCACATGTACCCCACCAACCAGATACTCTGAATTATGTATAGTGAGGGATGCTAATATTCGTCATCGTCATCATCTAGCTAGCATGGAGTTGGGCCACTTGTTGACCCATTCTGGTCTCACACATCTAGCAATCTTTTTAACATTCTCCCCTGGTTTCTTCTACCTGTTGGTCTTTAGTATTTTAATATTCTCAGTAATCTACTACGGGGCATTCTGTTTTTACGTTGCCAACAAATTCTTCTGTATTCCTGTTGTTTGTCCAAAACTGGGTTTATATTTAGCTCTTTTGCAGTCTCTGTGTTTGTTTTATAATATATCCATGTGTATGCCAATATTATAATTGCTAAATACCTGCAAGACTCATCCAGTTCAATACCTCCATGAATTTCAGGCTCAGCAATAACTGGTTCTGCTCTAGCAGACATTAGTTCCTCAAATTCCTTGTAACAACCTTTAACCAGATAATTCCCAAGGCAGCGTGTATTCTCCTGATTGCCTAGACGAGACCCTGTCACAATACACCAGTGACTTTAGTTGTATAAGAATTACGATATAAAAAAAGGGACTCTCATATATTTATAACAATAACACAAACAATAAATTTCTATATTTTTAACACTGTAAATAGAAATCATGGTTTAAGGATTCTACAAGTATTCAGAAGTTTCCTACAATCAAAATTTAAATCAATATTTACTGTTAAAACACATGTGCAAAATTTTCGTATGTTTCACTAAATATGATTATTAAAACACCGTGTTTGCAGTCCTGAGCTCCACTATACTTTATATTAAGACCACTTTATTTTCTTCAGCTACCACACTATCATAGAATAAGTGAGACAATAAAAATTTTTAATTCATAACACTCAACCAACAAAATGCACAAAATTATTTCTTAGATATTTATATTACAATATCATATTGAAAAATCTGCTTTAACAGAAGTTAGCAAAGTAAGTAGGCTGCTTCTGAGATACTGTAGATCAAGATGCAGCACACTTATACAACTATTCTACAAAAAAAGTCTACATTTTCCCCATTTTAACTACTGGACTCCATTACACCATGTCAGCTGTGTATGAATGTGGCTAAAATGGTTTTACGCAGTGTTGCTTTGATTTGATTCCCTGATGATGGTCTGTTGTGAATTGAAACATGTACAAATGTTCAAATACAAATATCTAGGGAACAATTTCGAGCATTTTGTGGGTTTAGTGGCACAATTACTTATTGATAATGCATGGAATAAAAAATACAAAATAAATTTTTAAATTTCACTAGAAGTAGCCTTGATACTATATAGGCAAATTAATTTTTTGTTGCAAAAATAAATAAAATAATAACCAAACTAACAGCATGATACCTTGCTTAAATTTTTCCACATCCAGACCAAGCTGAGAAAGCCGCAGTAACTCGTCTTCATTGCGCAGGTCATGATCCACACTCAGTTGAACAACACGGAGCACACCGTTAGAGTCAGTACGGCATAACAGGGCTCGACTGTCCCCCACATTGGCTACATACAAGCGTCCATTGTACACTAGGGCCACCACAACTGAAGTACCAGCAGACAACTCACAGTTGAGAGCATTCAGTTTGTCCACCTGAATAAAAAGATCACCAAATTTTCTTCAAACATACCTTATTACTGTACAATTCCTTTAATGTAACACCCACAGGACCGGACATGTACTAGATTATCAGACAATACCTGACTTTTGCAGCCAGCCCCCAGGGGATGTGCACCACTTGTCAGTTATTTTTATTTCATCATGAAAAGACTTGGCTTTTCCAATTAACACAGACCCAATGACGGGTTTCCCTGTGGAACGAAATGCTGTAAACCACTTACACAAAACTATGTCCAACTGCATCAATTTAGGCTGTTTCAGTGTCTTTTGCATGAAAAGTCCCTTCTCACTTTCACTTCATGCTATACACAATTGTAACTGGTCCTTCTGTTTCTTTATGTAACTGACGGTTGATAATCCAATGCTGTACGAAACCATAACCACAATGCAGCTTCTGCCAGTTTCAAGCATCCTAATTATTTTAAGTTTCTCAGGAATCAATAAGTTTACATGTTTCCTTCTTCCAGATGTACCTTGTTTACTCATCTTGGGGTCTTTTGAAGTCAATGTAATAGGTCACAGGACTCAATAAAGTCCTTATAAGTGAAGATAAAGCCATGCAATCAGTTACTGTTGGGGAAAATTCTGGTCAGAGATCATACATATCTGATATTGGGACTATTTTCCTTAGGTGCCAAACTATCAGATTTGTGGATTATCAGCAGCCAAGTTACTGGAATTTTACTATACACACTATACAAGTTCTTGACTAAAAAGACTTTCATGGGCAGAATAATCTAATCCAACAATAAGAGGTAATATTTCTTTATGTTAACTCTAAAAGGAGCACATACATATATTTAGGATAGCAGTATTATTCCATGTGTGTACTAAGGCACAGACAGCAAGCAATGACATAAGGTAATTGCAGTTATTTATAAATTTGTGACCCCATACTGGGCATATTTCAGGAGCAATAAACCAAATACACACATAAAAGGTAATTAAACAGTCCACAGAGAAGGTGAAAAACACAGAAAAAGAGAGAGAAAAATGGAGGACATAAATGTTCTCACTATCCCAAAATGAGTATTTATTTATTTCTCAGTATTCATCACATGGTGCTCATTAATATGTGTGAGAAAATTTCATTTTCTAATGTGGTGCACCAGATGGAAGAGTACAAATAGCCTGCTTTTATCTACCTATTTCAAAACATATATAAGGAAACATGTTAGCTGTCTGGAGCCAAACTTTATTAATATATACGAGGGTTATCCAGAAAATAAGTTCCGTTTGCGAATATTGCCACTGCAGCACTGCAGCCATGATGGTGTGCATGTGTGCCAAGGTTGTTCATTCTGTGGCAAGGCACAGACGCAATTTGCAGACATTTGAACAGTGTTTACACATCATGCTGTGTGTTTATGATGTTTAAGAAAATAAAGAATCCCACCACATGTGAAATGCGGTCTGTAATCCATTTCTTGAATGTGAAGAACATGAAACCAGCTGAAATTCATCATCAACTTTGTGACGTGTATGGAGAACATGCCATGAGTAGTTCAATGGTACAGAGATGGGTGCGACTGTTTAATGAAGGATGTAAAAATATGCATGATGATCCACAGAGCGACCGACCGTCTGTGGTGAATGAAGATTTGGTGCGTGCACTTGAAGAGAATATTAGAGAGAACAAACGATTTACCATTACATCACATTCCCTGCATTTTCCCCAAATTTCATGGTCACTTCTTCACAAAATTGTGTCTGATAAACTCAGGTTTCAGAAATTGTGTGCACGCTGAGTACTGAAGATGCTTATGGAAGAACAGTAGTTGAAACGGCAGGCCAGTGCATTGGCCTTTCTGACATGATACAGTGAGGAAGGTGATAACCTTCTTGAGCCATGTAGTCACAGGAGATGAGACATGGTTGTCGCATGCAACCCCTGAATTGAAGCAGCAGTCCATGGAGTGGAGGCACACTTCATTGTCAACAAAGACAAAATTCAAGCAGACAACTTTAACTCGGAAGATCATGTGCACAGTGTTTTGGGACAGAAAAGGCGTTCTGCTTGTGAACTTCTTGCTTCAAGGCTCCACAATCAACACAGATGTCTATTGCAACACACTTAAAAAATTGCATTGCACGATCCACAATAAGTGACGTGGCATGCTTAGCTGGGGTGTTGTGATGATTCATGACAACACTCGCCCACATACTGCCACAGCAACGCAAAATCTCATCATGACATTTGGCTGGAAATAATTCAGTCATCCCCCCTACAGATCCAGACTTAGCGCCAAGTGATTTTCATTTATTCCTGCCTCTTAAATCCTTCCTTGCTGGCCGGCGGTTCCACGACGACGAGGTCAAAGAAGCCGTTACCACATGCTTTGCATTGCAGGCAGCATAATTCTATGATGAAGGGATACAAAAACTGGTGCAACACTATGTCAAGTGCTTCAACAATGGTAGAAACTATGCCGAAAAGTAGTATACGGTATGTACATCAAATGACAATATACATGGTTTGTAATAGATTCTTGTTTTTTCTTAATAGCCTATCGGCACTTACTTTCTGGATAACCTACGTATGTACCCATATGAGTATGTAAGGTGCAATGTTATAATGCAACACTGAACAACATACAAACGTATCTGCTGTGCTGTAGCCTTCTTATGCAGGGGGCATTAAAATTCTGGTTTTCTACACATCACTATGCAAATTTAATTCCAGCATCCAGGAGTTAATTGGTTTCAAAACATGTTCAAAGAAATTTACTTTCTACAGACTAATAATATGAACAGCACTTTTAGACACACCCAAGAAACTGTAGTTAAAAACTCCACGTAGGTTGATTAAAAATGGGTGTAATTCAGCTTTTATATGTAATGTGTAAATTAACAACATATATGAAAACAGCAAAATCATTTACTGTTATGAAGCTAAAGTGTCACACAGGACTACCAAAACAAACATGCAGAATAAAACCAACTCAATAACACATTATAACAGTGGCAATGCATGCAAACTTTGTCTTATAAATGTCAGAATATTGGTGTTAGTATATTTAGTTATGTTTTAACAAACTTGTGCACATGTGTATTTTGTGACTTGTACCCCTTCATACATACCAAGTGAGGGAACTTTTGATAAGCCTGGTATGATGTCATGCCATCTGGTATCTCATACTGAAGACTGGTCCGCTCAGCAAGCCTGTCATCCACAGAGTCCAGATACCCCTTTTCCACAGCAATAAATGCCTGCCTGTATGTTTGTAAAATAACATATGATTCAAACTGCATTCACTTTATTCAAAGCACAACAGATGACAGGTGTACTATCAGTAATGACTTATTTAACAATGCCAACCAACTACATAGTTCATATACTACTGAAGGAGGGTAATACTGAGAGTAACAGACTGAAAATGAACTGATCATGGCCATTCAAGGAACAGAGGAAAATCATGAAAAATTACAAAACAGTTCATCTCTGGACAGAGATTTAAAACTGGAACTTCCTAGACATCAGTCTTTGATTTATACCTGCTCAACTGTGACAATCATTTACAGGGGGAGCAGAGATTAACATTTTGTTGCCAAAAATCAACTACAGGTAATGCACAGTCCACTAAAGTTGTCCACTAAGAACATGCAAAGTAATCAGTGGCCATTTAAATTCTGGGTAGAGTAAACTGGGCACTTAATTCTAGCTCTAAAGGGTTAATATGCATATAAACTGAAAGTACTTGAAAATAAAGTATGCAGGAAGATACTGGACCTTGTTGTTGGCGAGGAACCAAGATTATTACAAAAATTAATGTCATGATTTTAACAGTCGGTGTAACATCACTAGCACAATCATGTCAAGGAAAGTACCATATTTACTGGAATGCAAGACTCTAATCAAAGATAATCCCTCAAATAAAACATGTATGCCAAGGGAAAATGTTTTAATCCATGCCTAAAATGACCTCCCAAAATTAAAATGTCTGCTAGAAGAAAATATTTTACTATTAATTTCATACACTTAATACAGGGTGTTTCAAAAAGAACTTTACAAATTTGAAAGCGTATAGAAATTTATACAGAGGACATACACAACGTTTTGAACTGTCAAAATGTAGCAAAACACATCGAGTTTTACCTCGGATAGTTATGGTTCAATGTGACTTCCACTGGTAATGCGGCAGACGTTCCACCTGTAGTCAGTCTCTTGCCACACGCTACGTAGCATCTCTGGCTTCACTTTTGCAACTGCGGCAGTAATTCGAGTTCGGAGTTCAACAACATTTGCAGGCAAAGGTGGTATGAACACTCAATCTTTAACGAATCCCCATAAGAAAAAAATCCAGGGGAGTAAGATCCGGGGAACGGGGTGGCCATGCTTTCAAAGTTGTAAAGCTCTTTTTGAAACACCCTGTATACAAAGCAGATTCTATCTACATTCACCAATCAGCTCCATCTTCACAGTCGGTGCATTTCATCTTCCTCACACTCACTCCTAACATTGCCATCCTCTTCACTGTCATTCCAAAGCATAACATCATCAGTCCCATCCACTGCCTTGGATACACAGCACTACTTGAAACCCTTCACCATCACTTCTGGTGTGATGCTCTGCCACTTGCTTATGATCCACATTGACTAAATAATACATTTATATTTCTTGGTTTATAAATTTATAAATTTGCCTGAACCATGAAGACAATTTTCTCCACACATGGTGTTAAGAATTTTAAACATTAAGTGTTCTGAATTTCTATGTTGTGTCTGCGGTCGATCAGTCTGAGTTCATGGCTCTGTTATGGTTTTTAATTTATGGATTGGTCCAGGTTTTATTTTTGAGTCTTGTAGTTTATTATTACTATTGTTGTTATCACTTTATGCAGGGTATGTATAATTATATACCTGAAACAAACCATGTTTCTAGTGTATACTGCATTGCAGCTGTCCTGTATTTACAATCTGTGCTACATGTAATGTTATTTTGCCCATGAAATATGTTTTGTACTTTTACAGTGCTCAACATGGCTGTTTTTTTTTTTAATTTCCTTCTTTCCTGGTATGTTGCTCAGATATTGTCTGAGTGATTTTGAAATGGTTCCAGTTACCTCCATTAATACCGGTATCACTTTTGCATTCACATTCCACATGCGCTGGATTTCTATTATATGGTCTTTATATTTTAAAATTTTCTCAGCTTCTTTCTTGATTACATTTCTGTCTTCAGGAATTGTGACACCTATTAACATGCATGTTCCTTTTTTATCATCACAGATTATGATGTCAGGTTTATTGCTTACAAGAGTCCTGTCGGTTTGCACTCTTTGGTTCCATAATATGGCAACCTTACCTTCATAATTTGTTTCAACTGATTTTGGTACATGGTCATACCAGTATGCATTGTTTAACTTTACCCCTCTTTCCTTGCATATGTTAAAGTGTAGTTGAGAACACATTATTATTATTATTATTATTATCATCATCATCATCATCATCTCCTTTGTTCAAGGTATTTATACTTATATTCCTGAGACAAACTATGTCCATAGGGAATACAGTGTTGCAGCTGTTCTGTTGTTACTATTCATGGTGCTTATATCGTTAGTCCCAGTATTGAATCTATTGTACTCTTACAATAGTACTTTCCGCAGTATGTGTGCAGTGCCCAATATGGCTGTTTTCTGTAGTTCCTTAACTTCATGGTTTCCTGGTATGTTGCTCGCGTATTTTCTGAATGACTATGAAATAGTCCCAGTCGCCCCTGTTACAACATACATGTTCCCTTTTCATTATCACAGATTATGGTGCCTGGTTTGTTGTTGGGGATGGTTCTGTCAGTTTGTACTTGTTGATTCCACAATATGGTTACCTTGCCTCCTTGACCTGTTTCTACTGATTTTGGTATATGTTCATATCAGTGTTTTTTGTCCAATTGTACCTCTGTTTCCTTGCATATGTTGAAGCGTAGTTGTGCACACACTCTATCACATCTTTCTATGTACTGTTCTTTTGCCGGTATTGGGCATGCTAATATTATGTGGCCTACTGTCTCATCAAATTGTTGGCAAAGTCTGCATTTGCTATCGTCTCTGTACTCAATATTTTTGTTGCGTAATATTTTGTTTGTAATGCTTGGTCTTGAGCTGCCACTATTTCACTTTCAATTTCTGCTTTTAGGTCACCCTTCGATAGCCAGAGGAATGTGTCTTCTTCACTAATAAGCTGTCTATCTATATTTCTAATGTACTGCCCATGAATTACTTTGTTTTTCAATTTTTTTTTAGTAACTCTCCCATTCTTGCATTTGTGTGTTGTATTCCATCCTGTCTTGCATCACTCTTCTCATTTGGTTGACTTAATTCTTCTGTGATCTTTGCTGCTGTCTTAATTACTGAGTTGATATTTGGTTAAGTGCTTTCATGGCTTTTAACAATATTTACAAACTGGTCTTCTTTATAATTTGTGTTACGGTATTCTGCAATATTGATTATTTCTGCTTTATATGCTGCTTCAATTTGTACCAGTCCTCTCCCTCCTTCTTTCCTCTTTACATATAGCATATCTATCTCAGCTTTTGGATGATGCATTTTATACATTGTTAGCATCTTTCTAGTTTTCCTGTCAATCTTTTTTATTTCTTCAGTTCTCCAGTTAATTATACCAAAACTGTATCTCAACACTGGGACAGCTAGTGCTCCAGTTGCTGTAATTTTATTCCTGGCATTCAGTTCAGATTATTATTACTGTTGTTGTTGTTGTTGTTGTTGTTATTATTATTATTATTATTATTATTATTATTATTAATAATAATTCTATTTGGAATAAGGATAAATTGCCAGAGGAGTGGAAGGGGTCGATCATTGTACCTATCTATAAGAAGGGTGATAAAACAGATTGTAGTAATTACAGAGGCATATCACTTTTGTCAACTACATATAAAATTCTATCCAACATCCTACTGTCAAGGTTAACTCCACATGCAGAAGAAATTATTGGGGATCACTAGTGTGGATTTTGATGCAACAGGTCAACTAATGATCACACATTCTACACTCATCAAATACTTGAGAAAAAATGGGAATACAATGAAGCAGTGCATCATCTATTTATAGACTTCAAGAAAGCTTACGATTCAGTTAGGTGGGAGGTCTTATATAATATTCTCATTGAGTTTGTTATCCCCATGCATACAGAAGGCTGATAAATATGCGTCTAAATGAATCCTTTAACAGAGTCTGGGCAGGCAAGCATTTGTCTGACATGATTCACTATTAAGAATGGTTTGAAACAATGAGACACTTTATTGCCATTGCTTTTCAACTTTGCTTTACAGTATGCCATTAGGAGGGTTCAGGTACACCATGAGGGTTTGAAATTAAATGGTACACATCAGCTGCTGGCTTATGCTGATGACATTAATATACTGGGCAGAAACATACATACTATAAAGAAAAACACAGAAGATTTAGTAGTTGCTAGTAAGGAGAATGGACTAAAAGTAAATGCTAATAAAACTAAGTAAGTGGTCATGTCTCAAAATCAGAATGCAGGATGAAGCCACAATATAAAGATTGCTAATAGTTCCTTTGGAAGGGTGGAATAACCCTAATGAATCAAAATTCAATTCATGAAGAAATTAAGAGCAGACTGAAGTCAGAGAATGCTTGCTATCATTTGGCGCACAATCTTTTGTCTTCCATTTTGCTATCTAAAAATATGAAGATTAACCTTTAGACGCCTAATGTCAACTATAGTGGTCGTACCGCACCGCTAACCTCTAAATTTGCATTTTATATATTTATTCAACAAATATAGGTACTGAATATTTTAAACATGGTATA
>Ga0131853_10022517_pt1 | contig 11398 bp, 7 predicted proteins | sample TergutLab28metaG_FD_92764 | JGI IMG/M metagenome (GOLD analysis project Ga0131853, IMG submission 92764) | Labiotermes labralis P1 segment gut microbial communities from Petit-Saut dam, French Guiana - Lab288 P1 (version 2) (version 2) | ecosystem: Host-associated > Arthropoda: Insects >...
GCTTTTGTAACTGCCCCCTTTCTCGTATCCATCCACTGCTGCTCCCACATTTGAAGTCCATGGTCTTTTTCTCTTGTTACGATCACATCTTTCGGTATCTTGTCATACACAACTGGTCCATCTTCCACAGCAGCTTCTTTTGCAAGTATGTCCACCAACTCATTCCCCCCTATCCCCTCGTGTCCTTTTACCCAGCCGAAATGCACAATCCACTTTAAATGTCCCAATGCAATAAGTCTGTTTCTGATGGGTTCTATCAAACGGTTCCTTTTAAATTTGTTTTGCAATAGAGCCAAAGTTATTTTGCTGTCAGTGTATATTGCAACACGTTTATCATTATCTTTTCCCTCCTGTAGTTCTTCTAGTTTTTCTAAAGTCTTTAAAATTGCAATCTGCTTTGCTTGATTATTAGAGCCTTCTTGCCGTGTTATTGGTGCTAACATGGAAGTGATGTGTAATGTAGGTGAGGGCGGTCGCCCTACTAAACGCTGCCTTCCGTGTTCATTCTTACCCTGACCCGAGTGTAGGCTTTGAGATGGTAGTTGGCTTCTCCTTGCGATAGGTCTGCCGCACAACACAAATCTGGTACTGTGCAGTCAGTGTATAAATTGACAGAGCTGGCGTAACCGGTTTTATGTCATTGTATTGCTCTTTCAAGAAGAAAATTAACCTGAATCGTATTGAAACATTCAGTCCGTACCGCGCAGTAAACACACTCCGTCTTAACGCTGTATATGGAAATAATCGCTGTTTGTTCTCAGATCCACACAAAAAACATAAATACACTGTGTGGGCAGAACATAGAACTGTTGAGTGTGTGTAATAGCAATATTTTTATGTAAATCATTAAAATAAGATTTAAACATTTAGTACCCACCTGACCGAAGACATACCGGATCTACCTTACCAATACCAGTGGTTACTTGTGTTTTGGAAAGTAATCGCTATTCATCCTTTAGTTTCCCTTTAATATTATCACTCCGCCCTCTCGTGGAATGTTCGGCGTGGTGTAGTTGTGTAGTTCTCAGTAACTCTAGCCGGTTACACAGATCCACAGCCCAAAGCTGCGTCCTTCCCACTTTTCCCTCACTGATCTTTTTCGTTCGACCCTTTATGACATCTACAGTTGAAGCAGCGTCATCAAATTATGCAAGAAGTTTGAGATTTGAGGCTTTCGCAATAATTGTGACTTTCGGGGTGGTGTCATCGTGGAGTCTGGTAGGAACATGTGACGTCAACTTTGTTATAGACGTAGGATATAAATGTGAGGTTTCAGGTTCGCAGAGCGGCACTGCTGAAGATTCAGGTCTTCCAGGATGTGACACTGCAAATGAAGGTCCTGCGGTCCTGCGAAACATCGGGAACTATAGCCCAACGACCCGGCTTTACATCCCGGAAGACCTTGATGACAGACGCAATAGATTTTTCCGAAATATGTGACCATGTACCAGACTGCACGGTGTCATCACAATGAGTGTTGTGGGACAAGCACACTGGTAATGTGGTAGCTGCTTCATAGGCACTGGCTGGGATAGCTCAGTCAGTGTAGTGACAGGCTGGACGAATCCGATGTTTGATTCCCGGCTGGGACAGAGTCTCCAAAACATCTAATCAATCTCCTATTCGACTGGTATTGGGAACCCTTGGCCTGGTGTAATGCGGCCAGGGTGTACGATGACCACGCAACTCCATGCAGTACCTAGGTGAAGAATTTGTGCTTTTTGGCATGGGCAGACGGAGACAACTTGACAACTGCTGCAGACTTCACTGCAGCATTGGAGTGCTGAACAGAATGGAATACAGAAAGGAGCAGGATAGCAGGATGTGAGGGGACTGTACTACCAAGAAATGGCGGCCATTTTATATCGACCCGAGGACCTAGCGAAAGTTGCTCGAGATATGTACTGCCTCTAACTGCCTAATCAGAAATGGAATTATAGTGTGCGTCATTTTAATGCCATTAGCTCTTCAGTTAGATTGGAGACCGGCCGAGCTATGCAGCCTTTTTAATCCAACTGCTAAGTGTTCGCGAATCGTTACAAGAATATTCTGACCTTCATAATTAACACTGCAAAACAGTCAGTTTGCGTTCACACTGAAGGCAAGTTCAAAAAAATTTTCACGATTTATCCTGATTTTATGCTGAATTGTGCTGCGTTTGTGATGCAGTGAAGCTGCAGGCACTCTTAAGTTAGGAGAACTGTTCTCCATGCCAGGAATTACTCACGTGATAAAAAAAAGAAGACGAGGTTGGCGGGGCATGTAGCACGCATAGAAGAGAATAGAGAAGCGTATAAAAATAGGCCATACAACGTAAAGCAAAGATACAGCTGTGAAAAGCGTCAGCGGCCGAAACGACAGCCGCAGTGGCGTCGTTTGGGCCACTGGAACTCTGTAGTTTCGCTCTGCATTCGCAAGGAAAAGCTACAAAATGCGCCATTCCGCTGCGCCGTGTCTGGCCACATTAAGAACTGCCGACGGCTGTGAACGGATTTGTTTGAAGTGGGGGAGTTTTGGTAAAAAGAATTTTGCAACTGTAGTTAAACGGAACACAAATAACGAACAGTTCGCGTTAGGACCCACCTAGAGTATAATTCGCTGCATAATGCGAGAGGTGAGGCTCTGCCAGCGGTGTAACTGTGGCGTTTGAAACGTCGGTAACTGCTGGCTGTACAAAACAGTCGCATGCCACTAAATTTGAATATCGGAAGGAAAGCTTTGTACAGCACTGCAGCACCCTTCATTTCCTTTGCACATTTCACTTGAAGACATGTATCTGTAGACTAATGAACACAAGAGAAATAACAGGCCGGAAGTAGGTTTGTACCGCAATGTGCTGTGTTGTGGTGTGCTGTCAGGTGACCCTGCAGTACGAGGTTGATCCCTGTTCAAGGCGTTCTGACAGATGGCTACACAATTGCTTCTTTACTGTAATGATAATTGTGAATGTGCTCAACGAGGAACGTAGTAACCTGAGCTGCTGCACAAATATTATTCGGATTATGAAACAAAGGAATTTGGCTTACGCGGGAGAAAAGCAAAACGTGCTACAAAACGTGAACACGAAAATCTGAAGGGAAACGTACTGGGGGGGGGGGGGGGGGGATGATATTAAAAAGAATGTTGAAGAAGCAGGATGGGAAGATGTGGACTTGGTTCATGTGGCTCATGTTGGCATCAGTGGTGGGCTCTTGCGGACTCGGTGACGACTTTCATATCACTGGCCTTTTGGAATAGCGGGCTGAACTTCGTGATTATATTTCTGGAGATTTGGTTCGTGTCATACGAAGGCGTAATGTCACTGTGATGCGGCAGTGTAATTGGACATGGGAAGCAAGAAGTGGTAGATCCGGATGGACCGCATTTTGGGAAGCTGGGGAGAAACTCGCACAGTGCCACTTGTCTGTAGTCTTCCCTCCCTCTGCCAGCGACCGCCCACCCACCTCCGCGCTTTTACCCTTGTTCATGTGCTTCGTGTTCTTCTTGCTTCTTCACCATCCTTTTTTTTTCTGTCGTGGTTTTCTGTTTCATCACCATTTTCTCAATCATTGTTCACACGCACTGCTGTAACCTCCACATCCCAACATTTCTTATGCATGTCCCCACAGGGCTGCGAAGTTGCACAAGTGTGTGACTGAGAGACTGCGCATGGGTATCTGTTACAGGATTACTGAGGTCGAATGGGGTTATTTGCTTTAGGTGGGAACGTGGCACGTACGTACTTTCGGTGGAGACACGTGAAGGAAAGACAACGCTTTCAAGACATAGGCGTCAATCAGAAGATGATATTAAAAAGGATCTTATAGACATAGTATAAGAGGGTGTAGTCGAGATTAATCTGCCTCAGGATGGGGCCAGGTGGCAGGCTGTTGTGAACACTGTAATGAACATCCGGGTTGCATGAAATTCTGGGATTTTTTTGACTAGGTGAGGAACTGCTAGCTTGCCAATATTGACCCTGCCGCAGTGCGACAGTTACCGGTGATCATGGATTAAATAAGAAAGCCCAGTGTCACACATGCTTATCTTCGTCTTGTTACTGTGTCCTGTCCCGTCCCGCTCGTCCCCTGTCACAGCCAGCTGTTTCACTGAACTCAGAAACAGAAGTAGTTCCGAATGAAGTACTGACCAAGTATGAATATTCCGTCGGCGTATGAATACCGGAAGTGTGACAAACACAGCACCTAGTACCAATCTAACGATGCAGTTAAGAGGTACACTTGGTTTTGTGGTGACGTCACACCACGGATCGCCTATAGACAAATAAGCAAGTCAACGATATAAGTTTAATCAGAACACGGCTCGCAACCCCCACCAGTACCACGCAGTACCATGTACCTGTACCATGCAGCACCATGCAGTACCATGCACCTATACCATGCAGCACCATGTACCTGTACCATGCAGCACCATGTACCTATACCATGCAGCACATGTACCTGTACCACGCAGTACCATGTACCTGTACCATGCAGCACCATGTACCTATACCACGCAGTACCATGCAGCACCATGTACCTGTACCATGCTGCACAAAACTGTGGAGACTCCACAAGCCCCAAGTGATAATTGTCACTTGAGTGTCAGTGTAGATATACAATAATAAATATCGATTTTGCACAAAATAAATAAATTCACATTCGCCATTTAAAGAATAAGAAGGGGAAAGATGGAGAAGAAAGAATAGGGTGTGGTTATTATTGAGGAGAAAAACAGAAAATGTAGTGCTCTAAAGGTTCCCAGGTAGTGCGTGGTCGTCCTGGTTGAGGTAGGCTTTGAGCTTGATGGGGGGAGGTGGAGAAGGTTCGGTGATGAAAAGTGCACTGTTGCAGTATGCAGCAAAGGGCTGAGTTTTGTGTTTGGAGGAAACGACATTTTTATAGCGTTGGGAGGGCTGCCTTTGGTCGTAAAATTTGAAGTTAATTTTGGGAGTGCAGTATGAGAAACCGTCGGTGGATTTTTGGTACCAGCTCAGCTCAGCATCTACTCCAAGAACGAGGAAAACTACGGTGAAACGCCCAGACCCAGGAACGTGGCAGTTATCTTTCTAATGCTTCCTGATTACTGAAAGGGCATTGCATTGTTGAAGGTGCCCAGACTTCTCCTGTTTATCTGCTAAGGGCAGCAGGTAGATGAAGATGAGTGTGGAGCAGTGGTGGGATGATACTGATAGGGCGAGAAGGAAGTACACGGAGAATAACTTCTCAGCATCAAATATTGACCTCGGGTGTATGTAGACACAGTCCGTACCGCGCAGTAAACACTTTCCGTCTCGGTTACACAACCAGTCAGTTAATGTTGTATTGGGGAAATAATCGCTGTTTGTTCTCAGATCCACACAAAACACGTAAACACACTGTGTGGGCAGAACGTAGAACTGCTGAATGTTAAACTGGCGGTACATACCATTGGACTTTACAGGGTTAAACAAAGAGGAAAGTGCCCACGAAGCCTCCCTCAGGCCACCCTCTAACCCACTGCAATACAGCTGCGTCGAAATTCGCGACTGCTGGCGAAAGGATGTCCGTGTATGATGCAACAGTATTGGTAAGTTGCGTCATCACAGCAGAATAGGAACAGCAGCACTGACTTGCAACCGGCAGCTTGCAGCGAACTGCCATGTCCTGCAATGGCACTAACCCTATAGACACCGTGTGTCGCTAAGCACTTCTCAGCTGCAAGCTAAGTTGTCAATTTATGTACCGCCCGGTTAAGCATTCATACGGCTACATGTTTCGACCCCAAGGAGGTCTTCATCAGGCTGGTGTTATAAAACATACTGCACTGTGGCTGTAAGATCGCACTTCCTGAACATGTGTTTACAGTTCCAGTATATGTTTAAGGCATTCAATTGTTCGTGATTAAAATAGTTCAACAGCTAAACTTAGAATCCTGTACACAGTGGTACTGTCGGTGAAGGCTGTTTTATACGATGCCATATTGAATGTTGTCACGTACCGGCTGGTGTTTTCTCTAACAACAATAAGTGCGAAATGCTAGAAGTGTTATGACTGATTCGATAGTAATAAAACTTGTTGTCGCCCCGCACCACTTACATGTTTGGCGATGTGTTAAGGTGACAAGACCTGCGGTCACGTTTGGTCCTGTTCACATCGTGGCTAACGGCTTACAGACGGAATTTCCGGTACCGAAGCAGGTAGTCGATACCGTGCCATCTACTGGGAGTCACGTTTCAATGTTGCGTCATATATTTTGTTTTTGGCGATGGTATTTTTTATCATTAATTTGAACGCCTTATATTGCGACCGTATCAAGATGTCTTCCTTTATGAGCAGTAAATACGTATTAAGCAAGGGATATGTAATTAAGATATGGTGGGTAGTGCTAAGGGGCATTGTCTGGAATAGGGTAATTCGAGGGCTTTAAACCAAAGGGGCAATTTTTATGTGAGCTGCAAGATAAACATGCAGTAGCAACTTGAAATCTTGGGAACCATATCAGCACTTGCTACGAAACAGAGGAAAACCAAGAAAATGCGTGTCGAGTCGGTTGGCCGCAGGACCCACTGGATACATGACGCTAGCCAGCGTGTGTGCTGATGATTTACTTATAGTTTCAATTTACCTGCCCTACACAATGCACTGATTTTTCCAGTTACATGTCATATTCTTGCAACAAGAAGGACGAGCGGGCGGAACCCGGGAACCTTCTAACACAGTGACCCTCTGTCCGCCACCTCAGTAGTTTGCACAGTGCCATAATAATGTATGGACCATGGACTGGATGCTGCGACGTGGCAGCCCCTTCCCCGGTTACGAACATTGGAACCCCTGGATGCTGCAGGGTCTGTTCGCGAGTGGGGTGCAGTTCGTGTTCTGTTGCTTCTGTTATGTTGGCTTGTTTTCTTCTTTCGCCTGGTCTTCCAATTCAATGTCATTTTAACCTTGGCCTTCGAACACACCGTCTAGCTAGTTACATGTTTCCATTAGCAACCAAATTAAGAGAAACTGCCATGCTGAGATGATGAGAAGTGTGTGGCCTGTTATCGGCGCTGCTGTACGGTAATGACGTTTTGATTTGTATTTTTTTACAAATGTCTGACAGTAGCGTAGTGTCTTCGTTTGTAAGTGTACGGTAAAGTTGTCCGACAGTCCGTCTGTATTCAATGGAGGCCAATAGTGCGAGAAGAGGTACAGCTCCACTCGTTCTTAACCTCGGCAGTAGATGGAGGTGAGTGGAGAAGGGAAAAATACATTAGTTTCAGCCCGTAGTCACTAGAGTTACTGAACTATATGGGATGCTTGCTGATGTGAAAAAAAAAAAAAAGAGATAATGTGGAACAAAATATGACGATATAACACAGCGCATGGATAACTAAGGTGACAAACACACACTCAGAATATGTAATACTTATGGCTTTTCCACGGCTACAATGGTTGCACGAACAGGCCTGAGTGTTACGCTATGCGTACTGCACAGTGCCTGTCTTGTAAAGTCTGACAAGCTTCGGAATGAAGTCTGTGTAGCGTCGAATGACGCCTAAGGAAGCGTTCATTGTGTAATTTAACCTCTTGAAGCTTTCAGTTCATTTACATAATCTTTGTACGCTCAATTCGTACCTCGCGGGAAATGGATTGCGTCCACATTACGAGGACAAACAAACACCTTAATGTTGTATAGGGAAGTAATCGCTGTTTGTTCAGTCCGTACCGCGCAGTAAACACACTCCGTCTCTGTTATACAAACCAGCCAGTTAACGCTGTATAGTGAAATAATCGCTGTTTGTTCTCAGATCCACACAAAACACATAAATACACTGTGTGGGCAGAACGTAGAATTGCTGAATGTTAAACTGGCGGTACATATAGTGACCACTGGGCACTAAGTGATTAAGGGATTAAGTTGCAGTGCCGGAATGTTACTGGAGGACAGCAGTGGCTGTGCACAGAGCCAGCCAGCCTTCCTGCACACACAACTGACGATTTGCCGTCACTTCCGCTGTGATATAGCCGATTGTCTGTTCCGTCACTCACCAACACAAGTGTAGTTCACTTACGTAACCTCGCACAATTACAGTTCGCTCAACACCAGCAACACAGTAGACTAACGAGCACGGCGACGAAATCACCGCATAACAATGTGATGATCGGTTGCTGGTGAACAACGGCGATACAGTGACACCTCAGTATCTCAGATTCACGAGCTGGTGATACACGTACAATTGATGTAACGGGAGCGGAGGTATAGCTCCGCTCATTCGTAATCTCAACATTACATGGGCTGAGTGGAACCGTTCAGGCTCCGGCTTCGTAATTTGTACTTGCAGAGGATGAAATGATGGACAACGAGATGCAGAGGAAGATGTGCAGTTCCGTAGGAGAAACACTGCCAAAAAGTTGCAGAGAGCGACGGAATGCCTGGAACAAGATAATCAGTTGTCGGATATCGAAGTTGTGATGAACGTTTAAAAGTCAAGACGTGGAAAAAAGTTTAGTTCATGCCAGTCCAAAGATGACATTGCGTTCCTACTTCGAGCATTACACAGGCTGAGTTAAAGTGCAGTAGATTTAGGCCAAGCAGTTAGTGCGAAATCAACAAAAATCACACGCGAGAGTGAGTCAGACAAAACAGTGCAAACAGCAGTAAGACGAAAAGGAACAGACGCGTGTACGGTTGTGAGCAGAATGAGCTGATTTCTTCGCGAGAGCTGATTCACGTCAGTGTAGCTTAATTGCGTATTGCGCGCTTGGAAAGTTAAATATCCTCTTTATATTCTGTGATACATTAATGACCTGATGACGCCCAGTGCACCAGGCCGAAACATGTCGCCGTCGACTGTACAACATGTAGAGCAACAAGCTGTCGGCTGTCATTTTGAACTGAACTACCTTTGTGTTGGTATCTGCGACTTCGCCTGCGCTTAACTGGCAGTTGTAATTAGTCACCGTCAGGTATGCCTACCTGAAGGTCATACGTGGATTTCGTATCAATGAACAGCTGATCGAATTCGATAGTTATTTTGTAGCGTCGCTGCTGGATGATTGGATGAGTGCGGAGCACTGGTGGCATGATACTGACAGGAGGAAACCGAAGAGCTAGAAGGAAAAAAACCTGTCGCAGGGCCACTTTGCCGACCACAAATCTCACATAGACTGGCGTCGGACTAAACCCAGTCCTACGCGGCTTGGGCCAAGGCACGGTGCTGGCCGGGGGTGGGGTGGGGTGTGGTGGGAATTGTTTAGTTAGTGTACAAGCGGTCGTGTTTACTTGCCGACATTTGTCGTGATTATGAAGGAGATCAGCAAGTTACGTAAATGGAAAATTATGGCGAGAGTAGGGATTGGATTGCCTGGCTCAGGATAACACGGCAAGGAACATTCGGATTGCGTGAAAGACTGGCAATATATTACCCACCTGAGAGACAGTGACCTCTGTTGTGTGGAGACACTTTAGTTCCGATGTTCGTGACTGTGACCTGTTCGACTGTCATGAACATCGGATTCCATTTTCGATGTAGTTATTTGATTAAATGAGAAGCATGATTGGAGCTGAAAATGTAGGTCTTCCGGGATTTGACGCCATGTTTCTCGGTTGCTGTTAGCCGACGTTCTGAAGGAACGTTGAACTTTCTTCGCCAGGGGTCTGAAGGATGTTAGCTGTCACATGAGGCTGCTTTCTTCTGCATCATCACAGGCCATGCATGCCTCTTTTGGAGCTGTCGTTTTCCCCCAAATCCCCGAGAAGTAATTCTTGGATCACATCTGAAGCACATGTTCCAGTGCAGTCTGTAGTTTTGTTTCGTCGAAGGGTTCCAGACGGTTTCATCACGGAAGCAGACAAACGATGGAGGAACGAAATCTCTTTTCTCTGAAGGCTCTGGGGGAGGGACTTCTAACGCTTTGGGTTAACAGGTGGCGGAGAATGTGGGGCTGTAAACCATCTTGCAGTCCCATCAGGGCTACTAGAGGTAAAAAAGGAGCCTCTACAAGGGTCTCGCAAAAGACGCTAAGAAGTTCTGTAGATGACGATCAAGTTACTGGAAATGAGCCCCTGCGCTGCTGCATCACATTTAGAGACGGTAGCTTGGACCCTTGTCGTACGGGGTTCTGTACCCTCGGAGTAACCTACAGTTTCCAGTGTCACGGTACCTCAAACAGAAAGCCACTAAATTCCGTGAAAGATTCTGAGAGCAAACTTGACCTGTGCTGTGGACGTTGCCCAGTTTGTAGGTTTATTGGCAGCACGACGTTCCGGCGGGTGGGGGGGATCCAGCTGTGTTGCACCTGTTGGATCTGTGACTGAGACTGTTGGGCCCATCTCACTAGGAACCTTCTGTGTGAGACGCATTAGTCTGTATCGCCTCTCCAACAGAAGAATCCACCCATCCATCCTTGCCGACCTGAGGACGGAGGCAGGTTCAATCTGCGAAACGTTCTGTTCTGGTGTGCAATATGGCGACTGATGACAGCTCCGTTATCCACAGCACTGACAATCTTTGACTGGACATACAGGAACCGCTAAATATAAACAAAATATTACGGTGTTGTGGGACGAATACAATGAAGAATTTCATCAGCTCTTTATAGACTTCAAGAAAGCTTATGATTCAGTTAGGAGGGAGGTCTTATATAAGATTCTCATTGAGTTTGGTATCACTAGGAAACTTGTAAGGTTAATAAAGATGAGTCTGACTGAAACATATAGCAGAGTCCGGGTAGGCAAGAATGTGTCTGACAGGTTCTCTATAAGGAATGGTTTGAAACAAGGAGACGCTCTAACCCCAATATTTTTTAACTTTGCTTTAGAGTACGCCATTAGGAGGGTTCAGGTAAACCAGGATGGCTTGAAACTAAATGGTGCACATCAGCTTCTGGTTTATGCCGGTGATGTTAATATACTGGGAGGATGCATACACACTCTAAAGGAAAATGCAGAAGCTTTAGTAGCAGCTACTAGGGAGATTGGACTAGAAGTAAGTGCTGATAAAACTAAGTATATGGTCATGTCTCGAGATCAGAATGCAGGACGAATTCACAGTGTGAGGATTGATAATAGTACCTTCGAGAGGGTGGAAGAGTTTAAATATTTGGGAACAACTTTAACAAATGAAAATTCTACTGCGGAAGAAATTAAGAGCAGATTGAGGTCAGGAAATGCTTGCTATCATTCGGTGCAGAATCTTTTGTTTTCCAGGTTGCTATCCAAAAATTTAAAGATCAAGATATATAGAACTATAATTTTACCTGTTGTTTTGTATGGGTGTGAAGCTTGGTCGCTGACATTGCGGGAGGAAAGGAAACTGAGGGTGTTTGAGAACATGGTGTTGAGGAAAATATTTGGACCTAGGAGGGACGAGGTAACGGGGGAATGGAGGAGATTGCATAACGAGGAGCTAAATGATTTGTACTCCTCACCCAACATTGTGCGGGTGATAAAA
>Ga0131853_10022518_pt1 | contig 11398 bp, 5 predicted proteins | sample TergutLab28metaG_FD_92764 | JGI IMG/M metagenome (GOLD analysis project Ga0131853, IMG submission 92764) | Labiotermes labralis P1 segment gut microbial communities from Petit-Saut dam, French Guiana - Lab288 P1 (version 2) (version 2) | ecosystem: Host-associated > Arthropoda: Insects >...
CTACTAGATTTAAGTCGGGAGGGCTACATGAGAAGCATGTAGTGGCAACTTGGAATCTTGGGAACCATCTCAGCATTTGTTTATAGACACAGGGAAACCAAGAAAAACCTGTGTCGAGATGGCCGGTCGCAAGGCAGTTTCTACACAAGATGTGACCAATCCACGTGTACAAACAACCCCCCCCCCCCCACACACACACACACACACAAACACAAAAATTTCTTACTAAATTTAAAACATTTTGCTAACACCTATCACAGCAACAGTATTCAGCCTCGAGAATACGGTCGCAATGGAACATGTTACCCGTATTCCTGCAGGCCTTTGCTTTCTCTTGCCGTTCGCTACGCTCTTTGTGATTCTTTGTAATTGATGCTTTACGAACTTAATGATACGTGCCCTTAAGCTTATAATGGGACTAACATTTATGTTTGTTACAGAGCGGTGTGTGCTGTCTGTACTTCTGTTTAGAGGCTGGAAACAACTCAGAACGAAATGTCGGTAGCGTAGGGCAATACGACGCCGTGTAGTTTAGACCTATACCGACACAATGCGTGAAAATCTAAGGGGACTTTAAATCACAAGGACGTTGTCCCCAGAACGTCTGAAACTTGTCACGCCGTTGTTACACTCGTCGTGGTGGTGGTAAAGGAAGAAAAGTAGTTCCACAAAGACGAGAAATATGATTTTCGTTTTTCCAGCAGTTTACAAACCAGCATGGCGAGGCATTAATAAACATAATTGTGTACCTTGCAAGGTGAAAGTAAAGTCTCTGTGCTCGACATGAAGGCGTGGAGAGTGGAGGTTTAGCGCCACGTATTTATAACGTCGGCACTAGAGAGAAGTGACTGGTCACTTCCCATACCGGCCGCTTTACTCACAAGAAAAGCGCCCAGTACCCATTGAGTAAGTGACTGCGTGGGCCCCAGAGTCGGTCTCGATGTCGTGACAAGAGAAAATCACTTGCCACTCCTGGAAATCGAGCCACGATTCCTCTGTCCTCACACCCACAGCCTGGTCAATATAATGAAACGTTTATTTCAAGGGCTGGGGCATACCGACTTGTGATCCCCCCGTTTCGATGTTATGGATTTAACTTTTGCTGTAATTTACAGTCCAAGTTTGCACAAATTCGGGGCGCCACGTCTCCCGATTGACTAAATTTTATACCGTGGCGCCTAATACTTGTGGGTCCTAAGTACGGAACTCTTTTTGTCTTCCCTCTAGCTCCTTGAAATTTGAGGCGATTTGTAGGTTTTTGGCAGACTTGTCCAACGCTGTTACACTTTGTTCTAACCACACAAATTTACAACAGTCATTCTTGAAATTTTGTCCACTGTTTATTAAAACGGGAGAGTTTACAAGAATATAAATATAAATATACACAAACAATAAAAAGGAGAGCTAACTGGATTGGTCGCATCTTGAGTAGGAACAGCTTTCCAGAGCACGTTATTGAGGGAAAATAGAAAGAATGAAATAAGTGGCGGGAAGACAGGGAAGAAATCGTAAGCAGCTAGTGGATGACCTTAAGGAAATGAGAGGTTGCTGGAAACTGAAAGAGGAAGCACTAGATCACACACTGTAGAGAACTCGCTTTGGCAGAGGCTGTGGACCTGTCGTAAGACAGACTATACGAAATGATAAACCTGAGTTTTTTAATTTTTTTTAAATTTAGCTTCAAAGTTGACTGTCTCTCATAAGTTAGCACTATAAGACCTTCTTCTTCCTTTTATTCTTATTTTCCTCCTCCACCTCCTCGAGCAGTGCCGTCCTTTGTGGAAAGTAGCTTCCAGGAAAACTCTCCTTTTTTCCTTCCGATTGTCTCTGACCACTTTATGCCAGTTTCTTATTCCAGTCGTGTTGAGACTGTGCGACTTTCCTGACACTGAAATTGAAGAGTAGCGCTATAATGAAGATACTTTCAGCTTAAAATAGACGTGTTTTTAATCTGGTCCCTCCCACTTTGCGTGTATGTTTCCAGCGCTGACACTGTGCGGGTTTTAAGGTGGAAGGTGGTGGTTTAACGTGAAGTGGTTTTTTTTGGTACTATATTGACATTAAGAGAGAAGTTCTGTGCCAACATCCAGTCTTACAACAGGGAATAGTAACGCGGTAATGCATCGTCCTTTGTTCAAGAGTTATCAGGTTCACTTTTCACTCAGTCGAAATACCAGCTCAAGATGCTACCATGACGACTTTATTAAGCATTTTTTGACGTTTTGCTGACCGTGCAACTCAGTATATTTATCTCAGTAATTAGCCAACTTGATGCACGAAATTTGTTTTACAATAGGTTTATTTCATGCCTCTACATGTTTCGAGCACTCTCTCAACCTGCGCACGAGACGGCCACCTATAGTTGTGATGATACCAGAGGCTGTGTAATGCAATTTTGACCTCCTGATGATGAGCACATGTACTCGAAACATATAGAGGCATGAAATAAACTTATTGTAAAGCAAAAATTTTGTGCATCAAGTTGGTTAATTCCTGAGATAAATTTATTAAGCATGTTACGGATGCTTTTTCCCTCACCCCTTCCGTTTCGTCAGTATGTAATAATTTGTTTCATCGTGTGTTACCGGCGCAACTGCTTTAACTTGTATTAATGCCTTCATACGCGAAGTTCTGCTTAGCAGTAGGGCTTATATTGCTTATATTACTTAAAACCTCGCTTTGAATGAAGATGACAAATTTACACGAGAGGTTTGTCGACAATGGAAGTTAAAACCCAGTATTCTAAAACATATGCTAACTGGTGTATATTTTAAACCTCTAGGAATTTTAATCGAAGATATATTTATCTACACACGCACATATTTGACAGAATTTTTTATACTTGTGTTCGTTTGTATATACGTCTGTGATGATGGCCTTGTAGAGATCGAAACACGCAGGGGGAACGTAAGTGACAAATGGTTATTTATTTATTGTGCAGTTTGTTGGATTAAATCCTGTATAATCAATCCATTGCGCGGGATATGTATAACATAAATTGTCTGTCTCCTCCCTTGTTTGTTTGTTACCTTTCTTCGCAATAATTGCTGATAAATAAGAGTTTACTTCATGGTAAAATGCGACCTGTAATTTCATCCTGTGGTGCAGTTAAAATTGCTGAATTGTTTCACCCCATCATGCAACATACTAAAGGTACTGAAGGAATTAAACACTTTTCAGTGAGAAATTCATCATCATCGTCATCTATCTGACATGGACTTGTGCCACATGCTGACTCATGCCGGTCTCTTACTTCCAGAAGTCCCTTCAGTGGTCTTTTGTGGTTTCTTCTGCCTTTTGGTCTGTGGTTGTTTATTATCCTGGGTAATCTTTTACACAGGGAAGTGAAAAAAACTATATAATGGGGAGCTTAATGAACTGTACTCCTCACCAAATATTATTCGAATTATCAAAGAGAATGGGATGGGCGGGAAATGCAGCACGTATGGCGGAGAGGAGAGGTTTATACAGGGTTTTGGTGGGGAAACCTGAGGGAAAGAAACCACTTGAAAGACCTAGGTGTAGATGGGAGATAATACTAAGATGGATCTTCAGGAGTGGGATGGGTGGGCATGGACTGGATTGATCTGGCTGAGGATATGGACAGGTAATGCGATAATGAACCTTTGGGTTCCGTCAATTACGAGGAATTTCTTGACTAGCTGAGTACCGATTAGCTTCTCAAAAAGGACTCAGCTCCATGGATTAAGTAATCTGTTACGAGGAATTCTGTTTAACAGTTGCAAACAGTTTCTTATGTAGTCCTATAATTTAGCCTAAACTGTGATTATGTTTAATTCCGTTGCAATCTCTGTATTCATGTAATAATCTGTCCAAGTGTGTCCTGCTGTTTTTCCTCAGATATTTCATCTCTGCTGCTGTTATTCCTATTGAAATCAAAACCCTTAGTCTTAAAATTTTACTACACAAACTGGAGTTGAATAGAACCAGTTTTAGTGCACTGTAGAACAAGTTCATCAGATAAGCGAAATTATTCCATGCTGTCCTTAAACGAACCATCGAACTTTACAGTTAAGCCAACCTAACCAACCTAGGCCTGGTGTATAATGTCGTCTACACGACGGTACAAAAATATTCTATCTTTGTCTGTAGTTGAACCCATATCCATCAGTTTAAGTCCTGCTACGCTGATTATGTACCAGGCAGAAAGCTATCTCTGGTGTTATCTGTACAGTGATTGATCCTGGGTTCGAATCGCAGGTCTTAGATGACAGTGACCAATGCTCTTGCACAGTGTTGTTACGGATCACAGAACAATAAACGTGTTACGTTTTGTATGGACTTCGTTACAGTCCACTGTGATGAGCATCACGACTCCTGTTGCATTTTCCTTGTATCTTAACACACACCCCCCCTCCCCCAGTCTTCTTGCCAGTTCCATGCTGCTTTGTTTCCCATTTTCCTTTGTACGTGACTGTTACAGAAAATGTGTTTGATGTCACGATGGTTATGAAGAATGCAGGTGCTAAGGATTATACATACTCCGGGTGGTGGTGACATTAGAAAATGCAAGTTATCGCATTTCCTGCACGTTCGAATGGTCAGAGGTTCGATTCCCGCGATCGTGTGCACCGTACTGTGTTTCGAAGGCCGCTGGTGCAGTTAACAAGACAAGAAATGTACGTATAACGTAACATTGAGGCGCGTTGGCGTAACCATTGTTGCAGTGCAAAAGCAAGAATTAGTACATATTCTGTGTGTGTGTGTGTGTGTGTGTGTGTGTGTGTGTGTGTGTGTGTGTGTGTGTATGTGTACAAGGTAAAAAAGGCAAAGTGATCCCGTTACAGGCCCGGTGTGGCCCAGACGGTGGGTAGAGGTATAGCTCTACTCTTCCATGACCGCGGCACTAGAAAGGGGTGAGTGGTCAGCAGCACGACCTGGCCGCACTTTACCCCCGGGAAAGACCCGGTACCCATTTTACGGGATGCTGGGTGGGCCACAGGGCCGGTCTGGACGGGCGGAAAATCTCGTCCCTACCGACATTCGATCACGGACCGTCCAGCTGGTAGTCAGTCGCTATATCGGCTGAGCTACCCGGCCCACGAGTGTGTGTGTGTGTGTGTGTGTGTGTGTAGCCTTAGTACTCCATCGTCTGAGACCTGTCCGGCTCTACCACCACCCCCCCCCTCCAATTATCTCACAAACGGTACGATTTTCGGAAAAAAAGTTAACAATCAAACAGGTGTTTTGATTTTCTCTGCAAAGTTTGTGTGAATCATTTCTCATTCTAAAAGGAATTCAGCGATATACTTCCATAAAAGTACATAGGTCTTCACGTAAGAACCCGTTATTCTTTTCAGACTTTAATTCAGATTTTCTCGATAGGTTTTCGAAAAATTCTTAGATGTCAAATTTCATGAAAATCGTCCAGTGGGTGCCGTGTTGTTCCACGCGGACGGACGGCAGAGAGAGAGAGTCAGAAAGACAGACATGACGAAGCTAATAGTCGTTTTTCTCAATTTTGCAGACGCAACTAAAAATTAAGTTCCATTATTATCGTGACATTTCGTGGTGCGACACGCTTCAAATAGCCCCGAAACTGGTAGGTGTGTGCCCCTCAGGGTTTACAATTTCTGCATAAGCAACTTCATTGTGGAAGACGTAGGTCGTAATTCTGTGGGATCAGTATTGTTCACTGATATGATCAGCAGTGTATGAAATAACCAGCTCTGTATTGCTAAATGCGAGCTTTTTTCTAGCTTTTGCTTAACTGAGTGGTTAGCTTCACACCTCGTGTGCTACTAACTGACTCCATGGAACAGAGTCCTCCCTGAGAAGCTAACCGTTCTTTAGCTAATCAAGAAATTCCCCGCATTTAATGCAAACGGAAGGTTCATTACCGCGTTCACAACAGCCAGCGAACTTTTCCAATCCTGAGCCAGATCATTCCAGTCCATGCTCTTCCATACAACTTCTTGAATAACCATTTTAATATTATCCGCCAGTTTACTCCTAGATCTTTCAACTGGTCTCTTACTCTCACGTTTTCCCGCCAGAACCCTATACACACCTCTACTGTCTCCCGGCCCCCATCACACAAGGATAAAGAACCCTTGGTTGATACTCTGGATAGGAGGCTCTGTGAACATTTGGCTCACTTTAAATGCCGGACTGCTGGCTTGAAGTCAGTATCCGGAAGGTCCTGCGACCGGCCACCTCGGCACAGGTTTTTCTTGGTTTCCCTGTGTCTATAAGCAAATGCTGAGATGGTTCCCAAGACTCCAAGTTGCTACTGCATGCTTCTCATGTAGCCTTCCCGACTTAAATTTCTTAGATCCTTATTTCATATTTATATACGTGCATAATAACCACTGCCACCGGGCGACAGCCCATTTGCAGTTAAATACATTATTGTTATTTTTATGATAGCGATAAACATTCCTGCTTGAACCGGTCATCGAATTCCTGTCGTAAGGTGCATGTACATTTATCCTTGTTTAATGAGAGTTTTTTTATGACTACTGTAGAATCAGTATGGAAAATAATATGAGAGTTAAAGAAAGATGTGGTTAGTGTTTGAATTAGAACTTGGCGCCAAGCCCCTGAGTTAGAAAGCTGCTGAAGTTCCGGAGAAACGGACATGAGTATGCACTTACGTAGTAAAAGTAGACAAGATGGGATTTTTATCCGCTGGCGCACATCGAAAACATACATGTTCTGCGTGAATAGGCATGTTCCATTGGAAAGACTTCCGGATATGTCTTAGCGGTTATGGGAGTATGCACAGGGTTTGCAAATCGGGAATTTTTGTAATTTTGTTTTAATTATTTTAACCTTTGTACCGTGCATCTTTTACTATATTATAATGAACAAACAAATGCGCACTTGATTGACAGTTTTGTTATAATGTTCTCTATTATATCATTCCTACATGTTTCAACGCCAACACATCATCCTCAGAGAGCTCTCACTCGGTTCCTGCTAAGTTACAGTAAAGTGTTCATGCAGTTGTGGTAGTATTTTTAAAAACTTTTACATTATTTTTTAGAGTCGTTAAAATATTAACACCGCCTTAGCTATAATAAATTATATTGTCTTGACAATTCTAGGGAATTTCTCAGGTGGCCGTATACACAGTCTGCGTCCTGGTGATGTCGCTACGTCGGCCCGGTGTATATCCATCTGGAATTTTTATAATTGTTTTTCTCTCTTACTAGTTTCTTAGTGTCTAGTGTCTGATTAGGGCTTATTAGGCCGAAACATGTGTGCTTACACTTCAGACAATGAAAAGAATTGTCCATTAAAGTAGATGTGATTGGTGGTCATTTACCTGAATTTTTTCGTTCAAAACCCCATTGGGATATTCCGTATGAGAAGTCGGTATTCAAGAAAATACATGTCCTTACTTTTTGTAGTACCCTACATTTTATATTGGGGACCGCGGTGGCACAGTGGTTAAGGCGCCTACAAATCGGAAGGCCGTTGGTTGGATCGCAGCTGGTGTCATTGGAATTTTTCATTGACATAAAATCCTTCCGATCGCACTATGGCCCTGGGGTCGACTCACCCTCTAACAGAAATGAGTACCAGGAGCATTTCCTGAGGGTAAAGGCGGCCGGTGCGTAAGGCTGACAACCTTACCACCGTCCCATGCCGTTGTCATGAAATCTGTGAACCTTAACTTACTGGAACGCTCTAGACCACTCCAGGCCTGTAACGGGACTGCTTTACCTTTTTACATTTTGTATTCTTTGCATTGTCTGTAGCTGTCAACATTAATGTTTAATGAAGAACAGAAATAAGCAGCAGAAAATAGAATTACGTCACTGTCGTTCCTGCGACGACGTGAAATTCAAATTAACTCTTCAGAAGGAACTAATTAAATATTCGCTACTGACCGTCATTCTGAAACGTAATCAATTATAATAAAATCAGTGCAATGACCTCGAAAAACATCGCACAAAACATGAACAAAATTGGCTCTAATTTATCTCTGTTCATTTGCCCTTAATTTATGAGTATGCCAACACACGGATGGGAGGTCGGAGAAGTGTCAAGCAAAAATAAACACCTGCATCTTGCGTGACACAAATTCTAATTAAGTCATGTGTAGCCAGCCGCTCGTTGTCAATTACATCAGTCTCTAGTTACGTTATGTTTCAACGGATCATTACGTTCGCTTGTTCATATGCCCAGAATCGTATTAAGATTTATGAGGAATTAATGCGGGACTGATTTCTCTTTCATTTAGGCCTGCTGTAAGAACATGTAACCTTTCAGTCGCGCTGCACATGAGTTCAGTCTGCCGTTTCACCCACACTAACGATGAATGGCGTTTATAACTCCCCTAATCCTCCGGAACTCCCTGAAGACTGAGGCAGCGTAACGTTGGTACCTAGCAAACAAACTACACGGCGTCACATCCCAGAAGACCATATTACTTTCCCTGAAGATTTCACTCTTCTATTCGCTTCCTTTTATACAGGTGTGCGTTCTCTGTATAGAGAATGGTTTTCTGTTTGTACCGGCAGCACTGCGAGATTCGTATAGTGTTTTGGTGAGGAAACGTGAATGAAAGAGGCCACTTGGAAGACCCAGGCGTAGGTAGAATATATATTGAAATGTGTCTTCAAGAAGTCGGTTGGAAGGGTATGGACTGGATTGATATAGCTTAGGGTAGGGGAAAGTGAAGGGTTCATGTGAGCAGGGTAATGAACCTTCGAGTTGCATAAAATACGAGGAATTTCTTGCTGCTTTACCGTTAGCTTCTCAAAAACGACTCTGCTCCGTGTAGTTAGCTAGTAATGGAAGCACTTCGTTGGGGTTTTATTGCCCATTCTCTTCAAACTTATGAGTAAGATGTGTCATCACTGAAATACAGTTCTATATGATGCTGATAGTGGCATATCATATTTGGATATGTAAAATAAACCAACAAATGCACAGATTTCAAAATAATGTTTTAATTCAATTCTTGGCATGTTTCGAACATCATGTGTTCACCATCAGGAACACCATTTGTACACGCAGTTCGGAACGATATGTTCGTCATACATTTAAGTAAGCAGTCTAGCAGGTGGAAGGAATGTGCTCGATACTCGAGTTTCTGCCACAGCCGCACTGAGTGCTGTACACAGAATGTACTGTACCGTCTGTGTGGATATCTTTGGCTTGCTTATCTGGAGCGAAGTCCTAAAGAGGTTTGAAGACGGTTCTAATGTTACATCGATTCCCGATACATTTAAACTTATCGGAAAATGCGTAGAATAAACAGTGAAATAAGTGTGTGTGCTTTGAAGCCACGTGGCTCGCTGTTTATACTTCATGTGACGGGCATTTCTGGTAAGTGTAAACGTATCGGGAATCGATATAACATTAGAACAGTCTTCAAAACAAAGCACGCTTTTACGCCCTCGCTCGTGATAACCAGACCAAAAGAAGACCCTCAGTTCTATGTACAGCATTACACATGCATTTGGCAGGAGCTACGTCAGTCAAACCGGCTGATCACTCACTATACATGTGTCTCTGGGAACACGGGCAGAAGAATCGAAATTGATCCAGAATACTAGTGAAGAGGACCATCGGCTAGGTTGGAAAGAAGCTTGGATTTTTTAAATTTAAACTAACAGCAGGTGTAGGAAATATAAGGATTTGACTCACGTAGTGCTGTGACCAATAACATCGTCCAACCTATGTTTTATGTTAATATTTACGTATATAACACGATTAAATAATATTGTAATATTCTAATAAATTTCTGAAACTGTAATTTTAACAGCTGCAATTTAAGAATTCATGTAACTAAACAAGGCGCAGATGTGGAACTCCCTGATGATGGCGTGGAAATGTCGAAACATGTAGGAGTATAGATTATATAAAGAGACGCTCTTGTGATATGTACTTCTGTTATATTAATTGTGCACTATTTGGTTATAATAAAATCAATCGTCCAACCTAGTTCACAAATATCACGCATTTTGGGATCCATGATCAGGAAGGAGGTATCAAGTATAAGATATGCCGTTGAAATCTGGAAGATTTCTTGTTCTTCCCCTTCGTACTTCATTGTTAGTTTTGGTTTTGTTAATAACACAGATGGCGCTATTGATGAGGCATGTTTTGTTACCCCTAGTTAATTTAGTGTTAAATTGTTATTATATATATGAACGTATGTTATGAGCGGTTGGGGTTTGATTTCATTGGTGGTAGATACTTAATTCGACTTTATTGTCTGTATCAGTTGTTAGTCTGACACCGTACTTCTCAGTTTTCCTGACGTAAGGCTTATACATGTTGCTGGTTTAAGTGACGTAAGTTTTCCACAGGTTGAGGGCAAAGGTCAAGCAATTCCATTTCAGGCCTGGACTGGCCCAGAGGGTTCCAGGAGATTGAGGCTCCCAAATTTCAAGACAATCGGCACATGAAGTTGGTAGCAGGTTGAGGGTAGCCTATGTATATTCCCAGAGGAGAAGGTTTGGAATTTCTTTGTAGGTCTGAGGACTTGGATCGATCTTGTACCGAAACGTGTTGTTTTATGTTAACTCGTTTGCAATGGATAGGGTTAATAAAACAAGTGATTGCAGATATAATTATTGTTCTAGATTGAGCACATCGGGCACTTTCTGGTGTAAGTGTCGACATTTACTGAGGATTTACACCTCTGAACTGCCATTTTCCAATTTTCGAGTCATATTTCAGGTACTGTTAAATGGAATATCCGTCGTTAGACATTTTCGGTTGGTTGGCGTATTGTTTAATTGGTGAATTTAACCAGCGGCGCATGAATCCCAGGCGCCAGATCTCCGTGGCGACTAAATTGTGTAGCGTGACGCCGAATACTTGTGGACCCTCAGGATGGAAATAATTGCATGTTACCATTTGGCGCCTAGAATTTTGAGAATGCCACTGGATTTTTGGAAAATTTGTTCGCCCTAGAACCTAACCGTGTCGTTGAATATTTGGTATGTCGAACGTGTGGTTTAATTAGACTTCGCTTATCCTCAGTTTCCACTTTATAACTTAATACATCTTAGACGCCACTTGTTGTGACGTAACAAAGAGTACATCCACAAACAACTGCGCTTTATAAAATACAATTTATGACAGTTGTTAAAACTCTTCTGTTTTCCAACCGGGGTGCCATACTGAGGGAGTTACGGAACAAAGGCGTATAAGCCCAACGTATCAGTCTGTGTATTGAACCACCCTGCTGAAATGTTTTCAAATGTTGAAATTCTAATACTTACTTACTCCATAGTGCACAGTCCTTCTTGAGAAGCTAACTGGTTTGCAGCTAGTCAAGAAATTCCCGGCATTTCACGGAACCCGAAGGTTCATTACCGCACTCACAAGCGTCCGCCACCTCTCTCTATCCTGGGCCAGCCCAATCCAGTCCATATACCCACATCCCACCTCCTGGAGATCCATCCTAATA
>Ga0131853_10022521_pt1 | contig 11396 bp, 5 predicted proteins | sample TergutLab28metaG_FD_92764 | JGI IMG/M metagenome (GOLD analysis project Ga0131853, IMG submission 92764) | Labiotermes labralis P1 segment gut microbial communities from Petit-Saut dam, French Guiana - Lab288 P1 (version 2) (version 2) | ecosystem: Host-associated > Arthropoda: Insects >...
ATGTTTCAGTCTGTCAAGACCATCTTCAGGGAGTTTTGTTTTGCCTTATTTTGAAGTTGCTAATGCTTCTATGCTTAATATATATGGTACTGCAGCAGCATGTGTGTAGCTGTTTAGGTTGTAGGAGCACAGGCACAACCTACACAGCTCACATATGCTCCTGCAGTACCATATATTAAGCATAGAAGCATTAGCAACTTCAAAATAAGGCAAAACAAAACTCCCTGAAGATGGCCTTGACAGACTGAAACATGTAGTAGTTGTGGGAAGTATTTTAACCAAGTGACGTGGTTTAATGTGTAAATAAGATTTTAGAATCACATATTGGTGCAATTTGTTGGTTAAATTTTAATAAAAAAGTAAACAGATCCGTTCAGTAAGGAGTTACATGGTTTAACGCTTAAGGCACGAATATTCCGAATCAGAACTAAGCACTCTTTACTCCCGAGAGGTTATTCCATGTATAGCGAACCAAACTGCATACTCTGTTACAGCTGTCCACCAAACACTCTTCACAACATCACCCTGTTGTTTGTGACTTGATTTTTCAACTTTAAAATCCTATTAAACAAGGATGCAGAATACCGAATAGAGGCGCTTGATAGCGTAACCCAGCTGTGCTCCACTGTGACGAGCAGCAGGCATCAAACACACGCTAGTTATCCACCTGTAATAGTCACATTTGGCAACTGCATCTCCCTGCTTTTGAATGATGTTCTGACAGGTTGCTTTGTTATCTTTAGTCAATTAACCAAACAAATCAATCTTCACTGCTCGTGTGATTCTGTTTCCCAAATTTGGTAGCAAAAATGGCGTATATCGCTGTGTTGTATATCACAGTGCGTACTGTACCGATGACTAATATGCATGTTCTCATTGGACAAGCAAATAACTGTACTGAGTACTGGGAGGGTAATGTCAGTGGTCATATATTTATATACGTATCAGTAAATGCCATATGATATGCAAAATATTTTGCGGCTTAATTTGTCATTGTCAATATCTATTGATTTTCCCGGGATTGTGCGCATGTTATATTTGTATATAAAACTGTTGTGTGCCTCTGCAGATTTCCGTACAGAGAACGTTGATTGTGTCAACCCTTCTCGTTGAACTGTAAATGTACCAAACATATGTACGACTAACCAACCAACCAGCCAACCAACCAACAAACCAACCAACTAACTAACCAACCAACCAATTAACTAACTAACCAACTAACTAACGTAGTAACTAACTAACCGATCAACTAAGTAACCAAATAGCTATCCAACAAACAAACTAACTAACGAACTAACTAACCCAGTAACTAATTAACCAATCAACTAACCAACCAACTAACTAAACAACAAACAAAGTAACTAACTAACCAATCAAGCAACTAAACAACCAACTAACCAACTAACAAACCAAACAACCAACCAACCAATTAAGTAACGCCACTGAGCAGAGTCGTTCTTGAGAAGCTAACCATTCTTCGGCTAGTCAAGATATTCCCCGCATTGTACGGGACCCGAAGGTTCTTTACAGCATTCGCAAGAAACCGCGATCTGTTCCTATTCTGAACCAAATCAGTCCAGTCCAAGGACCTGTCACATTTCCTGAAGATCCATTTTAATATTATCCTCCCATCTACGCCCAGCTCTTCCAAGTGGTTTCTTTCTCTCACATCTCCCCACCAAATCTCTGTACGCAACTCTCCTCATTCCCATACGTGCCACGTGTCCCACTCCTCTATTTATTCTTGATTTGATCACGCGAATAATATTTGGCTTATCGTTAAATAGTGCCTTCCAGTCCCCTGTTACCCCATTCCTCTTAACTCAAATGTCTGTCTCAGCGCCCTATTCTCTAACACCGTCAGTGTATGTTTGTCGCTGAGTGTGAAAGACCAAACTTTACACCCAGAGAAAACAACAGAAAGAATTATATTTCTGTATATTTTTGGACAGAGATCTTGACAGGCAAAAGATTCTGTACAGAATCATAGCAAGCAATCCCTGTCTTCCTTGTTCTTTTAATTTCTTCTGCATTAAATTTTGATCTGTTTAGAATTCTACAAAACATGTAAACTGTTCCACCCTTTCAAAGAGTTTATAACCTATCTTAATGTTATTATTTTGTCTAGAGACATGGCCGTATACTTGGTTATCTCAACGTTTACATGTAGATCAATCTCCTGACTGGCGAATAATAAAGTGTCTGTGTTTTTATTTAAACTATGGAAGCTTCCGCCCAATATATTAGCATCACCAGCATGAACTAGAAGCTTTTGTTTACCGTTTGATTTCAAACAGTCCTGTTAACACGAAGAACATATTTCGATAACGTCTGTCAAACTTCATACAGCAAAATTGACTTGTTGGTATATACACGTAAATTTGTACAGGCAGTTTGTCACCTCATGTGTCGGTATTACTGAGTACACTTTAATGTTAAGACTATTACTGAGTCGTAAAATAAAAATGTTGTTACAGGACTCGGATTTATAACTTTAGGGCCATTGCCTACAGAAAAACAGATACATATGAATGGAAGTTCTTCGTCATCATCATAAATATCAAGGATTGGACCCTTTGATCCGTTCCGTCTCCAGAGTTACAGCTGCTCGCGCCAACGCTTCTTCGGTCTTCCAATTGTTCTACTTCCTTGTGGTCTGTAGTGGTATGATTTCAAAGGGATTCGCTTTTGTTCAAGTAATATTAAAATTCTTGTTTTATGGTCTACCAAAAGAGGTCCCTTTGTCGCATTTCCATTCTGTCCTGAGAGAAGTCGAAATGGACGTACAGTTGAGTTTACCATTTCTAGAGTAAATATTCTATTTTCCTTGGATGATTTTTTAAAATATTTTGATGAGTTCCACTCGGATCAAATTTATAATTACTTATCTTTTTAATTAATCTCAGTTTTATATGAACGTCATTTATCGCTTTCATTTCTAGTTGTTTGTTTTTGGCGCGACAGCCCTCGTTGGGCCATGGCCTCATCATTCACGAGGTTTCTAGATTACACACAACGACGCACCACAGTCGGTAGTACTCCTCTGGATGAGTGATCAGCTTGTCGCAGGGACCTCTACCTGACAACACACAACACTCCCAACAGACAAACCTCCATGCCCCCCTGTGGGATTCGAACCCATAATCTCAGCAGGCGAGCGGCCTTAGACTTACGCCTTAGACCGCGCAGCCACTGGGATCGGCTCATTTCCAATTAGTATTACAAGAATTATAGTGGCAGAAGGTAATAAAATTCTTCTATGTATCTGCGAAGCTTTGCCATGGAGTCCGATACAAGGCAACTAAGAATTTCACATTCCATTAAAATCAGTTATGCGAAAACTTCTTTCCGCGAAAATGTTTTCTTGGTATTCGGTTTGTTTGCTTGTATTTAATCTGTTTTATTCTGCCGGATGTGAGCGGCTGTGGTTATGATTAGTGGCGCGGAGAACATCTGCGCAACGCAAAAGACGTCCCTGTTTGTCTCGCAAATCAAACCTTCCAGATGACCAAAATGTGTTTGTAGTAAGTGACCACGAGAGGAAATTATATCCACAGTACCAGTGCTGCGGAACGATAATTTTGTACGCAAATAAATTCCATTTTGATATTCTGCAGTTTTATCTCCCTAAATAGTGGGCCCGGTAGCCCAGTCGGTATAGCGACTGGGCTACGGGCTGGGCGCTCCGGGATCGATTCCCGGTGGGGACGAGATTTTCCGCCCGTCCAGACCGGCCCTGGGGCCCACCCAGCCTCCTGTAAAATGGGTACCGATTCTTTTCCGGCGGTAAAGTGCGGCCGGGGCGTGCTTCTGACCACTCATCCCCTTCTAGTGCCGCGGTCATGGAAGAGTAGAGCTATACCTGTACCCACCCTCTGGGCCACACCGGGCCTGTAACGGGATCACTTTACCTTTACCTTTTTTATTCCCCTAAATAACGAGGTTGTGTCGTGTTACTGCGGTGTGCGCTGGTCTTTAACAAGGGAAGAACGGAAGTTACTTTTAAATATTTTTAAGCATTTATGCAGGGAATTATCCAGAATAATATAAACAGTTGCGATAATACAGTAAAACCGAATTACGGTTATAATATTATGGTCTTTCTGTGTGATCGGAAAAAAATACGCGACTAATTACGAGAAATTTTACATTACTAGCACTCAGCGTGACAATTTCATTGCAAGTAATTACATCTAACTTTGTAAGCAGACTAATTATTGCTTGCTGTATTCTGTAGAACGTTGCAGTTCAAAGGTTATGTGACAGTAGTGAAGTATGATATCGATTAACCTTTTGACGCCTAATGTCAACTATAGTGGTCGTACCGCACCGCTAACCTCTAAAGTTGCATTTTATATATTTTTTCAACAAATATAGGTCCTGAATATTTTAAACATGATATATACTATCCGTTTTCTTCTCTTGAAAATGCAGTTTGTTTCATAATTCTAACATATTTGGTTCCTGTATTATTCACATTTTATACACAGGATGTGTTAAAATTAAAAAAATAATTCCGGCGCCAAAAGGTTAATTACTGAACGATCATAGAAGAACAGAGTAAGTTTTAGAAGCTCATGGTCCGTGATTCACTAAAGAAATTTTCCTTCTTTTATGATATTCATAAATTAAATGCTAAATTTCTAAGAATTGGTGGACTCCACCACTTTCACGTCCTGCTCTGCGAGTATTATTATAGCCCTCCTACGACTAGTGTACCGGGTAGCTCAGTTCGTACAGCGACTGGTTACGGGCCGGACGGTCCGGAGATCGAATCCCGGTGGGGACAAAATTTTCCGCACCTGTCTACACCGGCCCTGGGGCCCAGGCAGCCTCCTGTACAAAGGGTACGGGGTCTTTCCCCGGGGGTAAAGAGCGGCCGGCGCGTGCTGCTGACTCCTCTCCCCTTCTAGTGCCGTGGTTAAGAAAGAGTAGTGCTATACCCCTACTTCCCATATTGGCCGTACGGCCTATGACTAATTCTGCGATACTCTTTTCTTCTCCTCAGGCTACTAAAATTTCATATGCGTTTTATATATTCAACCCCTTTCACCCTTCTTAATGTTATCACCCCGGAAATATTTTTGGAATTTAGAAATTAAACGGTTACACACTTTGCGATTTTCTTAACCTTCCCTTGTATATGGTCCAAATAGATATGCCAACACTGTGCTTCCAAACACCTTCAGTGATTTGCCCTTAAGGTGCGATACAAAATCTCATGGCCATACGAAACGACAGGTTGGATTATATTTGCAATCTGTCTTAAAACTTTAATATTTCGAGAAAATTGTTCATTTCTACAAAGATATATACAAGGTAAAAATAAAATTTACATTATAATAGATTACGAAAATTCAGAGGGGGAGTAGATTATAACTCTGCGCTTTGTTTAAACTCGACGCTAGATGGAGGGGGTGGGCGGAGTCAACTCCACGCTCCTTCCGCTTCACTCCCGGGAAAGAGCCCCGGTAAACATTCGCCAGAATATTTACACGCGCAAGAGGGCTCAAAATTTGGATTGCACGTATACTCGCACGCGCTCTGGTAGCGATATTCTGCCCGTAGACTGAGGGATTTCTTTTTCGAATAAAGCCAACTAGGTGCACACTACTTCTTAGTATATTATTTCAACTTTTCTACATGTTTCGGGCAACTATGTGTCCATCATCAGGAGATCTTAGTGTATCTAAGCGAAACTGGTATTTTTCACTCTGTGTGGGTGGCTGTCTGGTCTTCAGACCAGACAGCCACCCACACAGAGTGAAAAATACGAGTGTCGCATGGCAACAGTAAGATCTCCTGATGATGGACACATAGTTGACCGAAACATGTAGAGAAATTGAAATAAATATACTAAGAAGTAGTGTCCACCTAGTTGGCTTCATTTTAAAAAGATTATACAGGAATGCACGGTCAACAAAACATAAAAAATGCAGGGATTTAATTTGCCTATTGTGACTCCTGTAGCAGCTGTCACTTTTATTTTTAATTATTGGTCAGCAGATCAAACAGCTAACCATACAGAGTGACAAATACCAGTGTCGCACAGATACGGTAAGTTCTCCTGACGATGGGCACATAGTTGCCCGAAACATGTAGAGAAGTTGAAATAAATATACTAAGAAGTAGTGTGCACCTAGTTGGCTTCATTTGAAAAAGATTATAGAGGGATGCACAGTCAACAAAACAAAAAAAAATGCAGTGATTTCATTTGCGTATTGTGATTCTTGTAGCAACTATCAGTTTTAATTTTAAATATTATTATATATTTTAAGGAACTGACAGATGGTGGGCACCGAAGTTGTGGACTCTGTAAATTACGAAACTAGACCTTATTGCTAAAATTGATATAATCCAGATCGAAAGAGTAGCAAGGAAATTGGCATAATGTCACAAGGCGTTTGACGAAATAACCAGCTAGTTGTGTGAGGTAATGTCAGTTTCTTTGGTGTGAATATTTGGATATTTGGCGTTGTTCCTCTGAGATCCACGAATTTGACTTTGATGCTTATCGAGGGAAGGCAGGTTGTAAAAAAATTACCACTTCTTCTGGGAGGGCGTAAAACGTGGTGTCTCGCTCTCAGAAAGGAATGTAGGTTTAGGTTCATAATTTTGAACAGACTACCCCGTTGCGTGCTGTACACGGGAAGGTAATACAGAAGGAGAAGAAGATTGTTAGACACAAAGAAGGTCTACAACCCTTGATGTTACGTCATTACATTTAGGTAGTTATCATTATTAGGGCGTGTAGCATGCATGGGGATATGAGGTACGTGTACAAAGTTTGGTCGGGCAACCTCAAAGGAGGAGACGGATTGCAATACCTACTAATAATACGACAGATTTGAGAGAAATTGCATGTGTGGGGGTGACCCGTGTCCCACACTATTGCCAGGTCTTTGTGGACACTGAAATAAACCACCGGGTTTCGATATCGACTGCAAATGTTCGATCTTTTGCATATAAAACTCTTCACTGTCGGTCTATATTAAGTAAGCGGACAGGAATTTTTGAGCTGGGATATGTTAATAAATTTTGAAATCGTCTGGATGGCTGTGCTGTTGGAGTCTAAGAAATTCGTAAGGATGATCTGCTGAATAAGTTAAAAATAGATATTAATATTTAGACCCACCCTGTGTCCTGCTCAATCACTTGCTTCTTTGCTATTTCATTAATCCACAAAAAATGTTCGTGTCGACACCAACATCTCAGTCAAAATGGTTCACCTAAACAATGTTTAATTTCTTTTATTTCAAACTTTCGCCGTGTTCTGAATGTTGTATGCTTTCTCCTGGGTAATTCTCCGGCGTCTGAATTTTATGTGCCTACGTTTCGGAACCCTCTGTCTGTTCCATCTTCATAGGTGGAACAGACAGTGCTCCGAAACGTCGGAACATAAAATTCAATGCCTGGTAATCACCCAAAAGAAAGAATGCAACGCTTAATTTTATAATAAAAAGTGCAGTGTTGGCCGGTTGTTACTTTCAAAGAGATTTAATGACAAAACCATCCTGTTTCTAGGTATTTATACCGTTGATGTTTCTCGAGACGAATATTTTTAATGATTTTTTAACTGCAGGAATAAAGTTAAGCCTTAATGATGATGATTTTGTGTTAACTACGTACTTATTTTTAGTGTTCTACAGCTTAAAATGTCGCTAGTTCGATTCCAGATGGTGTCATTGGAATTTTTCATTGACATAATCCTTCCGATCGCACTGTGGCCCTGGGGTCGACTCAGCCTCTAACAGAAATGAGTACCAGGAGTATTTCCTGAGGGTAAAAAGCGGCCGGTGCGTATGGCTGACAACCTTACCACCATCCTGGGCCATTGCCACGTAATCTGGGAACCTTAACTTCCCGGAACCCTCTGGTCACCTCGAGCCTGTAATGGGACTGATTATTTTTACAGCTTAGAATACTATAACAAACTGATATTGTCTCTGTCATCAGTTATAAGCAAGGAAAGATTTCTGATCAGGTGTACCCGTTAGAATGAGCTGGTACGTGCTTTGTTAACGTGCCAAGTTGAACATTGATGGAAACAAAGATTCCCAAGCGTTGTTTTTCAAAAAGAACCCAACGCAATCGGGATTTATACTCTGGCCCAATTCACAAACATGTGCAGGAAATACAAACATAAAAGACCGAAGCATATTCTGTTATAATTACTTAATTACTTACTTACTGCATGGAGTAGAGCCCTTCTTGAAAATCTAACTGGTATTCAGCTAGTCAAGAAATTCCTCACATTTCATGGAACCCGAAGGTTCATTACCACATTCACAAGTGCCCCCCACCTGTCCCTATCCTGAGCCAGCTCGATCCAGTCCATACCATCACATCCCACTTCCTGAAGATCCGTTTTAATATTATCATCCCATCTACGCCTGGGTCTCGCAAGTGGTATCTTTCCCTACCAAATCCCTGTATACGTCTCTCCTCTCCCCTATACGCGCTACATGCCCCGCCTACCTCTTTCTTCTCGATTTTATCACCCTAACAGTACTGGGTGAGGGGTATAGATCATAAAGCTCTTCATTATTTAGTTTTCTCCACTCCCTTGTTACCTCGTCCATCTTAGGCCCAAATATTCTCCTCAGCACCCTATTCTCCAACACCCTCAGCCTACGTTCCTCCCTCAATGTGAGTGACCAAGTTTCCCACCCGTACAAAACAACAGGCAAAATTATAGTTCTGTATATCTTAATCTTTAAATTTTTGGATAGCCTACTGGAAGACAAAAGATTCTGCACGGAATGTTAGTAAGCATTCCCTGACTTCAGTTTGCTCTTACTTTCTTCCTGAATATAATTTTGATTTTTTAAGCTTGTTCCCCAGTATTTGAACTCTTCCACCCTTTCAAAGGAACTATTATCAGTCTTTATATTGTGACTTCATCCTGCATTCTGATCTCAAGTCACGACTATGTACTTAGTTTTATCAGCATTTACTTCTAGTCCATCCTCCTTACTAGCCAGGACTAAAAGCTTATGCGCCTTTGTTTATATTGTGTAAGCTTCCTCCCCATATATTATTCTGCTCTAATTAACTTTAAAGTCTGTTTTTAGTAGAATTTTTCACTGCCGTTATTGACATTTGTACTTACTTGTATAATCACTTCTGTTTCAATAGTGCCATTGTGCAAATATTTATTCAAATTTTTTTAAGAAGACAATTTTTTAACTCGTTCTTGAACTTCCTGTACGTACTTTTCGTGCAATAAATCTTAAAAAAGAACTCATCTTTCGTAATTCGCTGGAATAGTTAGAAATGGCTAGTGACAATTTTATGGTTGCCTTTCTAACATACCCAACTAATAACGAATCTCTCTTTCCTGACACTTAATGTCGAAATCAGATTCCATTTCCAAAATTGTGCGCCACGGAAACTCAAGAAGATCGGCACTGTTCAAAATAACAATAAGATAGTGCTTGTTATTTACAGAACGACAGGATTTAAAACAAATCGTGATCGAGCTTAATACCCATAACACAAATTTCTAAGTCCTGGGCCTCTCATGCGACTGTTATTTGAGTGATTGTTTGGATTCTTTCGCAAGTCGCATGGGTTTCATTCCCCGTTTCAATTGTAACAGTTTCGAAGGAAGTAGCAGTTTGTTCGCTGGTGCGAAAAGTACGGGAAGGCGAAGGTTATTGCTTCTGTTGTAACTTATGAACATTTTCGTCTTCGAGTTTTTTGTCTCTGTCCAACTAACAAACAGCATTCTGCTTGCAATGGGAAAGCAATGAAACGCTGCAAAGAGTTCATGAAAGTCCTGTGACTGTAATTTTGTTATTACTCTGCGACAAAATATGTAGTTTCCAGTACGAACGTACATATTCTTAATCAAAATACGAAGAAAGTTTTGAATATATGTTTTCGAAATGTTGAAATCTGGGCCGTCGCTGAGAGATGTAAATTGTGTTAAGGTTTATGAAAATGAAACAAAGGAAAATTTTACACTTAAGGAAATTGAGCGGGAAGTGAATTTTGCTTGAATATAAACACCATCTTCTCGGAAGGTCGCTAGTTCAATCCCAGCTGGTGTCAGTGGATTTTTCATTGACATAAATTCCTTCTGATCGCACTATGGTCCTGGGGTTGACTCAGCCTCTAACAGAAATGAGTACCAGGAGTATTTCCTGGGGGTAAAGGCGGCCGATGAATGAGATGGGCTGGACATGTGGCGCGTATCGGTGAGGAGAGGGGGCTGTATAGGGTCTTGGTGGGGAAACCGGAGGAAAGGAGACCAATGAGGAGACCTAGGCGTCGATGTGTGGATATTAGGATGTATATCCATGAGGTGGGATGTGGGTATATGGACTGGATTGGGCTGGCCCAGGATAGAGACAGGTGGCGGACGCTTGTGAGTGCGGTAATGAACCTTCGGGTTCCGAGAAATGCTGTGTATTTCTTGACTAGCTGCAAACCAGTTAGTTCCTCAAGAAGGACTCTGCACCGTGGAGTAAGTAAGTAAAGGCGGCCGGTGCGTAAGGCTGACAACCTTACCACCATCCTGTGCTGTTGTCATGAGATCTGGGAACCCCAACTTCCTGGAACCCTCTGGGCCACTCCACACCTGTAACGAGACTAGTTTACCTCTGCTTCTAAACAGCATCTTCAGAACGTGATTATCAGAATGGTGGGAGAAAGTAAAGTTTTGTAACGTTACATTTGAAGTAATAGTGAGACCTAAAAGCTGCGCTGCAGTGAATTAGATAGAATATCAAGTGCCATTTTAAGGAAACTGTTTACCAGCGTCCGAAAAGGCCATGCCCTGGCATGAACGCTTAATTGACGATTGTCATACAGTATTCCGAAAAAAAAACATAAATTTCATAGTTTACTGAATTATATAACAACCTGTTTTAAAGACAGGGGTCGTCTCACTAATAACAGCGAAATTCTGCATTGCTCATCGCTGTGTGTTGCCCGATACCAACTGTCGTTTCACCAACGGGCAAAAGTGTGTATAGATTGTGGTGTGTGTTATTTAATTACACGCGCTGATGCTTGTGGCTAATTCAGTGATAATGAGTCAAACGAAACAACAAATATTGAATTATTCATGTGCATTTAGGAAACGATAAGCTAATTTGTTGTCATATTTCTTTCATACACTTCAAATTGTTACGCATCAATGAGATTTTTAGGGCTGTGTCACATTTAAGAATCATGTTCTTACATGTGATACAGAACAGACATTAAAATCTCGTGTTAAATGAATATAATTCTTATTGAAATTTTAAATAGTAAACAAACCATTCTTTTGACGTTTTGCTGACCGTGCATCTCAGTATATTTATCTCAGTATTTAACCAACTTGATGCACAAAATTTGTTTCACAATAAGTTTTATTTCATTCCTCTACATGTTTCGAGCACATGTGC
>Ga0131853_10022522_pt1 | contig 11395 bp, 4 predicted proteins | sample TergutLab28metaG_FD_92764 | JGI IMG/M metagenome (GOLD analysis project Ga0131853, IMG submission 92764) | Labiotermes labralis P1 segment gut microbial communities from Petit-Saut dam, French Guiana - Lab288 P1 (version 2) (version 2) | ecosystem: Host-associated > Arthropoda: Insects >...
AGAGTCCTTCTTGAGAAGCTAACTGGTTTGCAGCTAGTCAAGAAATTCCCCGCATTTCACGGAACCCGAAGGTTCATTACCGCACTCACAAGCGTCCGCCACCTGTCTCTATCCTGGGCCAGTTCAATGCAGTCCATATACCCACATCCCACCTCCTGGAGATCCATCCTAATATTATCCACCCATCTACGCATAGATCTCCCCAGTGGTCTCTTTCCCTCCGGTTTCCCCACCAAGACCCTATACACCCCCCTCTTCTCACCCATACGCGCCACATGCCCAGCCCATCTAATTCTTCTCGATTTTATTACCCGCACAATATTGGGTGAGGAGTACAGATCATTTAGCTCCTCGTTATGCAGTCTCCTCCATTCCCCCGTTACCTCGTCCCTCCTAGGTCCAAATATTCTCCACAACACCATGTTACTGGACACTATACACAGTCAAATAAAACTCTTATTTATTCTTAAACCTTATTATTGTAAGATGCATTCTTAAAATAACATTGTTCTTTACGTTTCACGATAGTCTTTTAATTTCAGTGTTTTGAAAATTATGAATAATGTTTCATCTCTTCTAGGCGTGTTGCATGGTCACTCTCCATACTGTCCGTTAATTGTGTAATATAACAATTTTAAAAAATGGCAAGAATTATAAAGTTTCTGGCGGTGTAGTTTTCTATAGCCTCCCATTGTTTCTCCATCCTTGGCACTCCACGTTCAGTACCACCCAACCCAAGTTCTTAGTCATGAGAAGAATCCAAGGCTTACTCAATCAAAGAATCCCACACTTGTAGCCTGACACTTTTGATATCTTGTGTTTATTGGACCGGGCATCATCTTGATATTTGAATAAAGACAGACCAACTTGATGTCACTTGCTTTAGCCTGCATAAGGATACCACACCACCCCAGCCAAACCACAACGTAACACCAATACACATCGAACCAGAGCAATTCAACCCATGAAATAACTCAACAAATGAGTCGCAAGCTACTGAGGATGGATGTACTTACATTCGAAACATGCTGAGCATTAAATAATGAAATAATAAAGCAAGTGACATCAAGTTGGTCTATCTTTATTCAACAATTTTTTATATATTTGTTTCTTAAGATTGCTGGCGTCAGTTACGGAAGTTCATAACCGTAAGTTTTGAGTTTAATCTTTCAACGTGTATTCAGAACCGTTGGTGATAGGTAGGAGGGGAGAGATTTAAATGGCGAAACGGTTAGAAGCTGATAACGGACGCTAGCAGTCCAGTAAGGAAATCAGTCGCGTACGAGTGTGGTGTAAGAGGGAGTACAGAGAAGTGACTGTGTTAAGTTTCCTAGAAATGATCTAGTTGTTTAACTTGATATAGCGATCCATTATTTTATATCAAGATTAAAATGAATAAATAAAACATAAGTAAAAAGAAAATAAAACTAGATGTGATTCGGTGAACCACACCCGTTTCCCGAAAGAGAATCACCTACAAGACTTAGCACGTCGGGACAACAAAGTTACAATGGGTGATGGTGTAGAAACTGTATAAGGAGTTATTTAAATTCTATCGTCATAAACTGAAGAAAGTAAGCTACAAAATACTGAACTTGGCTGTTAACAAGCACTCGAAGAATTTAATATTATATAAACTTCTTCTCGAAAGAAATTTTGGTGCCTACACTCTTCTGTATTTCAGAGGATTTGTTTGATATATTAATATCGTTATTTTATCCCGCCGTCTTGTGACAAGGCTTCAAAAAATTTTGCGTAATTATGTTAGCGTTCAGTGAATATATGTTGCTGAAAATTGTTTGGCTTTAACACTCCAGAGATTGCAGATGGGCAGATCTCTAGAATTACCATTTCCATGCCAGTCCACTATCCAAATCATGTCCACATATTCAGTGCAAACTTTCAAAAGGGTTGCAATTATTTTCATCTCAATACCAGATGATTAGTATTGTTCAGAGATACATTCGGCATTTATCGCGCGAACGACACAAAATTCATATAATCTGTCTGGCAAAAAGTTGATTTTCTTATTATCGCAGCAGATGGTACGTATATTTACCAGTGAGTATCAGAAGTTAATAACCAAATGCTGAAATAAATATGATAATAAATTGAGATCTAGTATACAAGAAAAAAAATTAGTTCTTGTTATTTCATTTTAATAGTCTGTTGTTACTACTGATGTCAGTAAACATAATTATGTTGTTGGAAGGGTCATCCCCGATGCGTTTGTGAAAATTGGAAAGGGTATGTAGTCAAACAAAACTATGTCAATTTTTTAAACTCGTGGTTCCGTGCATCACAATTCAGTGTTAATAAAATCCAATCTGATGCAATAAAATGCAGATATTTATTCACTCCAAAGTCACTCTATATGTTTCGGGTGTCACAGCACCCATCATCAGGAGTACTAAAAACTGTAACTGCAACCTCCGGTACAGGTCATAATACTTGTACAGGAGGTTGCGGTTACAGTTTTTAGTACTCCTGGTGATGAGTGCTGTGACACCCGAAACATGTAGAGTGACTTTGCAGTAAATAAATATTTGTATATGCATCATGTTGGATTTTTATTAACATTACAACTATGTCAATTAAGATGTTTTAATGACTATACTAGACAACTATATGTTTCGGCCTTTACCGGCGTTCTTCACGTTGTCTTCAAAAGTATATAGTAGTAGAATACAGAAGGACCTTAAATTCTCTTGAAAACAACCTGAAGATGGCCAGTAAAGGCCGAAACATGTGGTTGTCTAGTATAATGATTAAAACATCTTGTGTTTGACTACATACCCTTTCCAATAACTATGTTGTATTTCTAACAAAGATCAGGAGCCTATAAAAACGATAGATACAATTCCTTCAATACAGGCCGCAAAATATTTGTTTTGTATGGAACGTGACAAAGATGTACATAATGAGTTCACGTATTGGGATTTAACAGAATAACCGTGCATAAGGAGAAGTGGGCTCCTCTCAGAGGGAAAAAGCCGTCACTCTCTTTTCATTCACCAGAATCGGGCACAATTTATTGGATGTTATAAACTGAGGGTCGTTCTCAAAGCCCTTCCTTTTTTTACTGTACAGAAGTTACACAGCCTTCTCTCTCAGCCCATGCAGGACAGCGTGAATGTTTCTGAAAGAATAGAAGAAAAATTCTACGCGTCCAAATTGCAGTAGAGAGGAGATGCAAGTGATGATAACTTTCGAATTGTTAGTATTTCTCTTTTGCATTCGGAAAAGCCTGGGTTCCAATTCAAGCTTGTCATCGGCTATCCTAAAGTTGCTCTGGTGTTACTAAAACACTACAAACATATTCCTTCACATTGCCTCATTTCATAAAACGTCCGGTTCCTTCCACATTAATATCAAATCGTTAGTCACTAATTATTCAAACATTCCAAACCGCATATAGAGAGCCACTGAAGGCAGCATTTAAAATTATAAATATTTAGGTATATTAGACAGACAGACAGACAGACAGAAAGACAGACAGACAGACAGGCAGAGAGAGACAGACAGACAGACAGGCAGGCAGGCAGGCAGGCAGGCAGGCAGGCAGGCAGGCAGGCAGGCAGGCAGGCAGACAGAGAGACAGGAAGACAGACAGACAGAGAGGCAGGCAGGCAGAAGGATAGACAGACGGAAGGACAGACGGATGGATGGACGGACGTACGGACCGATGGACTGAAGGCCAGACAAACAGGTTGTTAGAAAATTGAATGACATAGCTGATGGTAGTATGAAAGTGAGAAAAAAATTCTTACAAACTGCAAACCAGACTGATCTCAAATATTTTAAAAAATTTTAAGTTTGCAATAGATCCTAAAGCAACCACGTCTAACCCCCAATTACGAGTCGCCATATTGTCTGTAGAATATACAACACCTCACAGGGTTACAACATTGCGTTGATAAGACTGTTAGTGAACGTTCTCTGAATGCCTCAAGCCTCATGCGTAGTGGTAGATGGTATAGTTCATGAAATATTTAGAAGGTTGCGGTACAACCTCCTGCTTCTATCTCCACTTCATACGTATTTACGAACCTCTGGTGGTCGAGAAACTCCTGCCCAAACAGTTGCTGAAGTCAAATTAGCTCGTTATAAACCACAGTCTGGTGGAAACTGTACTTAAGTTGAAAACAAATAACACAGGCCATTGATCCAACTTTGTTTCACATTGAACTGCTACGTCAAATGTTTTAATTAGTACAAAATATATTACTGTAGAGAGTTAGGATAAAAAAAAATCGTACCTGTCATTTACAGTGTAATTAAATTTTACATTAAAATGTACAAAATGTTATTGGGATGAAACAGGAAGACGATGAGATTTCCGGGCACAGCAAAATGTATGAAGAGAATTTCTTAAGGCGTTTTGCTCGGAAAATCAGAAGAAAAGAGATCATGCTCTATACAAAGAGAGAATAGAAAAGGGGGCATTAACTAAAGGACATCAAAAGATTAATTCGAATTAACATGTTCGGTGTTTGGGTTCGGCTAACATACTTCAGGGTAGAGTAACCCATGTCAGAATCTAAGTGCAAAATTGTACTTTTCATAATTGCGTAATAACAATTTACTCTGAAGATATATAAGAGTTTAAAATTGTGGAAATTTTATGGTGTTAATGAGAACAATAATGAAAGTTTATTCGCTTCACACATTTTATTTCGTGTTCACACATGTGTAGTCCTCTCCCAACCTGTGCACGGGACGGCCATGTACAGGTGTGACGATACCAGATGCTGTGTAATACAATTTTGACCTCCTGATGATGAGCAAATAATGCTCGAAACATGTGGAGGCATATAATAAACTTATAACAAAACAAGATTTTGTGGATCAAGTTGGCTAACCTTTAGACGCCTAATGTCAACTATAGTGGTCGTACCGCACCGCTAACCTCCAAACTTGCATTTTATATATCTATTCAACAAATATAGGTACTGAATATTTTAAACATGGTGTATACTGTCCGTTTTTTTCTCTTCAAAATGCAGTTTGTTTCATAATTCTAACGTATTTGTTTCCTGTATTATTCACATTTCATATACAGGATGTGCTAAAATTAGAAAAATAATTCCGGCGCCAAAAGGTTAATTACTAAGATTACACTGAGTTACACGGTCAGTAAAACATCAAAATATGTGTAATAGTTTCAAAATATTCACGGATTTCTCTGGTATAATTTACAGGAATTGGTGCATGAGAGAAATTTCTATCCCACAATTTGGCACCACTCATGACGTCACCACACAAATCATAACCTCTAAAGGCACACAAGCAGTTGGTTATTTTCTTAGTGTGCGTGAGGTCAGTCGCAGTTGAATTTGTCTGTAATTGACCCAAAGTACTAATCTAATATTTTGTGCTTTGATGCAGAAATCACCAGCGGAGTTATTCACCATGTTGCAGCAAGCGTATGATGACACAGTAATAAAAATATCTCAGATGTATGACTGCCATACACGCTTCCACGATAGACGTGACAGCGATAACAACGATACGCGTAGAAGTTGTCCATCAACGTCAAAAATGGAGCATTTGTCAATTGAGTGGGAGAGATTGTGAGAAAGTGACAGAAAGAAATCTGTAGACAAAACTGCTACAGAGGTTGGAATTTCTGTAAGAAGTAATCACAATTTCCTTTATGACATGTTGAACATGCGCTGCTTTGGTTGGTGTCTTTGTATCCTGTTTTCTTGGTTTTATTTTTTGGTTAGTGTTTTGTTTTTGTTTTCTGTTTTCGTGTTTTTGTTTTGAACTTGCTCATTAAACATGGTGTAAAAATGACATGGTAATGAGAATTATAAACTTGTCAAAAAAATGGCAGAAAAGAAAGTATTGTGACATTAGCCTGCTCTGTATATAATTAATAAAAAACTGCTATTAACTAGAGATAGTTTTTTACAAGTTATAGCCACAGGCGCTACATATTATAGTGCATTGTACAGTAGACTTTAGTATAATTACGCAACACATTTAGACACAGGATGATGCCTACCATTGATTTATCTATAATAAGCTTAGACATAGCTTGATAACAGCATGAACCCTCCATGCATTCCACACGTCCCAACCGTTCTGACAGATACGAGATCTCGTGCCCAATTTACCCCCACAAACCCCCCTTCCCCATGTAAATAGCCCATATATATATATATATATATATATATATGTTTGTATAACTGCTTACTAAGTGATTCATGTACAACCTGAAGATGGCCATTATCAAGTGCCGAAACATGTAGTTGTTTTCTATGTAATAATAAAATATATATACATATCTCCACCATATAGTTGTGTTAGACAGTAAATTTACTCCATTTTAGTTTATTATAAACACAACGGTGTTGACGAACCTTATGATGCGCTGATTTTTTCAGCATCTGGTACAGTACCTCGGATGCTGACGCCCGAAAATAAAAGAAACACGAGTGAGAATTTCCGGTGACATTATCGATATGTGTGGTAAAGATAATAGATTCCTCAAGAACATAATCACAGGCGACGAAACATGGTGTTTCTTGTACAATCTACAAACACAACGTCAATCCGAATAGAAATCATCATCATCATCATCATCATCAACTCGGGGCGAAAGTTTCAATTCGACAGGGGAAATGAAAGGTCATGTTGGAAATTTGTTACTGCCAACTCATTTTTCCATTTTGTTTCCATCCTTGAAGGTAAAACTATGAATAAAGAAGTCTACGTAGTTATGATTCCTCGCCTTAGGGATGCTCAGAATGAAACGCTATGATAAATGCAGAACCAACAGTTAGTTTCTCCTTCATGAAAATTCTTCAGCACACCTGTCGATTGTGGTCAAGGATTTCTCAACAAAGAGCAAAGTGTCAGCACTGGAGCATCTCAACCGGCTCCAGCTGATTTTCACCTGCTCCCTCGACTGAAATCAGCATTGAAGGGACGGCACTTTTGTGATGCTACTGACATAATTAAGAATGCGACGAAAGAGCTGAAAAGGTTTTGATAAATTTTCCTTCCAGGGATGTTTCCAGCACCTGTGTAGTCGCTGGTACAAGTGTATATTTGCATAAAGGGACTATTTTGATGGAAATTTAGCATAATTAAAGGTACAATTTTGTATATCTCAGAAATAAAGTGATTCCGGGAACATTTTGAAGCTACCACTTAAATATGCACATTCGTTAATCCAATTAAAGCTAAAGACTAATGTGGCTGCTAACTTTATCAGATACCTACATTACTCTGTCACTCACTGCTTGCAACCGAGTGCAGAGATTTGTTATCACATTTCTTGACAAAGAGAGCAGTAACACCAGCTTTCCACATATCCTTCCCCTTGTACCCGCTCACTGTTACATGTAACTAATTCCCCAGCTGCGCACACTAATTAAACAACAAACTAAAGAACAACTCTCTAATCCAGCAAATTAAATAAGTTGCTAATCCGACACACTGACAAGGGACTGCCTGTCCAGCATTAATATCTAAGCTTTGAACTCAACATGAATGAGGATGTTGGGTTCATTTGCCAGAACTCTGCATGCAGTATTCATTACAAATAATAATAATAATAATAATAATAATAATAATAATAATAATACTGCTCCACCAACGGATTACTTTCCTAAATTGTCTTTCCTTTTATTCTATAGCAGGTTTCATGATTCAGGAATCCCAAATATTTAAACTTGCAGTAGTATAAATCACTGTACATTCTCATGTAACTATCTAATTTCCTTCCACATCTTAAAGGATTGTTTAATGATGCACATCCAGTAGGATATTTTTTTTTAAATCACATGAAACAATGCGTAGAAAAATTACTTATATTGGATACATTTTTTCAGAAGTTTCAGGGGGAGGAGGGGGCTTTTATACGAGTATGTATTTTCGCCTGTACTATTATTAACTACATTTTCAGTCCGGATCAAATCAATTTCCTGAATTTTATTCGTCGAGAGAATTATATTGTGCATCACATAACAGTCAAACTATTTCGTAAATTTTAAATGAAGGTCATAAGTTTAGTTTCGGACTACCCACTACTCGACCGAGATATTCGTGATTTCACGGTTGGCATTCACCGGATGATAGTCTTCTACATCTTAAAACAAAGTAAATTAAGACTGAAATTTCGGAGAAAAGGGCTGCTTCCTTCTTCAAGGATAAAAATATTATATCTAAGCCAATGATATAGACATAGGTTCTTCAAAGCAGACAAACTTCATTTTGCCATATTGAATATGGAGGCAGCACGTTTTTCTGCAAAACCGCTGGCAGCCCCCAATTATAAACGATGTTAAAGCCCAAAATTCTTTCGTTAAAACTACTGCGGGCTCATCCCAGTTAGATGCGCGGTCTAAGGCGTAGGTCTGCGGCCGCTTGCCTTCTAAGATTGTGGGTTCGAATTCCCACGGGAACAAGGATGACTGTCTCTTGCGAGTGCTGTGTGTTGTCAGATAGAGGTCTCTGCGACGAGCTGATCACTCGTCGAGATGAGTCCTACTGACTGTGGTGCGTCGTTGTGTGATCTAGAAACCTCCTGAATGAGGAGGACCTGGCCTGCGTTGGGCCGTAACGCCTAACGAAAAAGAACCTCTATTGCATACTACAGTAAGTATAGCAGAAACTCATTGTAGTTCAACATTCATATGTCCGTGCATCGATAATATATTCGCAGCGTATAACCAACAAGATGCAACGTTTCAACCTGCTGCTAGCCGTCCAGGCTAACAGCAGGTAGCAGTATTGGTCTGACAAATACCTGACGATGTATGTGCAGTTTTGAGCTCCTGATGAAGGACGGAAAACCCGTCTGAAACATGTACAGCGTCTTACAGAAATAAATACATTTAGAAACGTTGCGTCTTGTTGGTTATACGCTGCGAATAATTTTATTTCAGTAATTTCAATAATCTTCACTGAAATACGAATTACAGGCTACGTGGTGTCGTAACTAACGTGAAGAACGTTAATTTGTCAGGCTATTATGTGTTTAATGCTGTATAATATGCATAAAACATCTCCAAATATGGGCCCAACATCAATAATGAATTTCACTATTTAACAAGTTACTGCCGGATATTAATCAGCATATGAAATTAACGCACGTTTAACATATTTTTTTTCTTTAAAACACACACATCAAGTTACTGTAGTTTGCAACGGTGTTCAGAGACGTCCATTTGAAAATAAAGCAGGAAAACCTGACATCATATCCATATTGTTAGGAAATATTTACTTTCTGAAAGCTGAATATTTAAACTTCCACGTTCACTCTGTCATTTATGACGAATACAGCAGTGTAATATGCAATTGTTTGGATATGCAGCACGTTTGGTCTATTATGACGTTATTTATTCATAACATATGTAGATTAAAATATCAACAACTACACCAAAATACGTACACATGAACAGTTGATTACGGTTATTTATGATGCAAAAGGTTGAAATTAGTTGACCTTGGGTATAGTCATATAAATGCAGGCTAAGCCTCGACCCTGGATACATGTTAATTCCCAGTTTATGTACAACTAATTAAGATTATTGTATGATTTATATTTACGCAATTACGTAAAAAATATATTTTATGTCTAGAATCATTCTAATATGCCTCTTGTAGACTTGCTCATGAGCGAAAACAAATTTGTCCACTTTTACTGGACAAACGTAGGTAAAGTCAAGTAGATGGAACCTGAAGCTTGTCATTTACGGTATTTGCTGTCGTTACTAAGGAAGAATTATGTGGAGCTATACTTTCCAGTGTTTCGTATGTACAATTATTCTGATACCTAATGGAACACAGGAATAACATTGCATATGACAGTCCTTGGCTTACCAATGAATTATATGCTGTAACAGAAAGTATACACTTAAATACTAAATTTCGTCCATCAGTGGGAGATTATTTTGTTAATTATTTATAAATAATAACTTATTCCCGAACAGATTTAGGATATAACTTCGAACCGAATGAAAATTGAGAACCATCTTACAATTTTGCGACCACTTATTCCGAAAAAGTGTTTGTAAATGTTTTTCAGAATACACTAAGTCACATTCTACAAGACAGTGTTCTTCATATGTGAGATACTACATATTTCAGTGACAGTTCTGAAATACTTCCCTTAGATTAAAAGCCTATATGAAGCGACCACCTTCGACTAGAAAACATACCAAAATTCCTATCATTAGGTGTAATATTTCTTCCATCTCAGAAAATATTTAATTGCGCGAAAGGATGTGGTTAGCAATGTTAAAGTTCAAATTAATAATAAACACACTGTAATTCAGGAAGATGTAGAATCGTCAATAAAGCGGCTTGAAACGTTTCTACAAGCCAACAAAGAAAGATGAAAGATGAAAGATCTAGAAGAAGAAAGCGTGAAGAAATGACAGAGAAAATGGACGCAAGCAACTAAAGAGAGAACTACGAAAGAATATTTCCCAGATGCGTCAGAAAGATTAAATATGAAGCTACAACTAACACAAAATTTCACAGCTATAGTAGGCGGGCATGGGAAAACAAGAGACTACTTACATCGTTTCAAAATAATAGAACAGCCAACGTGTCCATGCGGAAAAGGGGACCAGACAACTGATCACATAATATATACATGCGAAAGGCAGACAAAGGAGAGAGACAGACTTAAGAAGAGAGCAATAGGAACAAATAAATGGCCAATTAACAAAAGGATAAGAAGACACTATAATGAATTTACAAATTTTATTAACGATATACAATTTGATAAACTAAATGTAGAATAACCAAATAACTGTAACATATCAACTAAAATGATTGCAAAGCTTGTAGTATTATCACTGTAAAGGAACAAGCAATTAGCCGTATAAAAAAAAACCAACAAAGAAACGATATCTGGATTTCGTGTTGAATATCTCTCCATAATTCAGAATACAGCCGTTCCAATATCTCCTGTGGACACCATCATATCACACAACTAACTGAAGCATTTAAGAGTGCGTGGTTTTGCTGGACAGAAAATACATTGTTGTATGAAGAGGGCTTCATAAATTCTTTGTCATAATTTACTTAAAAAAATTTCGCATAATGTCATCTCATGGTAAAAAATAAAAGGTAAATCAGTCCCCATTACAGGTCCGAGGTGCCCAGAGGGTTCCAGGAAGTTAAGGTTCTCAGATTGCGTGACAACGGCCCAGGATTGTGGTAAGGTTGTCAGCCTTACACACCAGCCGCTTTTACCCCCAGGAAGCACTCCTGATACTCATTTATGTTAGAGGCCGAGTCGACCCCAAGGCCATAGTGCGATCGGAGGGATTATGTCAATGAGAAATTCCAATGGCACCATCTGGAATCGAACCAGCGACCTTCCGATTTGTAGCACAGCACTTTAACCACTGTGCTACCGCGGTCCCCC
>Ga0131853_10022523_pt1 | contig 11395 bp, 7 predicted proteins | sample TergutLab28metaG_FD_92764 | JGI IMG/M metagenome (GOLD analysis project Ga0131853, IMG submission 92764) | Labiotermes labralis P1 segment gut microbial communities from Petit-Saut dam, French Guiana - Lab288 P1 (version 2) (version 2) | ecosystem: Host-associated > Arthropoda: Insects >...
CCGGACTAGAGGTTTATTAAAAAAATTTAATTTATTTAATTTATTTAAAAAACTTATATTTAAATTGCTTGACATACCCCTTTGACGGTGGTAGACTTACTACTTAATTTACTGTTTATGTACAAGCTGTCAATGTACAGAATGTACAGATAGTGTCTAAATATATTATTGATTTATAGCTGTGTGCCAAGAACCTTTTTGGCATATATCACATATAATTATTATACGCACCAAAAACGACTTATTGAAAGGAAGCAAATCATATGGGCACAAAAAAAACAACCAAAGCATATATTAAAAAGTTTATCGTCATAATAATGTCAATAATAATGGCACTCTCAATTGCGACTTTTTTTTCTGGTGCGAGTTGTATAATCAATATACCCGATAATACATGCCTTGAATGCTTAGAGCGCCTGTGTACATGCACGACAGAGAATAAATGCGATGGCTGTGAAAAATATCCTTGCTTGTGTTTGAGTGAGCCTGTCAATTGCTTAGAGTGCAATGAGCATCCTTGCGTCTGCAACAAAACAGTTATAGAATGCCCAAAATGCAATGAGCACCCTTGCGTTTGCACAACCGACCTTATTTCTTGCTATTGGTGTGACGAGTATACCTGCGTGTGCATAGACTTTGCTTGCGATGACTGCGCTCAAGCGCATTGCATCTGCTATTTGATGTGTGAATGGTGCAGAATATGTCTGCGCACTTGTTGGATTGAAAATCTTGACAGAGAATGGTTGAGTCAGCCTAGAGAATGGAGCTATAGCGATTGCGGAAGATTTGCGTTGTCTATTTTGGTGCATAGAACAACATTGGTGCAAGGTGAAGATTTTATTGTGAGTATAAAGCTAAAAAACCTAGGTGATTATGACATAGAGATTGGTTTTGGCATGAGAACTGTCTTTCAAGGTTTTATATCTAGTTGGGGACGACCTTTTGGACTTTTTTCGCTTGGGCAAGGCGGCGCATCAACCTTAACAATACCAGCCAATGGATATGTTCATGAGGTTTGGCAATCCGGAGGATGGCGTCGTTTTCGTCGTTATTCAACTTGGGCAGATGACCCCGATTTCTTTATGCTGATGTTTCTCTGTCTTACTGATCGGGACAATGGTATGTTAGTTGAAGGTGCTCATGAATTGCGGTTTAAGGCAAGTTTTACTACAGACCTTACCATTGTCAACTCGGGCGACCGGCATTGGCCATGGCCGCCAGAAAAGATAACATTTTATTCAAACACTGTTGAAATCATTGTGAATGAAGATAGGTCTGGATGGTTTGATAGCTTTGACAGAGAATGGCTTAATCAGCCCAGAGAATGGGGCTATAGCGATTGCGGAAGATTTGCTCTTTCTTTATTGGTATACAGAAGAACATTATCGCCAAATGAAAGCGTAGTTGTTAGTATAAAATTAAAAAACCTAAGCAGCTATGATATAGAGATAGGCTATGATCTTAATTGGTTTTTTGCAGGGGGTGTACGATATTGTGAGCAATCTTTTTTGTCGGGGGCATTGTTTCAACGGCGCATGGTTTCTGCTGTGCGTCACCAAACCTCAACAATAAAAGCGGGAGGATATATCCATGAGATTTGGAAATCCAAAGGATGGCCGGTGCTTCGTTATGTGCCAAATATATCGCCTTATGAAAACTATCCGGGAAACTTTCAGCACATGTTCGGGCATAGTCTAGCTAATGCTCTTGGAGAAGGGATATTGGGCAGGGGTACTCATGAACTAATTGTTGGGGCAAATTTTACTACACAGCCGGATTTACCGTGGTCACAAAGGGAAAATATTTCTTTTGGGGCAAACACTGTTTTGATAAGAGTGGTTGACAGATGCTCTGACTGCGATGAATACCCATGCATCTGCCATGTTCCTTGCGCTGATTGTCAGTGGCTCTCTTGTATTTGCCCTGTTTTTTGCGATTTGTGCGAGAGTTATCATTGCCGCTGTTGGTTTAAAAATCTTGATAGAGAATGGCTGAATCAGTCTAGAGAATGGAGCTATAGTGATTGCGGAAGATTTGCACTGTCAATATTGGTGTACAGAACAACATTGACACAGGGTGAAGACCTTATTGTAAGCAAAAAACTTAGAAACTTGACTAATTATAATATAATTATTGGATATAGTGCGACTTGTGGCTTTCAAGGCTTGGTATCTACTTGGCACAGCCCGTTGAGCCGTCTGCCTATGGGCACCGGAAATGGTGCGCGAACTACAGTAGTGCCGGCAAATGGACACATTCATGAGTTTTGGAGACCGGGAGGATGGCAAATAGCACGCTATATAGCAGACTGGTACGACGATTGTTTTTCAGAATATTTTATGGGGTTTATAGGCGTCACCGGATGGTGGTGGGGAATTGAGTCATTAGTAGAAGGCACTCATGAACTGCAGTTTAGGGCAAGCTTTACTACAGATCTCACGCGAGTGTCAAATACGAACGGAGTTTGGCCATGGCCGCCGGACGATGTAACATTTTATTCAAATACTGTTGTTATCAAGGTGATTGAATAGGCTTTTAGCATCAAAAATAATCCTAAAGTCCTCGCACTTCTATCATCAAGTTCTTACACTTCTATACTCCTGTCATCCTGAGCGAAGCGTAGCGGAGCCGAAGGATCTAGCGAATGAAATGAGCGAAACAGCTAACGAAACAGCTGATATTTTTGATTAAATTAATTGCTTTTTAGCCTTGCATATTAGATCCTTCGGCTGCGCTGCGCTCAGGATGACAAGCTTGGTTTTATGTTATTCCGAGCGAAGCCGAGGGGGCTCCACATTATACTATAAATTCTGCTTGCGCTTAATTTAATATTAGGACAAGCCAATAGGAGAAAAAAAATTATGAAACTAAAAAGAAAAAACAGACAAATCATTTTTTTAGCCTTATTAACAATGGTGATGCTGGTTTGCACAGCGGCAATTAGCTTCATAAGCACCCAATCTGATGCTTTTGCAAACGAGCGTCAGGATATCGGTGAAAGAAGTAGCCCTCTCTATGGCACTCATGGTGAGATGCGAATTTTGCATCAGGCAAGGTATACAACCAACAGAATAACCATCAAAATGATTGCGGACAGATATACATATTATCAGCAAGATGAATTTTTTGCCTCAGCGCGCAGCATGGCAAATTATATAGTTTCAGCATATCCTCTAAATAATTTTGCGCCTTGGATTCAAATCTATGGTATAGGGGTCAGCTGGTTTTGCCAACGGGGAAGCCAAAATCTTTTCGTTTCAGTTGATGGAGGATTTCGCCATGTGCGCCCATTTGTTCAGCATCATTTTCCTAATATAACCAGTCCAAGCATAGCAAACAATCACTCTTGGTTGATTATTGACCGGTTGCTGCCGAGACATGATGCAATCGCAATCAGTCCTGAAGCTGAATTTATGAATCCGGGAAGTGCAGGATTGGCATTTACCGGACCATATAATGTTGTCGGATTGCATGAGCTGGCGCATTTATGGGGGCTGATAGACGAATACGATTCGGCATCGCGTTACCCCCATTATATTAACAGATCTAACTTGAGAAGCAATGTAAATTTGGCAGACCCGACAGGTGGTATTTTAGACGAGAGGTGGCATCATTATGGTGGTGTTTGGAATAGACCGCCAGGTGATCCCAAATCATGCGCTCATGAAAGACGAAATATGAATACGGCAATTCCGCCGGAGTGGGCGGCATTAATCGGCAATGAGCCGGGACCCAACAATACTTGGGAGGGACCAAGCGGTATAGGAATTTTTCCTGTGACTACATTTGGCTGGCATGATGTTTATGCGCCGTGCGGTGGTGTTGGTGTCACATGGTTTAGACCCAGTCAAAATTGCATTATGAATCAATCCCATGAAGGCAGCGCCTTTTGTCTTGTTTGTGTCGATCATCTTACAAGAAGATTTTCTGAGGGCAGAACAGCAGCAGATTTATATGAAGGGCTGATATTTGAGCGTATAGGCACTTCAAACAATGCAAGAGTAAGAATGAGACAAGGGCACGACTTTAACGGAAGTCATTTAAACATACCTGCCGCTGTTTTATTAAGGACATCTCCTGCTACTGCAATCATAGGTCAGTATGTGCTTTTGAATGTTACCACTATCACTCCAAGTGCTTTTGCAAATTTTATGGGGCATACAGTATCCATACCACACAGCATCACACAAATATATCCTTCTGCTTTTAGGAATGCCGTCAACTTGCGTTCTGTCAGGAGTTATAGCTTTGAGCCTGCTCAAATCAACGACAGTGTGTTTTTTGGGGTGCATAGACCAGATGTAACGCTGTATATTCCTGATGCTCAGTCTTCTCTTTGGGGGTATCGTGATGCAGGATGGTTTGTGATTTGTCCAATCACGCGTTTGCCGTGTGAAACGGGATTTAATGTTGTTGAGAGGGTGCATGCGCTGCTTGTTTTTGATATTATTTGCCGCATTAACAATGAAGTGAGTGTGCGGGCAGGTCCCGGTGCGTGGGGATGGCGTTTTGCGTGGTTGTCTCCTTTTGGTATTGATTATGGCGGCAGGGGTATAGAAACTCACATGTCTTCTATTTCTCAAATTGTAATCCCCTCTTTTACATATATTGACGGAGTGAGATATCGCGTAACAAGGATTGTGTCAAATGGCTTTAGACTGGGCGGTCCACCCATTAGGGTCATATCTGTTCCGTGTAGTATAGTTCATATTGGATATAGGGCTTTTAGCGAGGGTTCGCATATTTTGAATTGGTGCTATTGTTTGTATGAGTATTGTCCGCATTGCGGGGACGAGTGGGAGGATTATGGACTCTGTAGCTGTTGGTGTTTTATGTGCGGGGATTTGATATGGGTTTGTACATGTCCGGATTTTGAATTTGACGGATATGATGTGGTGCTAAGGGCTGAGGATTTTGGGATAAGCGATGAGTGCTTGTCGCTGCATGGGGTGCTGATGCTAAACACTGATGACGGCAATGCCCTGATATTCCATTGGGTGAGAGGAGAGGTGCGTGACGGATATTTGTATGTGTTTATAAACGCAGGATGTTTTTTCAGCGGAGCGGGTGGCAGCGGCGCCAGTATTGATATGATAGGCGGATTTATAGGCTTTTCATTTGATGCCGGCGGGGATGTGTTTTATGGAGTAGGGGTGCTTGAGTTGATTGCAAGAGAGTGTGACGGTTGCTGTGATTGGGTTTTTGAGGAATGCTGTGAGTATTGGGAGTATGGGTGTGTTTGCTGGGACTGGTGGGTGCCATGCTGTGATTATTGGTGGGAGTGTGATTGCCTGCAATGCTGTGAGAATTGGGAGGAGGGCTGCGGTTGCTGGCAATGCTGTGAGGACTGGATGTATTGTTATTGCTGGTTGATATGTTGCTGTTGTTTGGGTTGGTGGGATGCTTGCGGGTGTGAGCAGTGCCTATGTTAGTATAGAATTCATAAAATGCCTTGTGAGAATTGAATCCTCGCGAGGCATTTTCGCTTATTCAAAAACAAACAAAAATAATCAATTGCGGTGCAGATTTGCTTGCGCTATCCTATCCAATGAGTTATAATTATAAACAAAAAATGGAGAACAATTATGCTGGATAATTTATTGAAAAATATTCATTATTCAAAAACACCATATCATTGCGTTAAATTAGTTGCCCAAACTCTTGATAAAAAAGGGTTTGTCAGGCTTGATGAAAGAGACGGATGGGACAAAATAAAAACGGACGGCAATTATTATGTAATTAGAGCCGATGCGTCGCTCATTGCCTTTTCATTAAACGGCGACATCAAAGCTTTTAATATTGCTGCTCCGCACAATGACAGCTGCTGTCTAAAGGTCAAGCATAATCCCGATATGGAAGGGGGCGGACTGCATAAACTCAATTGTGAGGTGTACGGCTCGCCTTTAATGTCATCATGGCTAGACAGAAAGCTAAAAATTGCGGGCAGAGTTTTTTATAAAGATAAAAAAGGAATTACATCAAAGCTTATTGAGTCCGATTATAATGTGCTGATTCCCAATATAAATTTACACTTAAACAAAGACGCAAACACCGGCTATAAATTTGATGCACAAAAGGATTTGTTGCCTGTTGTAGGCTTAGGAAAAGGGGATATCAAGGATTTAATCGGGGATGCTATTGCGCATGATTTATTTGTAGTAGCAGACGAGATGGGATATGTTTTTGGCAAAGATAATGCTCTTTTTGCATCTCCTAGACTGGATGATTTGTCGGGAGTTTTTGCAGGGCTTGAGGCTTTTATTGCACATCCTAAGGGGCTTAAAGGCACCGTCAATGTGCTGGCTTTATTTGACAATGAAGAAATTGGGTCGCTAACAAGGCAGGGGGCTGCATCTACATTCTTGTTTGATGTATTGATGAGAATTGTACTGTCGCAAGGCGGCTCTCAAGAGGAGTTTAGAAGAATATTGGCATCCTCATTTTTGTTGTCCTTAGACGGAGCGCATGCAACTCACCCAAATCATCCTGATTTATCTGATCCTACTACACACACAAATTTAGGCGGAGGGATAGCCATCAAGCATCATTGCAATTATCATTATGCGACAGACGGAATAAGTGCGGCTCATATAAGAGTGCTTTTTAATGAGGCGAGCGTAAAATGGCAAGACTCGCATGTCAAAAGCGGTCAAAGGGCGGGAAGCACGCTAGGACCGGTGTCTAGCGGGCGGGTGAGTGTAATGAGCGCCGATTTGGGTCTGCCACAGCTTGCAATGCACTCGGCGGTAGAGATAGCTAGTGTTTCTGATTATGAAGAGTGCATAAAGGGAATAAGTACATTTTATAAGAATTTTTCTATATATTAAATCGTTTGACACTCAATTTTAATTATGCTAAACTAAAGCCCTACTATATTTTTAGTGGGGTTTTTATTAGGAGGTAAGAAACAACATGAAAACAAAAAAACGAAACAGTTTATTTTTTTTAATTTGTTTAATGCTTATGATGGCATTTATGGCTGTATTTGGTTTTAACGCGGTTAGTAGCTGTGAGGATATTGATGTGCCAGCCACGATGGGTTTATATCCCGATACAATAAGCATAGATGATGACAACCTTATTGCAACAACTACCATAGTTGGTACAGCAAGAGGCACGATTACATTAAATACTGAGGGGCTTCCTAATGAGATTATCCTAGTATCGAATGCTGGTGTAATAACTATCACAGGCATTCGTCCGACGGCAAATGTTGCTGCGATAAAAGGTGAGTTTGTGGCGGTGGTGGCTAGAGGCGGCTTTGAGGTTGATTTAACCATAAATGTAAATCTTACTTCAACCTATGTAATGAGTGGAAATGATTGCAATGATTGCGAAAAAGACCCTTGCGAGTGTAACGAGCTATGTCCCGACTGTGATGATTATATTTGTGAATGTATGCCGTACTATCATGTTCCGATTGCCATTGTTCTAGTTATTGATGTGTCGTCTAGCATGTTTGTTCAGTCAGGAGTATATAGTTTTAGAAGATGGCAGCTAGCAAGGTACTTAGCTGTCAAGGCATTAGATGAACTAACAATTTGGGACTATGTTGGAGTAATTAGTTTTTGTTATGAGGCAAGAATAGAGATTCCACTCACTAGCACAAGGTATAAAGATAAGATTGAAGATGCGATAATGAATGTGGATTATTCTTATTTTGATGAAACAGTATTTGGCAAAGCAATACAAACAGCAGGACAAATGCTATATGAGCATTATGCAGAGGCTAGACATATTGTGCTTTTTTCTGATGGGGTGTGGCTCGGGGATGGATTTGGAGAGTATATAAATCGGCAGGAGGCAATAACTTATTTTTACGAGTTTGGCATAGGTTTGTCGGCGGTGATATTTTCAGGAGATCATCATAGAAACTTTATATATGAAATGGTTTATCTTGGAGGAGGAATGCACATCACGCCGCTGACAAGTGAAGTGATGAATGAGATATTTCCATCATGGATAATTTATTTAGCAGAAAGACTTAGAGCGCCCGTTTATTCATAAAAAACAAACAAAAAAACCACAACAGGAGAAACATATAAAAATGAAACCGATTTATTTTCCCGAGCCGTTTAGGATTAAGGCGGTAGAGCCATTAAAGATGACCACCAAAGAGGAGAGGGTCAAAAAGATTAAGGAGGCGCATTTCAACCTTTTTAATTTGGCAAGCGAGGATGTTTACATAGATTTGCTCACCGACAGTGGTACGGGTGCAATGTCGTCTGACCAATGGGCAGGCATCATGAAAGGTGATGAATCATATGCAGGTGCAGTGGGGGCAAAAAATGTAGTGCAAACAGCCAAAGAGATTTTGGGCTTTGAGTTTGTGCAGCCTGTGCATCAAGGCAGGGCGGCAGAAAAAATTGTCATGCCCATCCTTTTAAAAGGCAAAAAATATGCTATATCAAATATGCACTTTGATACGACTCGTGCCCATGTAGAGATTGCTGGGGCAAGGGCTGTTGACTGTGTTGTGCCTGAAGCACTTGACACTACCCTCAAAGCAGATTTTAAGGGCAACATGGACAATAAAAGGCTTGTCAAGCTGATTGAGGAGTTTGGAGCAGATAATGTGGGAGTAATAATTATTACAGTAACCAACAACTCTGCGGGCGGTCAGCCTGTGTCTATTGCCAATATCAGAGAGACTAAAAAAATTGCCGATAAATATAAAATTCCTGTCTTAATTGATGCGGCAAGGTATGCAGAAAATGCGTATTTTATAAAGCAGCGTGAGCCTGAATTTAAGAATAAATCTATTTTAGAGATTGTCAAAGAAACCTTTAGCTATGGCGAGTATTTTACTATGTCGGCAAAGAAGGATGGCATAGTGAATATGGGCGGCTTGATGGGGACTAGGTGTCCTAAGGCTTGGGAGTTGATGAAAATCGGATGCATTTCTTATGAGGGGTTTACTACTTATGGCGGAATGAGCGGGAGAGATTTAGAGGCGCTGGCGATTGGGTTAAGAGAAGGAGTGGACGAGAATTTTTTGCGGTATAGAATAGGGCAGATGGAGTATTTGGCGGCGAGGCTTGAGCAGGCTGGAATTGCGTATCAGTCGCCTGCGGGAGGTCATGCTATATTTGTGGATGCGGCAAAGCTGCTTGCTCATATTCCTTATTATGAATACCCTGCGCAGAGCCTGTGTGTAGAGCTGTATATTGAGGCAGGGATTAGGGGCTGTGATATAGGGTCGTACATGCTGGGTAATTGCCCTGATACAAAGAAACAGCTAAAAAGCGATTTTGAGTTTTCTAGGCTATGCCTGACAAGGCGAGTATACACGCAGGCGCATTTGGATGTAGTGGCGGATGCCTTGATAAATATAAAGGCACGGGCGGCAAAGATAAAGGGATATAAAATAACAGAAGAGCCGCCTATTTTGAGGCATTTTTCGGCTAAACTAAAACCACTATAAAAAATCTATTAAATAATTAGGTGGTGTTAAATTAATCGTAATATAGTTAAAGAATGTTTTTTGAGAAAATCCGTAGGGGCGAGCATTGCTCGCCCGCAAAAGCCTGCATTTATAGGGGCTTTTATATTAAGATGGAATGGCGGGCGACCAGTGGTCGTCGTTCCTACAGCTTAACAGCATTATCAAGATTGTTAAACAACAATAAACAAAAAAGGTGACTGACAGTATCAGTCATCTTTTTTGTTTTGCTTGATCAAAAGCCCATTGACAAAGATTAATAATTAAAAATGCACAGTAAATTTATCCAGCTTATCAAAGCCTTGCAATATCGCCAATTTTTCCAGCAAAGCCTTAAACTCATCATACATCCCATTTTTTGTATCAAAGGCTTCTTCAACCTCATCATACCTGTGCCGCGCTATAGGCAAATCTAAAATAGTCTGAAACATCTGATCACCCTTTGTTGTTTCATAAACAACCTCTATCTTAAAAACGGATATGTCTATTTTTATTTCCTTGATGCGTATTTCCTTGCCCTCTCTATCAACAGCTTCAGTTTTAATGATTAAAGTAAGATGCTCGCCCATTTGACCAGTATAAATATGATTGCCCTTGGATTTGACATTTTCAAGTCCAAGTGCTTGCCTTAGGCTTTCAGTGTCATTTTTGACTATTAAGTCAATTTTTTCGTTTAGTTTTTTCATTTTTGTTTTCTCCTTTGGTTTGTATGTATAGGCTTCTCACTTGCATTATAGAACGATGTGGAAGTAGCTCGCTTTACAAAAAACATATATATGACACGCACAGGTATTATATCTTTAATGTGCCCGAATAACAAGTATTTTTCGGGTACTTTTGAGATATTTTTTCTATGTTGAGGTAATATTTTATGCGATTTATGTCTAAATTTGCCGAGAGGCTTTCAGAATTAATGCTGGAACATGGGTTGACAAATGAAAAATTGGCTCATGGGCTTAATGTAGATGATGGAACTGTTGGCTGTTGGAGAAAAAACAAGCACAATATATCATTGCACAATGCATTAAAAGTTGCTGATTATTTTAAGTGTTCGCTTGAATTTTTAGTAGGAAGGGCAAAGGTGGAACTTGATTTTAAGCTGCTGCCGCACAGGCCTTTTTATGAGCGGTTGCGGCAAATTATGGCGGAGCGAAATATCACATGGTATCGCATTGTCAAAGACGGCATAGTGTCAGATTGTAATCTCTCTGTTTGGAAAAACGGCACAGAGCCGTATTTGGAAACTGTCATTGATATTGCAGATTATTTTAAGCTTACTCTTGACCAGCTTGTCGGACGGGAGGACTAGGAATTGCATAAATATGAGGTGGTGTATTTGAGTCAATGATAAATCGGGCTGAAGAAAAAACTGCAAAAAATTGTTGACATTAAATTTTGTGTGTGATATAATCACATATACTAAATTTACAGCGGATTGGTATTTTTCAACAGCATTTAACACTGTATAAAAAAAGGAGAAAAAATGAAAAAATTAAAAATTGGGTTGTTAATTTTGTGCTTGTTTGGCATTAGCATTTTTGCTTTGTCTGCTTGCGGCGGCAGGCACACAGTTAGCTTTGATACAGGTGCCGGCGGTTCGTCGGTTGAATCGCAACGAGTGGCAGACGGAAATTTGGCAGACAGACCGGCCGACCCGCAAAGAGAGGGCTTTAATTTTAGTCATTGGTCGTTGACTGACGGCGGAGAGGCTTTTATCTTTGGCGCAACACCCATCATCGGAGATATTACACTTATTGCAGTTTGGAATGCCAATGAGCATAGAGTGGGTTTTAATGCCAGAGGGGGCTCGCCTACTCCTTCACCGGCTTTTCAAATGGTTGCTCACAATGGATTGGTTACACGACCCACAGCTGACCCTGAAAGAACAGATTTTACATTTTTGCATTGGTCCAGTTCGTTGGACGGTCCGGCTTTTGATTTTGAAAACACTAG
>Ga0131853_10022524_pt1 | contig 11394 bp, 10 predicted proteins | sample TergutLab28metaG_FD_92764 | JGI IMG/M metagenome (GOLD analysis project Ga0131853, IMG submission 92764) | Labiotermes labralis P1 segment gut microbial communities from Petit-Saut dam, French Guiana - Lab288 P1 (version 2) (version 2) | ecosystem: Host-associated > Arthropoda: Insects >...
AGGAGGTGGGATGTGGGTATATGGACTGGATTGGGCTGGCCCAGGATAGAGACAGGTGGCGGACGCTTGTGCGTGCGGTAATGAACCTTCGGGTTCCGTGAAATGCGGGGAATTTCTTGACTAACTGCAAACCAGTTAGCTTCTCAAGAAGGACTCTGCACCATGGAGTAAGTAAGTAAGCAAGTAAAACATTTGTACACAAATCGGGATATGTGCGAAGTGTTGACTGGATATTTATCACTGGGGTGCCGGCCTGACGGCGACTGGGCGAATACGGCACATTGGACTAAAGGTTTTACAAACTTCTTTTCAAACAGGAAGTGGCAGCAGCCCCAGTTACTTCCGCGTGTTCTTCCTTATGGCGTTTTTCGAGGATGCCATTGTTACAAGTATAATACAATATTTATAATGTATAAATTATACAATATAATTATAATATGAATGAATAATAACACAATAGTTAATAATAATTATGGAGAGCTAAAATACCTTATTTTGCTCTTCAAAATTCTCATGGGTACCCGAAAGAATTTCTTAGAAATTCATAGACACTTTGGGCACACGGCCTCAAAAACTTTGGCCAGCCCTGCTCTAAATAACTAAAAAAGAATTAGGAAAACTTTGATCAGGGAAGACTCTGTCCCCTCCGGTACTCTAGGCCACGTTGGAGGGAGGTAGCTGCATAAAAGCTATGACAAGTACTGGAGGCTGTAGTTACAGTTTTGTGTAATCCTGATGATGGATGTGGTTGACACCCGAAACATATAGAGTGAACTAGCAGAATAATAAATAGACTGCTTTGTGTTGCATCTCGTTGGACGGTTATTAATATACTCACGTTACATATTTCTGTATATATTTTATACTTCCTCCAGGGTATGTTTAAGCCCCACATTGTACGCTAAATTCAGGTTGACTTTCTGTTCATCAATGTCGCATTTCCACATATCAAGTGTCCATTAGGTTGCATGTCAGTTACCAGTGACAAGGCTTTTTTCTGTTCCATATTCGTATATTGTCGCTAGGTACACTGACGTCTGTAACTCACGTTAAAAGCTTAACTTGTTCAAACACCTCCTGCAGCTTATCCCACACTGTGTCCCGTGGAAACCAGGAGGTCCGTCGTGTAAGTAGGAGAGCTTCCGAGAGAAATTTCCTGTAGAGCAAAGTTATTTCCCTCTCGTATTCACAATACTCAGATGCAGTCCGTCTGGACCTTTTGGAAAATGGTCTACTACAAGGTAAAGTAGAAGAAAACTCTATAAAAGTACAGTCGGTTATGCTACAACGAACTATCCTAAAACGAAGGAATGCTACAACGAACAGTTTTTATCAATAATATCAGGATGCTACAGCGAAAACAGATGCTACAACAAATGATTTTTTTATGAATTTATTAGGGAAAGTTTGTCTATATTTTCACTGAGGAAGACTGTTTGTGCTTTCCGTGTGCGTTGGATTGTTTATGCTTTTTATAAGGAAAGAATGTTTATGCTTTTCAAATTTACATGTAAAATGTATAAAAGTTAAATAAATAAATTTTATATTATTTTTACACTTATATATGTATATATACGATTTTGTATTTTATTTTTCCCGTTTAAATGATTGTGTTGGATGGTAACTTTGCACTAGGCTGTGGGCCTGGAACGGATTACCCCTACATACATTTATTTCAGTGTACGCTAGAACGAACAGATGCTTTAACGAACGAGGTTCTAGAACCAATTACGTTCGTTTTGGCACAACCCACTGTACGTTTGCTTGACCTCGGCACTGAACAACACTTCAGATGTAATCACTGTGAACGGAAGTTAACAGATGTCGCCTCTTTTTACCGGTCAGATAAACACTTTGTCAAACCGCAGTGTTTTTCTGTTCCTTTTTTACTGCCGTTATTCACAACTGTATCTCTACTAGCCCGTTACCACTTGCTCCATACTGTACATATCTATTGGAACTGGTTACAGGAACAATTTTACAATTCATCCTTGTACACCTTGTATATACTGTCTGTCTAATAAATAAAAACATTTTGTCAGATTTTCATCCACTGCATCAACTGCGCTTGCTCACGCCATTGTAACTGCTGTCGATAGTCACTCGTACCATTAAAGATATACGCAATACCGTCCTGTTTGTTGTGACCCCGAACACTGCAGTCTTATCGCAAAGAAAGCTTGCATCCACCGGGAAATCGCATGAAAACTGCCGTGTTTAGGGACACTAAAAAGGGGACACCTGTGTCATATTTACGTCAGTGGACTCCACGAGCAATGTCAGTGGGGTCTGTTACCAGCTATTGCCTTTACCTCTCAGATTTTCCCCATTATTTCAGTTCCCTCTTCTATTGATCTCCCACAGTTCCTTCTCGATCTTCTTGTTTACATTGTCCTTCGGAGTTTCAACTGTAAGTCTCTTTCTCCACTGCACAGTAATCCTTCTGCATTCTATGTTTGATCCACTTCAAATTCCGTAGCTGTATTTGCACTGCCGCTAGTGTCTCTTGTGCACATCTCCACTGTTTTTTTTTTAAATTTAATATTCGCTTATGCCAAAACATCTTAAAAATTATCCTAAAGCACCTGTTTATAAAAGTTTGCAGGTTTTATTTTTATTCTCTTGCAGTGTTCCACGTTCCTGCTTCCTTATTCTGACAAGTAACATAGGCCTAAAAGAGAGCACATATATATGCGTTTCAGATTTACTGCACGTTCCGTACACGCGACAGCGGTAGCTGCCAACGCAATGTGCCAGTATTACAATATAGTTTTTGGATCCGAGTAGAATTCTCATTCCCATCCTTCCTTTAAATTACATGAGTAAAGTTACACATCTTAATTTCAATCTTAAATTTCAAATTTTCAGGTGCTATGTGTTGTAATAGTAACTAAATTTATGGGGCAGATTCCTTTTGAGAAGCTTATAGTACCTCATGTAGTAAAGAAACTCCCCACATATTATGTCGCTCGGAAGTCCATAACACGCTTCGAGGGAATTAAACACTCTATTATCCAACTAATGCACAATATATAATATGTAGATACAATTAAAATTATAAAAAATGTAAAAGTGCTCCAACATGTTTCGGATCACAGAGGATCCATCATCAGGGGGCCTTGTACAGTGCCTGGCTAAAAACTACAAGAATGATTCTATCGTGTCCGTTGAAATTGACAAGGTCAGTGTTATGGTAGCATATTGTGACCCGTTGTGCGTGTGTGTAGTTCATTGTTTATGAGTGCCTTCCTATAGAATGAACTACACACACACACGCACAACGGGTCAGAATATGCTGCCATAACAACGACCTTGTCCATTTCAACAGACACGATAGAATCAGTCTTGTAATTTTTAGCCAGGCACTGTACAAGTTTCCCTGATGGTGGATCCTGTGTGATCCGAAACATGTTGGAGCACTTTTACATTTTTTATAATTTTAATTGTATCTACATATTATATATTGTGCATTAGTTGGATAATAGAGGTTTAATTATCGTTGATGCACGGTGCAAACATGAAGAAAGCTTCAAGGGAGTCCACCACTAGTCGTTATCCGGAGGCCGATAAATCTGATCCACGCCCTTCCGTCTTATTTCTTTAATATCCATTTTTAATATTATACTCTTATGAAATCCCCGTACTTCCAGCCTAAACCCCAAGCGCAATTTTCTTCTGTTGTGATACTGACAAAGAAAAACGACACTCGGGGCCAACAACAGGTACCTACGCTACTTATCGGTAATGCAAGCAAAATGCTGTACTATGACCCGGGCAGGGATAACAGATTTTATTTTCACCAAGAAACCCACCCTCCCATTGAACGGATACCGGAGCTCTTTTCCGGAGCTAAAATGGTCGGAAGGTAATAATGAATACTTGCATCTGGCGTCGAGGTTAATGGAGCAATAATTTTACACCACCTGTGTACTTTCATGGCGTGGACAAGGACAATTTTACGTCTATCATTTTACTCTGCGGCTCATTTTGGTTTAATGAGACGGTCAAGGTAAGCAAATAACAACGTGGTAATAAAATTTCAGCACGATAAACCCTGAATGGTACACATCAGCTCTGTCTGACTGAAAGTACCACTACTGAATTCCACGTTGGCCTGTAGGTATATAAAATGTAAGATAAATTGCAAAGCAGTCGTATCGATTGAGACAAGTACCTCGTGCAAAGGTGGGCGTCTAGGACAATGAATTCCTATTTACGTAAATCTACGTACACTACAGAAATACGTAAATATTGACTTTTGAAATCTTACTGAATCGCGATACAAACACACGGCCAGCCTGATATGAAACTGTGGCTCCAATAGTCATATACTTTTTCTTAATTCTAATATGACAGGGTTTCCTTGTTATCTTATATGAGTGTGCAACCCGACCCCTCAATATGAAGGGTGAAGAGAGGCAGGTGGTGTCTGAGAATAGGATATAGACCATATTAAAATTGGACGGAGGCGTGGACTGGATTGATCTGGCTCAACGTAGGGAAAAGTGGTAGGCTCTTGTATAAGTGGTAATGAATGGACAGCAGGGCAAACCGTACAGTGTTCTGGTGGAACAATGTTAAGGAAAGAGACCGCTTAGTAGATCTTGGAACTGAATGGTGGATACCAGTTTATCATAAAGAAGTATGGTGGGAGTGACCTGGGTGAGTACAAGTAACAGTGGCGGACACTGAAATACCTTGACTAGCTTCTCAAGAGGGACGTTAGTTCCGTGGAGTTATTTAATATTTACAGACTTTAAAAACAAGATAGGCAATGTAAGTACAACGTAACACTGAGGCGTGTTCGCGTAATGTCCTTACCAACTCGACTAAACTTACAGCCTGATACCATTTCACTCGGAGAGAGAGTTTTTATGGCCACTTTATTATCGCCGGAAACAATAAAACCTATTAAGATATTCCCTGTCAAAGGCCCGATATTCTTGTCCGATTTTAACCAAATTTGGATTTAAAAAAATACTGTCAGAGTGGTCCTCAACAGAAAATTTCACGGAGATCCGTCCGGCGGGAGTCGCGATGATACCTGCAGACAGAGGGCCACAGACACGAACAAACACAAGAAAGATATAGACGGTTGGTAAAGGTAAAGGTAAAGCAGTCCCATTACAGGCCTGGACAGGCCCAGAGGGTCCCAGGAAGTAAAGGTAAAGCAGTCCCATTACAGGCCTGGACAGGCCCAGAGGGTCCCAGGAAGTAAAGGTTCCCAGATATCATGACAACGGCACAGGATGGTGGTAGGTTGTCAGCCTTACGCTCCGGCCGCATTTACCCCCAGGAAATGTTCCTCGTACTCATTTCTGTTAGAGGTGGGGTCGAACCCACGGCCATGGTGCGATCGGAAGGATTTTATGTCAATGGAAAATCCAATGACACCAGCTGGGAACGAGCCAGCGACCTTCCAATTTGTAGCACAGCACTTTAACCACTGTGCTGCCGCGTTCCCCATTGTCTGGTGGACATGACGAAAATATAGGCGCTTTCGGTGTCTACTCGCTTAAAAATCTAAAAATTTTGACCTTATTTTTAATTTACACGATCTCAATTATCAATGTATAGTAAACAACTTTAAATTAATATCGGAGTCTGAAACTCCGATAAAAGTGATAAAGAAGATAACACTACGAGAGATATATGTAACATAACTTGAAAATATTAAATATCTTCATTAATCCTGTGTATATTGGACAGTGCATCATTGTGATAGTTGAAGAATAAGAGACCAACTTGATGTCGCTAGTTATTATGTTTTATTTCACTTCTTCTATGCTCAACATGTTTCGGACATTAATACATCCATCATCAGAAGCCTGCGACTTTTATATTGTATCACCACATTTGTCGTGTGTTCTTTTTTCGGTGTGGCTGGGTTGGGGTGGTATCCGTGTAGCAGGCTGAAGCACAGCTTCAGCCTGCTACACGGATACCACAATAGAAAAGTCGCAGGCTTCTGATGATGGATGTATTAATGTCCGAAACATGTTGAGCATAGAAGAAGTGAAATTAAACATAATACCTAGTGACATCAAGTTGGTCTCTTATTCTTCAACTATCTTCATTAATCTTTAAACCAGTGTGGGTTAAGGAACGCAAGATGAAATAAACCTCTTCCTCCTCTTGGAAGCAGGGTCTTGTTTGTAGACCATATGCTTTGACGGAGACAAACCCTGATAGTAAATGTTGGTGGGAGGGGCATAAAACACGTCTGTATTAACGGAAAATCAATTACGGTAATTTGGACGACATGTAATACAGCCGGAACTGGCGGACTGCTTGCCTGACGCCATCATATAAATCCAGCTTCCTGCAAGCGTAATTGCGTGTGAAGTTCCTGAGGTCGGCAATTTATCTAAGTACTATTATAAAACCCTGCTGGGACCTCGAACCAAACACAGTACTTTGCCACTATAAACAACCGACCTGTTAATTACATACAGCGATAGCTCCTAATAAGCCGATTCTTATAACCTTGCTGGTTGTAGGAGACAATATTAAGTGAATTCAAAATTAAATAAAATATATTTAATAAATAATGTGACAGGTTTATTCATATGACGCCTTATGATACCGCACTTCTAAACCACTATGGCGTTAATATATTTAAAGTCACCTAATCAACTGTGTGTGTGAGCCGAGTAGCTCAGTCGGTATAGCTACTGGCTACGGGCTGAACGGTCCGGGGATCGAATCCCGGTGGGATCGAGATTTTCCGCACCTGTCCCGACAGGCCCTGGGGCCCACCCAGCCTCCTGTACAATGGGTAACGGGTATTTCCCGGGGGTAAAAAGCGGCCGGTGCGTGAGGATGATCCCTCACCCCCTTCTAGTGTCGTGGTCAAGAAAGAGTAGAGCTATACCTCTACTCTCCCTATGGGCCGTACGGCCTGTACAGACCTTCAGTGCCTGTACAAGGGTTCACTTTACCTTTACCTTATCAGCTGTGGAGACAAGTGTTTCTCAAACTCCTAGAATATTACGACCTTGTTCTTAAATTCAAAATATTTCGAAAGCCCTCAGATTTCAATATATGAAAATTTAAGCTACGTCAACTTAAAACATTATAACAGAAGATTACTGAACTCAGAAACATTTTATGTGAATGCACAATGTGTTCGCCACAACAGTAATAATGGAGGGTAAAGGGTGAAACAAGTGCTGACTGTAGGAACAAGACTTGCTGAAAATCAGTAGGAACTCATGGGGCCCTCGGAAAAACTCCTGCAGTCCGCAAGCTGGAGACCCGTGGTACAGCTTATGTGACGTAATATGGAAGGATGACTGAGTAACTAAATGAAGGATGTCGTTGTGAAATATTTAGGAAACTGCATCAATAAGTTCCAGAAAATGTTCAATAAAAATAAGAAAAACAGCAGTCATTAAATCGGTCTAGTCCATAAAATCGAATTCGGAACCTCAAGAATGCTAAGCACTGAACCGTTAAATTCAATACGCTGAATCGTTCTTGAAAGGTGGAAGCCCAGTTGACCTCGCGGAGCCTCGCCAAGAACGGAGCCGTATATGAATGTAGCGTCAGTTTGCACGTTTCAAAAAAAAAAAACGGAGCAGGTACTTCCGTATGGTATTGCTGTTTTCTCAGACCATTTCAGCTAAAGCAAAAAATCTTATTCAAGCGAAAGGTAGCATAGATATAACATTAATGGCGCCTAACACGAGGCCTTCCGACGCGTAGGAAATGGAGATATATTTTTTCTGTGGCGCAACAGCCCCAGTGGGTAAGGGTCTCCTCATTATTGATGCTTAACGATCACGCCCAGACACAACACTCTCGGCAGGAATCCTCTCGACGAGTGACCGGCCTAACGCAGAGACCTCTACCTGACAACACACAACACTAACAAGAGACAGCCATCCATGCCCCCGGTGGGATTCGAACCCGCAATACCAGCAAGCAGGGCCGCAGACCCACGCCTTAGACCGCGCGGCTACTGGAATCGGCAAATAGCGATATTAGTGAACATACATTTTTGCCCTTTCGAACTGGACCCAGTACATTTTACAGCCTAGTTACGTCAGAACAAACATTTTTCGTCCCAGTGTGTTTCTTAAAAAAAAACTACACTGAAGTAATAAAGTCGCTTATTGCAATATTATAAATACATACTCCCCCTATTGTCTCCACCTTGTCATGGTGGGGGGGGGGGGGCTTGCGGGCCTCAATGACCTTACGGGCTATGCCGGCGGGAATTTTCTGTTCCTGGTAGGGCCTCCGAAGCCGGACAGGCCGTAAGAGAGATCTCTAGTTCTTTCCTAATGACTTCGCTTCTTATTTTATCCAGTCTCACGGGATACACAAGACTGGATAAAATAAGAAGCGAAGTCATAAGGAAAGAACTAGAGATCTCTGGAATACAAGACGTGAGACTCAAATACAATCAAAACTGGATCAACCACCTTGAAAGAATGGACAACACCAGACTCCCGAAACACGCCCTCAACTACAAACCTCGAGGGAGAAGAGACCATGGACGAACTAGGAAATGATGGAAATGGGTCGATGCCGGAACAGGTCAAACGACCTATTCCATGGAGGAAGACGACGATGATGATGATAAATACATATTGCTGTCGTCTAATCAGGATGTTGCGTGCAGATACCTTATGTATAAGACGTCTTTTAAATAACTTAAAGGATAAGTAAATAACCAATAAAGTTCCTATGAATATTCTTTAAACACTTAACCAAGATTCAAAACGGCCATATATAAAAGAGACGTGTTAAGTGATTAAGGTTCCCTAGTAGGCAAGTTTGTGTTAATCAAGCGTATTGTTTTGGGTTTGGAGGCAGCGCTTGTGGTAGGACTAGCATGAAAAGAGGAAGCCAGTGTCAGTCAGTCAGACACTGTACAGGAGACAAGTTGACGTGCAATGGCGACAATGGGAAATTGGTCGCGCGAAGAATTTCGCAGTGTGAATCGGTTTTTATGTGCGAAATTAATTTTCCTACCGTAATCCACAGGTAAATGATAAAGGTGTGTTGTGAACCACAATGGAATGTTTAAGCTCGCGCTAAGATATGACATATGCATCAACGTGTTCGGAGATTGTGTTGAAAAATAAAATACAGTGAAATAAAATTTAATCTCTAAGCTAAAATCAGTGTTGTAATGGCATCTCGTTTAATTTGTATGTCTTAAGGAAACTTACGTTTTGGACCACATTCCTGAATTGTTGCTGCACTAAAAAGATATTCACCTAGCAAATATTTCTGCACTAAAAAGATATTCACCTAGCAAACAATTCGGAGACAGAGGAACGGAAGCCGGGAAGTATTACTGGATGAAGATATGATATGATATAATATAATATAATATAATAATTGAGATCATCACACCGATGGGTAGATGAAGGTCTACTGGAGCGTGACATCGTACAGACTGGTATATATTGAATTACCAAGTTTTAAGAGGAATATACTGCTTCCATCTTAAATGTAAAATATGAAGAAAACTGGTTCTTCAGAAACATTGGCGTTCATCAAGCATACTAGTCTTATGTATGCCTCATGTTCTAGAAGATTATAATCTTGAATTTGAAGTACCACGATGTACTGAATATGGTTATTCAACGTGTATGCCTGGTGTACACGTACTAAAATGAGAGTTGGGACTCAGATACATTGAATCCATACAAAGGCCAGAACCAGGCTCAGCAACATTTCAATGGGTTCCTATCGATTTTACTGTCACAAGACCAAACCTCTTTAGTCTACCTGGTGCTATACTCAGGTAATGCATCAGATATGCCTCAAATTGAAATTCCTGTATCTGAAAATATCGGTATCGACTTTCACTTTCGATATCAGAAACGTTACTTAGCGGTTGGAACCCAAAAGGATTTTGTGGAAGATTTCAGCGAGTGACATAGAATTCTAACATGAGATACGGCTCAAAAACCACTTGACACTTGATGTCAGAACAGAAAGACCTTAGGTAAGAAAATTTCTTCGTCTTTGTGAGACAATATGTGCAAGGGATCCGGAAGGGCTCAGACAGCGTGTCAGCGTCAAAGGGAGACACTACGAACACTTCAGATAATAAGTAAATGTAAGAATTTTGTCTGCAAAGCTCCGTTACTGTGTCACCTCCACTGGCAAGTGCCTTTCGCGCCACTTTGTACATAAATTACGGTAGGCATATCGTAATATTTTGGGGACTTTTTTAACCTTTGATTCCCCAGATAAGAACTGCTACCTATCATGACCTCCTAGACACCCATATGACATGTTGCTTAGCCACAATGAACACCTTCGAACTTCACTGGCCATTTCTTCGGTCACGGATCGCACACATTTTCTTAAGCAACTTTAGTGTAATTACACAGCACACATAGACATAATATGATACCTACCGTCGATTTAACTATAATAAGCTAAGATATAGCTTGGTAACAGCATGGACCCCTCATGTAACCCACATCGCCCAACCTGTCCGACAGACACGAGATCTCGTGCCCACTTTACCCCCTCCCTTCCCCATATAAACAGCCCAGATATGTTTTGTATAACTGCTTAATAAGTATTTCATGTACAACCTGAAGATGGTCATTAGCAAGCGCCGAAACATATAGTTGTACCTTTTGTAGAAAATACTTTATATTCTACCAATAAATAGAGTTGTGTTAGACACTCTACATTAGTTAAGCAAACGGGATTCAGAAGGTGATACGTGCATCCGTAACATTTAGTTTGGCACAGTGCAGTACGCCCTTATATGCAATACACACACACATATATTTACACATATTCTGCGGATTGGAGATTTATTCAGAATGACTATAGATAAAGAGGCATATTTGTCTCTGTGCACGCCGTGAGAAAATATAGGGGGGAGCAGAGACATAACTCCACGCATTCTTAACCTCAGCCCAAGATACAGGTGAGTGGTCCCGGTCTGAATTTTTTTTTTTTAATATTTCCTATTTCAATATTATTTTCTCTTTTAGTCGCGTAGGCGAATTTTTGTTTTTATATAAATTACCGTTTAATTAATTTATTTTAAGCTACGTCATTTCCGCTCCCCTCACATCTACAGGACAAAATAAAAATAACCTTCTATTGAAATGCATGTATTTATTTCGATATAAACAATATGAAAACACGCACACAGCGTAACGTTTCTGATTCGTTCTCTCTTGTTTTATTATTTACAAAGAGGCTACAAATTCAGATGAGAAGAAATTTTATTCTATCTTACTCACTTACTCCATGGTGCAGAGTCCTTCTTGAGAAGCTAAGTGGTTTGCAGCTAGTCAAGAAATTCCCCGCATTTCACGGAACCCGAAGGTTCATTACCGCACTCACAAGCGTCCGCCACCTGTTTCTATCCTGGGCCAGCCCAATCCAGTCCATATACCCACA
>Ga0131853_10022525_pt1 | contig 11394 bp, 6 predicted proteins | sample TergutLab28metaG_FD_92764 | JGI IMG/M metagenome (GOLD analysis project Ga0131853, IMG submission 92764) | Labiotermes labralis P1 segment gut microbial communities from Petit-Saut dam, French Guiana - Lab288 P1 (version 2) (version 2) | ecosystem: Host-associated > Arthropoda: Insects >...
ATATTAGGATGGATCTCCAGGAGGTGGGATGTGGGTATATGGACTGGATTGGGCTGGCCCAGGATAGAGACAGGTGGCAGACGCTTGTGAGTGCGGTAATGAACTTTCGGGTTCCGTGAAATGAAGGGAATGTCTTGACTAGCTGCAAACCAGTTAGCTTCTCAAGAAGGACTCTACACCATGGAGTAAGTAAGTATTTATAATATTTATCATTTATTATTCATCAGACTTGCCATCATCACTCATAACTGAATCGTTATCCATCACCCAGTCACTTATCTTCACCATCGTCCTCCCATAGAATGTCATCTTCGGATCCATCCAAAGCATTGCTAATGCAATGGATAACGGTTAAAGCATTGGTAACATCCAATATTATTCAATCAGTCTGCCTTGTAGGCAAGGAGCGGTTGAAGGAAAGGTGCGGATTAGAACCGCAAACTAACTTTTTTTTCATTTGAGAAATCAGCAAAAACTAGTGCGGATTAGATTTGATAATATATGGTAGATGTTTTTTTTTTAATGTTTTCAATAATACAACAAAATTTGTTTTCAGGAATTAATACCTGTTCAGCATCTCAGTTTATGCAATCACATGCAGGGACTGAATTACATCGATTAAGGGTCTTAGTTTTAATATAAAAATATATTTTCATCTAGGCACAACATTGGAAGACAATTTTAAAAGGAAACAGAAAAATTTAAAACAGCTACAGAATATTGTCAGTTTTAATATTTTTTAAAAAATAATTAGATCTCCCTAAAGTATGGTGTAAACAGCTTGAAGAACTACTATGTTTTAAAGGTTTGTACGAAGGCCCAGGGATGATTCAATATGAATTTAAACATGTAGCTGTATAAGTGATTTTCTTTATGAAATAGAGTTGTGTTTGACTGTGTTTTGTTTTTATTTTTCATTTGTATTATTTATTTGTCATTCATTTAGCGACAGTTTTAGTAAATGAAACTACAGAATGCTGAATGATATGTGATAATGAACAGTTACTTGTAAAAAGGAAACACAGTCATGTTCTAATGTACGGTCTCATCCTAGCACTTGTCTTGAGGGACTGAGGGAGACTGAAAAATCTGTCAGGAAGTCAACAGCCATCACCTGAATCTGAGTCTTCACACACATCAAATTGCAATAATGTGTTACTGAATATGAACATTGTAACTACCAGTAATTCATGGTTATGTAATTTTCTGTGCTACTAAGAAATTAAATAATAACACTCAACAATTCTTAGAGACCTTTCACCAGACAAAATTACAAAATCCCTCTGACAGCAGTGCTGTTTCCACCTTGCATGGGTGTCATACTAGTACAGGTGATGTGTTAGCAGGTACTGGGAAAGGTGACATCATCAACAGTTTGATATAAAACTGAATTAGGCAACATATGGATGAACAGATAGTTCATTGATTTAAACTATTTCTTCAGAATCCTAAAAGCATGTACATACATCCATTTTTTGTGTTCAGTTAAATAATGCCTGACAGCATTATGACACAAATGCAAGAGTATTGATACAAGACTATTACATAAAAAGACTAGCTCTTTTTAAAGCTTAGGCATTCAAGTTTTTATTACAGGCATGAACAGATGGGTACTTTGGTTGTTGCAAATGAGACATGACATGTATATCTGAGTTACCACAACCTTTGTCTGGCTGGCTACTTTTCTACTGTGTGTATTCATGCTTATGTTTCCGTGTGGCACAATAATCCATTCATACTTACATAAAAGTATGACAAAATAATCCAAAGTTTTTAATCCCACACACTTTGCTGCTTTATCATGAATACAGAAGTCATCTCTGATATATTTTTTATTTGATATTTAAAAGACAGCCCATAGCATAGCATTGTTGAGGTTTACTGTGCCAATTTGTTTTAAAATTGGGGAATTCCTCAGCTTTGATGGCAGGTCAGCCCAGTGTTCATTACACTGGACACAACTGTATGAAGTCAAGTGGCAATAGTTTTGAGTTGCTGTAGATGAATGTCAAAACATTTATGGCATCACTCCACACAGTTCTGTTTTATGTAAGTTCACAATGTCAGCACCTATATGCACTGTTCACAGTCCAGTCATACCACAGTTCCACATTTATTAAAACACATACTAACATTAATCAGTGAGAATACATAACACAAACTAAGTACATGAAAATATTTTCTAGACATTTACACATCTAAAAGCTGTGATACATTCTTACAGAACAATCTCATGTTCCATACTCCTGCAACAATATTCAGCTGACAAGTAAGACACAAGAAGGAACCTGCCAAAAATTATCCTTTATCTTCAGTTGTCAGTATTTCACTTTCTTAAGTGTCTGAAGCTTATTCAGAATCTACATTGAGGAAAGATATATATATGTACATATAAAGCAATGAAATGTACTAAACCTTATATATGTATAAAGTGTGTGTATATATATGTGTGTGTGTATATATGGACAACATTCACTGAACATGTAAGTGATGTTCAGTGTGAAACTTTATGTGACATTCAGATATTTGTACTGTGTGTAATGTCAATTCAATTATTGTATGCAACCTCAATTTCACACTCAGAAACTAATAGGTTTATTTAATTATTTCCCATACTACTCTTAAGACACCTCATGGGTCTGAACCATAACATGCAACATAATCAGTAACAATTTATTTCATATTACTAAGGGTCTGCAATGAGAGTTCATGTTCATGGAGAAACGTGAAGATGACATGGGACTGGAAATTTTAACAGAGAATCATGATGTGTTTTGAATTTCTGTGAAGCATCTGTCTTATATATTCAAATAACTTAATTAAAGAGAAGAAGCATATATAACTCAACAGCCAACTTTCTTCTAATGAACAGTTAACTGGTAAGCCATCCTATTTATAACTGACTCAAAATCTGTTTGCATTGACCCTCATCCCTTACCAGTGACAGTGCAGTTTTCAGGGTCTGGATACAGTGTGTGTGTGTGTGTGTGATGCTAGAGCACAGCCAGTTAACTTCTCTTACTGGACATATCTGAGCAATAAAATTAACAATTTACTAATTTCAAGGTGAACGTACAGTACTAATTCTGAGCAGCCCTCACAAACCAGCATACATCACTGACAACAGACTAGTATTTAAGAACAAGATTCTTCCAAACCTTGCAAAAACACCACCAGAAAACACCTGTCAGTTGTCCCCATCTTTTCTGTTTCAGCAACCAAAATGACCATCCAGCATGCTACATAAAGTACTCAAGGAAACTGGACACGGACATCACTGAAAGAACAAAACCATACATAAGTGCAATCTCAGGCAAATCAAGAAGGGATAAAATGCAACAGAACCATGGAACATAAGAATCAATAATATGAGGGGCACCAACTCCTATCCAAAAATCAAACATAAAAGCAAAGGTCTGGTCTGGTAGGCACTGCAATTCAGGGAGGAAGTTGCCTTGGAAGGATTTCAAAATTCCAGAGGGGCAGACTCCTAAGAGAACCTGGAAATTTATGCAAGATAAATGAAATACAGGTCTTTGCTATGGGAGAAGACACTCATTCAGGCTTAGGATGAGGAAAAAAGGAAGACATAGGCTGCTCAAAACAATCCATTCCACATGCTGAAACAAAGGCAACCTTGATTTTCATTTAGAATAATATTTTCTCATATACTCTCAACAAAGACTGAAGTAAGTCAACCCTATCAGACAATGCCAGAGAAGGTACATTAATGATCACTTCTTCCTGCATACCAATTCATCAACGTACGACTCAACATATTATATTAAACCCAGGGAACCTGCACAACACTGTTAAATTAACCAAGAAACAAACAATTTGAGTATACAACAGGGCCAGCAATGAAAGCAAAGTGAAGCATGAAGATACCTGATATTTCACTGATGTTTCGGCTTTGGTAAAAGAATTTATATTCAGTCACTGTAGTCACAGCTTACTCCTTCTTCTCATGAACGACATCTGCAACACAAAAAGTTGAACTAATGCAACACCCAACCTATCAACAAAAACATTACATAATTACTGCGACTGAAGGCAGTTTGATATACAATTTCACAGATATTAACCAGTTTAGTTTGAGTATTTCATTTTGTATTTTAAGTTACACTCATAGGTTAATGGATATCATGAAATACTTCCCAAACACAACACCACCTGTTTGCAGCAGTTTAAAATGCTAATCAGAACCGTTAGCAACAGCATTCCTTTCTAATAAATAGTAAACAATGCCTGAAAAGCGAATAAACATGTAAATTGCATGTGCAGTTGCAAAATTATGCCGTGTGATCACTTGTTTCCATAAGTAACACACATTTACTGGTGCAGCAATATGTAGATGCTATTTCTACATGAATCTGTAATCCCTTAGATGCAAAAATTGTGTTTAAAATTCCATCAATATCTTGACTATAAGATATATTGTAATACAAAGCAAAATCCCAATCTGAATATGTCAGATGCATAGGAAAATCAAACCAAAATAAGCAGAATTGACATTTAGAGTCCCTTTATATAAGATTCTCAAATACAGCTCAAATTTCTCTGCCCATGACATCAGACTGAATCTGGAGATCTTAGCAATTGATTTTACAATAGGACAGAAACATTTGGAGTTGAATACCTTCTCCCTCATCATCATCAGCATCCATGATATCAGCACAGCAAATAGAATGGCAGATCAGACTGAGGAAGCCAAGTGGCAGACCAAACAAAACAGCTGTTAGCACAGGATTGCCATGCCACATCTCAGAAAGTGATGTACGGGCCTCGAAGTAAGTACGGTACAGTCTCGTGGGCAGTGTGTTGCCACCATATCTCTAAGGAGATAAAAGTATGCTCAAACTCAATGTACACTGTCAAGAAAAGGCAGAAAATATCATAAAGTATAAATAACCATCCACTAATTTCAAAGACATCTAAACATAATTTAAATGGGTGGGGGGGAGATTCAGTACTCAACATATATGTAAGAATGACCAACAAGATGCACGCTTTTTCTCATTCATTTATTCCAATCAAACTATGGTAAGTTCCAGTCTCATTGTGTTAACTGCTAGACATCTAACAGATGCATGGTAAAATACTATATGCTGTGCGTACAGTAATAACATCCTGATGATGAACAATTATTTGTTTGAAACATGTAGAGGAGAGTTTAATTGGAATAAACTAAAGAGCAAAAGTGTGCATCTTGTTGGTCATTCTCACGTATATATATCACAATGCACGGTTTAGAGAATGTAAAGTTCCATACTCACCACTAATTTACACAGTTCCTAAAAGGCAACAAAGGAGGAACACACTTTTTTTTTGTGGTAAAATATATGTAATACAGCATACACTGATTATTATTTCCACACTGGTATAAATTCAACTGCAAACTAACACTGCCTTTGTACCAGCTGGGACAGAACTGGTCCTGAGCATTACTTGGATCACGATACTGGTGACACATAACTTGAGACACACAAAACCAGTAATGTCTAAGACAAACCCTAGTACTACACACAAGTAGCAGAGCAGAAATACTGATACAACTCTGCTAAAATACTAGCATACCTAACAGGATAGTTGATTAAGCAACTCCATGGTACAGGATTTTCTTGCAGCAGTTTACGGTTGAGTGGGCTTAAAAAATTATGTCTATGAAACCAAGAGATTCATCAAAATCACTACAAAAGCCACCCAGTGGATATCACACCATGCAGGCTCAATCCAGTTTATATTTTCATAACCAGTCTGAAGATTTATTTTAATACTTCCATTCTATCAATGCCTAGGTCTCCAAAAGGAATTGCTTATTTATTTTGTACACATTGGTACTGAACTTCCCACCCATGTCATACTTCATTTCATCATTGACACAACAGCTGAACACATGCAAACTTATGTAATTTTCTTTAATTCTGTGTTCATTTATCTCTGTAAATATGCATGTTCAGGCATAAATGTTTATTCTTGATGAACATATATTCACTTTTATAATAGCATATTTTGTATAAACAGATTATGTCTTAGCAAAACCCAGCGTGAATCAGAAAAAGCTGGCACTATACAGCATGACTCACTGGAGCAGACTGGTTGTGAATTTGTTCCAGGAAGATGGTCACTGCTTCTGGTGTGAGCTGACTTGGATCATCTTCTGGGATGTGGTGATGTCTTGTGGTAGAGTTTACCACCAGCAGATAAGGAAGTGGCACCACTGACATTGCAATGGAATTGGCCAGTTCTGGGCTCCCTACCCACCCAAACTGGAACCACCTATGAATACAACACACAATAAAAACATCTTTAAGAATACTATTTCTTGGGGCAGTCCCAGACATCTGGTCACTGTGGTGACTTAAGTTTTGTATGGTGGTCCCTAATAATTGTGGATCCCCTGTACATAATTTGCTTTGTGGCACCTTTCTGGCCCTGAGAATTATGAGATTGCTCAATGATTTCTGGAACATTTGTACAACCCTACTACAGCCAAATCATCTAACAGGGTACATGCTGGGCTTCTATGCTACAGGTCTATGGTTCAAATTCTATTGCAGTAACACTAGACCGAGGTTAAAAATATGTTGTCCCTGTGTCTAGGCAGAAACCTGTGAAGGTATGTGGGGTGAATGGAAGTAAACATTCTCATATTCTTAACTCAGTACTAGATGGATGTGAATGATCAGCTCCATGCTCCAACCGCTTCACCCCATGATAGACGGCTGGAGGAGCACCAAGAGATCATTGCAGAAATAAAAATCCCGTACCTGAGAGGAATGAAACCCCAGTTGTCCAGACCATATAAAGTCACTTTACTTAGTGGTGATCTATCTGTTAGAGTGAAGGAAGGACCAATGCCAATTTTAAGGATCTATCACAATTTTATTAGAGTTCTTACACCGTTACCATGAAAAATGGTCCAAAATTTCAATGCATTTTATTGTCTCCTGCTGTGCTGTATGCAGCATGCAAATCCAAAATACTCACTTGTGAAACTTTTCTCTGTTCTTTGTAATGACAGATTCAATCATGTCTCGAAACCTGCAACAGAGATGCACACCAAAATCTACAAGCCTTATATTATGAGTAAGTCTACCAAATATATATTAACATTTAACGCAGAGCATTTACATGATCTGTGTGATGAAATAATACCATGTGAAAGTCAAAAGTGTCAACATTTCCATCCTGGGATTTACTTTGCAAACACCTTCTTGTGTTTATATGTATATGACCTCATTTTTTATTACATAAGAACAGACAATTTAAATCACCCAAACACTGGGGTGGCATTTGGACTCTAACTTGAGTGTTTTTAACTAGCAATTATATCAGTGCTGAAAATATAGTTCCACATTCATAAACATACCTGCTCTATATTTTAACAAAAAGCAGCTGAAATATGACACATCCCTGAATTCTACGTTGTCATATTTAGCAGTATAAAAACCCATGAAGATGGCTGTGCTCTGAGATGAAGCCATGTATGTAATCTAGCAGACATACATCAGTGTCAAAGGAACCCACCCCACATCTTCATTCCTTCACCCTGAAGATGGTGCAGTAGTCCATCCAGAGTATTGTACAAAATTTCAGTACCATATTTGCTCTAAGTTCCCCCAAAATGAAGGCATATTTTAGTCTAACAGTATCTTGATGCCAAGTCAGATGGACTGCATGCATGCCATAGCCAGAGGGTGACAAACAGCCAATAAAGTTTAAACATTATATTCAATGATGAAATGTCACAAGAATTTGTATTAACAAAAAAAAAAAAAGCCAGGGTAAGTATTTTGTGATTACACTTATGGACATACGTGTTGGATATAAAAACAAGAAATGTATTCAGAATTCTGACAGAAAACTCTTAGGCAAACTCAGGAATAAATTCATGAGGTTAACCCTTTGGCACCAAATGTTTTATATTTCTATACATATTTATGTTATATATATATATATATATATTTTGTATATATAAAATGCGCAGCATGATGCTCAAAACACCGAATATCATATAAATATATATGCTTTTATGCAGCCCCCATTTAAATTCCAGTCTTCTGCAGATCACAATGGGCATTTAATTCCAGTGCCAAAATGATAACATTTGTTTCAGGAAAAGACCATGAATTGGATTGAACTGGCATTTGATGTCCAACAGGAATGTTTGTATTTATGGTGGTACATTGACAAATTAGTTGTTTAGGTAACTGAATGTCTCTGTTGGTTGGGTTGTCACTAACTGGCAAAAATCTAACAGCAAAAACTCATTTAACTTCTTGGATACTAACTTAAGTCAACCTGAAAGTTCAGTATACTGTTCAGGTTTCCGTACTTACACAAGCATTTCAGTGGGGATTTCCAGTAGCTTATTCTCTTCTACAATAGCCAAAACAAGATATTTTTTGGTCTGCATAAACTGATTGATGTTTCCTCGTGTTACCTTTGGGAAAGTGGCAAATCTCTCAACATTTATCCAGTCATATACTGAGGCATTCAAGAACTCCATCTCCAAATCTTGGTTAGCTAGTTCTGCTATAATCACACAGGACAGACAAATTCTAACTCAACATTTATATGGGGAAATAACAGGCTTAAACCTGCTCTTAGAACAACAACAGCACTGCCACAAGGAAAATCAAGTGAGCAAAATGATCCATATATAACAAGAAACTCAGGAAATAAATTAATAAGTCACACTAAAGAATCATATCATAAAGACCTGCAGTAGTGGCATGATATTACAAGCAATCTTTAGTAATAAGACAACAATTACACTCAGAAAAATTCATGTACAAGTAAAACATTGTGTTTATAATATATTTCTTATAAGAGTAATCATGAATATTTACTTCATCCTTGTAATCTAAAAATTCATTAATTGATGTTTGCATAATATGCAACTGTTTGCAGGGTTTGCTATCAGTCTATGAAGCTGTAAATTCTTTCTTGTATTAATACTATGCACAGAAGAGTCAGAAGTGAAATATTCTGAATTATTTACAAAAAAAAAGTCATTAAAGATTATATATGTACAGTCAATATTTTCAGTACTCTGAAGATAGTTTTACATAATGTTCTGGATCCTGTCCCAATCATAATTCTAAGACTTTGCCTCCCTTATTTAAAAACCCTTTTACTATCTGAAGAGGTACCCAAAAATATATTACATACTTCATTACAGAATGTAAATATGTAAAGTAGACCATTTTAAGTTTTTTTACATGTCTAAAGTGATACACAAATCTAAATTTTGGTATTATCTTTACACCGCGAATCTTCCATTCCAGATGTTAATTCCCACACCAAGAAATTTTGTATTTGTTACTTATTGAATTTTTTTGTCTATATAGGAAGCATGAAATGATTCACCATCAAAATAGTATGATTAACTTTTATTACATTTTTCTTATTTATATTCAAAGGTAATTCATTCACTACAAGCCATTTACTCATATGATTCAACACACACACACACACACAGATCTCATTTGCAAATCCTCTACATCTTTAGCAGTGATTAATACACTTGGAATGTTTGCAAACAGTAGGGGTTTAGAATATGAGTTTATCCTAACAGGAAGCCTTTAATATGCGGAATGAACAATGAGGGTCCTAGAATTGATCCCTGGGAACAACATACTTTAATGTCCCCCAGTAGAAAGATCTTTGCTGTTGATACTGTAATATTATTTCAACTTTCTTCTTCCTGTTTATTAGACATGATTCAATCCAGTAAGCATTTACTCTGTGAATGCCATAATAATACAATTTAGCTACAAGGATTTTGTAACTGACACAGCCAAATCATAAGAGGTACATCCTACCCGTTTCCATTAATCAACAGAAGTAAGAATATTATCTGATAATGTAAAAACTGCATTTGAAGTAGGAATTCCTTTTCTAAATCCAAATTTCTCTGGTACTAATAAACTAACTTGTACATGTCGATTTATTCTACTAAACAAAGCTGATCAACAACACACACAACAAACTGCAATGAATGCCTTCCCCTGCACTGAATTTCACTGAAGCATACTTGAAATACAGCCTGTAAGTCTCACAGGCTCTACCTGCCATGCATTGCACCCACTTTCTGAACAACAAACTGATAAGAAATAAAATGAAACATTCCTTAACAACCTCAGCAGACTTTCAAAACCAAATTTTATCAAAGCCCACTGATAGTGTTGGTGATGGAACATACTCAGATGGATACAAATTACCATTATGCAATCATTTAACAGAAAAACCATGCAAACCTTCAGTGACCAGTGCCACAACAAAGATAAATTATTCTACTACATACAAGTAAGTCTAAAACATGTATTTATAGTATATTCGCTCTTATACACAGTTGATAAATTTATATAACAGACAAAACACACAATAAAAATGAATATGAAAATTATTGGCTATGCAGTTTCACTGAAATATGTAATCAATATGTTAAGGATTTTACTAACCTGGAAAGAAATAATGTGAGTTCTCTTTGTACACATACACACTAGGAACAGACATAAGTGTGACATGCTTTCTTGCAATTTCAGGAGACACTGAATAGAAAAATCCATGAGGTTGAAATTTTTCAGCAACATCAGAATAAGATTCCTAGAAAAACAAATGAGAAGTAAGAGATCTTGATGACTCAAAACAGTAGTAACACCCAATTCAGACATCAATTATACAACAATTACATGATTTACCAGCTGTTAGATACCTAGTGACAGAATTTTACAAAATATTAGTACACAGAAACATGTATGAACACCTATGCTATAAACACATATTAGAAATGGCTGTTCTGCCTATGTTACCAACTTGACAATATGTTCTTCAGCAATTAACAACAGTTTGCTAACACATTTCTTTCTGGTTTATTGTTTAACCCTTTAAATGATGAGTTAAATCCCATCTGCCATTTGCTGGCATTATTAGGAGCTGACCAAGTTAGCATGATAAGGCTTAAGATGCCTGTAGCTCAGACAATACAGTAAGTAACAAAATGGGAAGAAAGCAAAAGGAAGTAGTCACAATCAAATTGAACTACTATGACCTCATTTTCCTGGACAGCCTGAAGAAAACCACAAAAACTTCAGTCAGCACAACCACACTTTGGCTGGAGTTTAAAACTTGGGACCTCCAAATTTTCAAGCATAAGTCCAATGCCCCTAACCAAATATTCAGTGTAGGTTACTCAAAAAATTCCATGCTGATACAGAACATGAAACAATGCAAATGCACAGCAGGATGACCATGTGGTAGAGCTGCAGCACAGGCACACATGGTATCTAGTGACAAATTTTTGGCAAATTTTATTTACTTCATTTACTACATCCACTGCACCTTCTATAAAAAAATTTTGACTTGGAGAAATAAATGCCCCCCCCC
>Ga0131853_10022526_pt1 | contig 11394 bp, 2 predicted proteins | sample TergutLab28metaG_FD_92764 | JGI IMG/M metagenome (GOLD analysis project Ga0131853, IMG submission 92764) | Labiotermes labralis P1 segment gut microbial communities from Petit-Saut dam, French Guiana - Lab288 P1 (version 2) (version 2) | ecosystem: Host-associated > Arthropoda: Insects >...
AGATATTCCACTTCTAAAAGTCTGTATCCACTGGAAGACCGAAGATATTCCACTTCTAAAAGTCTGTATCCACTGGAAGACCGAAGATATTCCACTTCTAAAAGTCTGTATCCACTGGAAGACTGAAGATATTCCACTTCCAAAGGTCTGTATCCACAGCAATTTATGTTTCAAAATAAACAAATAGTCACTAGGAAAAGGTATGCAGTCAAACACAACCTAATCACTGAGGTGTATTGAATGACTGTGATGGAAACAACTACATGTTTCGACCTGTATTGGCCATCATCAGGTTGTCTAGGGAACTTAAGGGCTAGCTATATGCATGTGCGCGTGCATGGTGTAGAGATCTCCACATACGCATAGCTTGACAAACCGAATCAAAACAGGAGTCAGATAAAACCATCACAGTCATTAAACAACTCAGCGACTAAGTTGTGTTTGACTATATGCCTTTTCCAAGTTTCACACACACAACGGGGATGACACACTTCCTAGAAATAAATAGTCAATATAAATCTAAGTGCGCCATCCCCATTATGTGTATATAAACGAATAAGTGGGTATGTGTTCAAAAACACAACTATATATGTCTAATTAGATGTAATATTCTTAGATCGAAAAACTATATATTTCGGCCGATAGTGGACATCATCAGGTTTTTTTCATTCGAATCAATTACGATTATTCTACACAATTGGCGTGGTGGTGTGTTGATGAGGATATCTCAACATCAAAACCCTTGCTGGAGCAAACGTGTACATACGTGCACATAAAAACTCCTATAACGCAAGTGACTGATGCACGCCTGGGACATTCATATAGTCAACAACACTCATGGCAGTGATTCCTGAACGTAATGTAATTATGAAGCAGTCAGAAAGTAATTACATTTGTTAACAATGCAAAATCACACACTTTGCCAATAAAATCTAATGAGGGGTCTGTTATTAACTTAACAAATTCATGACATCAATTGTATTAGGTTGTGATGCAGCAAGGAGGTATCTATGCTCCTGTTAGCAATGCAGCATCATATTATTTCAATACTATCTAACAAGCTATCTCTGCATAACATCTCACATTCATGACATCAATATTCAGTTTAGTTAGGAAACAGTCAAGAGGTACATACAGTTTAACTGGCACTGCAGAATTGTACTTCTGTGGTAACATCTACCATGCTGTCCGCTAAGAATCGACACAAATATTCAGTTATCATGTACTACATTATAAAGCAGTCAGCAGGTACCTATGCTCCAGATGGCATTGCAGCATTCTACTCTGCTGTAACTTAACAATGCTTAAAAATCATGGCATGCCTATTTGATGAAACTGAGATTGCTGTGTCTATCACTCTTACATCTACAAATGAATCAAATGAAATGCTATCTGTAGCTAGAGGCAGGAAGTGTCAAAATTTCTCACCAAAATTTCAACGGGCTTTATGCTACAGATACTTCCCAGCTTATGACCACAATACCATCAGTGAGCATGGTCAATGCAGTAAGCACATGTATGAGTCGAAGCTGTATCAAGTTCCTTGGTTTTTATTTTCATCAGCTTGTTGCATTGCACTATACAGTCCTCTATTTTGGTGCTTGAAATGTGTTTACCTCTATTACAAATCATTTTGTTTTCTAACGCCCAACAGAGCAAGTAAGAATAAAAGTGAAAATAATAGAATTAGTGATAAAGGAAACAGACAGGCGAGATTTGGAAGTGAATATAACGCTAATAAGGCAACAAGGAAGTGGTAAATCACTGAGTCATAGCACATAACATAGGCCCACCCCTTCAACAATCTCTACTATTTTAACCTTTTGGCGCCGGAATTATTTTTTTTAATTTTAGCACACCTGTATATAAAATGTGAATAATACAGGAACCAAATACGTTAAAATTATGAAACAAACTGCATTTTTTAAGAGAAAAAAATGGAGTGTATACACCATGTTTAAAATATTCAGTACCTATATTTGTTGAATAAATATATAAAATGCAACTTTACAGGTTAGCAGTGCGGTACGACCACTATAGTTGACATTAGGCGTCAAAAGGTTAAATAGAAATGGATGGATTTGTAATGCAATGAGAGAGGACCGTCATCAATGAAAGACACGGTAATAACAAAGAAAAGCAAAGCCCGTTCCTTAAAATCAAAAAATTATCAGTATGAACAGTAACTGTAATAAACTGCGTGGTTATTGCACTATTTACATCATTATTTATATGGATTTATTATTCACATGCTTTTAATGTTTCCACTGGTATTATTTCGTAAGCAGCATGCACATGTTGGTGCTTTCAAATAGTTCTGTGGGTAATGTGGAGTTGAGACTAGGAGAAATGGAAGTGGCACACTATTTCAAACACCGTTACCAAGATAAAATTACCACTACAATTTTTTAAATGTATCCTTCACGCATTAATTCTGTAAAGAAACAGACTGCCTAACATCTGAATACTTCAATATAATTTTTCAAAGATATAACACATGAACAGCCAGTGAAGTACACAAAATACAAACCTTGGCTATACTGGAACTACTAGTCACTGTACCATATTCCATGCTTTTAAATATTTCGGCTACTAGGTTAGATTTTGGAGAACTTGTTGTGCCAGCCATGGCAAAGCAAACCACTGTAAGCAGAGGATGTCAATGATATATTTCAGCAGCAGCTGCAGCAGCTAATCACACTTGTGTCACATTTAAAGGGAGGTAACTATAAAAATGAAACAATAATCTTACATAGAACCTTTAATTCAAGACAAAGCAACAAACATCACTGGTGCACATACTAAGTCACTTTATGTATCAGGATCTTTAAAGAACAGTATGCCCAAGACAATCTGTTCATAATGTAAGGTTATAAGTATGGTAATGATTTGTGATGTAAATGTGCTAATTTAAACAAATGTTTGTTACTAAAGATGACAGATGTGTCTACTTCTCTTGCATCAGGAAGGCAGCAGAATGAGTGGGTTGCAATGAGGTTATCATGTTCAGATGACGTTTCCAAATAAGTAACTTTATAGCTTATTACATACATGAATATACGGGTATATTGCATTTTCAATCATCTGGATAGGATTACTGAGGATGTTCTACCCTTACCTCCGGAATACTCAGAAAAATGGCAGTAATGTTTGCTTCATTGAGTAACCACAACAAACTTTAAAATTTATTCGAGCATTCACAACTAACGAGTATCAGAGAGTTCGTATGGTAAATCACTGATAACACATATATCTATTCTGCAGAATAGACTGGAATCAACAGGAATAAGTAAGTAGAAATACTCAATGCCCGATTCTATCGGCAAATTTAATGCCGAATGCAGTACATTAAAACGCATGAACCATGCAAATATTCCTATATTAATGCGGCAGGTACCCCATCTCACTCTTATCGGCCTAAAATGACAAAGACCATCCAAAATTATTACAACCACAGAAGACAATGCACGCCGACCGTACCTACATATTCTGGCTAATCATACTTATTCGACGCCCATAGACGACTACTGTGCGAACAGTTAAAGAAGTATTTGTTGTTCTTTTAGCCACATGACAACTTCATCAAAATTACTCATTTATTAGATTCACTTATAAGGTATCACGTCACTGCTTCCATGTACCTTCAAACTGTTCAAATATCTTTTTTAATTTCCACGTTGCTTCTTAAGCCTCTCCCTAAGAACATTGTACCCAGACACACGACATTCGAATAGATATGCATGTGATCACGGATTAAAAATGGCGCGAGTGGTGACATCCTTTGGTCGTAGATGGGTACTACTAACCAATCATCCACACAACGCTACCGTCTGTGAGCATGGATTAGTGTGTGGCAGGCGTATTAGTTCAACAGATTTGTTCTTTGGAGATCGGCGCTTGGGATGTTTCATGGGCACAGATCTAGTATGGTCTGCGCGTAACTTCATGCACTCCACGTACAGATCGCAGCTACGGCCTACAAACATATTCGCATTATTCCCCATTTACACACACACAAAATAACGGCCAGCTGGTGATCGTCTTGGCCAATCACAAAACGGCTGTAGTTCGTGGCAGGCAATGTACATTCAACCCCAGCATTCCACGCCCTAAACCGCAGAGACCATACATTACATGAGGTTGTAACGTACTATAAACGGCTACTGTATTAGGTTTGAATTTTCCACTGTTTTACTATTTTAGGTTTACCTGTAGAATACGGTAACAAGTGTATTTACATAGTACACTAATCTTCCTGATAAACGTAACAAGATTAATCACGTCTGCAGTGTATACATACCTTAGGTAGCTCATTTGTAAGAATACAAAAATTTACCAATAAAGGCGTTCCAACCTAAATGGGTACATATTTAGAACCAAAAGCAATAACTTTATTGAAGTGTTCTCACTAAACTAACTGAAGCTTCTCCAAAAACAAAACTCTGAAAAAAGTCTGGAATTAACTGTAACACACCATTCAAATCTCGTGACGAGGAGTCAATCCACCTGCAGGTCCCTTACAATTTTGTGCAGCCATAAGTTGGTACAAAAGCGATCTGCGAGATCACCAAGCATTGAACATTACTTTTATTCTTCATAGGCTGTTAATCCTCATTTAGTGTGGTTCTAGGAACCAGAATGTATAAGATGTAACAACATTATGACATTTTGACATGAAGTTTGTATTCTCAAATTTTATGGCACAAAGTTACACTAAATTTCCACCACGGAACTTCACATCGTACATATATCAACCCACCATGACTAGGTGACATCAGTGAGCCAATGGAAAACTGAAATAGCAAACACTTGGAATGTACCTGAGAGAGAGTTGGATAAACCTACACCACAGATATGGCGCCAGTGGAAATTTACGGTGCCAACTGTCACTGCGCGTACACTAAGTTTTGCTGAACAATCGGGCTCAGTCACAAAGCAATGGTCCATTCAATGAAACATACTGTGATAAATGGACCCACAAACGACCTACACACAGATGTACACTTCATTGTTCACAGTACGAATTATTTTACCCTTTCAATGAAATGCATCTGAAACAATGGCCTTCTTGATTATCTTTCAGGAAAGTGGGCAGTGTCACTCTGCTGATACAATATTTTCTTGTAATTTCACACTGGTCTATCTCTTCTATGTCTGTTTGCTGCAAAGATTGGTGTGAGAATGCAGTGGTAACCTTGCCACACACAATTACAATCGTCTTTGACACCTTACAATTGCAGGGAAACTGGACAGGAGCCATGACAATCCCACTCAGAGGTTGCACAGCATTGGTACCTGGTAGGTAAATGTTGGATCATATCCAGACATGCTAGCTGATTCATGTTGAAACAGCACTGTTTGACTGGAAGTGCCTTTTGTACTTCAGTCAAATCTGAACGCTTGCCAATTTATACCATTGAAACATGATTTCAGTTTTCAGTTTTGGTAATGAACTTGCAGAGACCATTAATCTAAGAGGAACCATCACCTACAACAGCAACCGTATTAAAATAATTTATTTACATTAGACAAGTTTTGGTCATTTGGGATCATTACATGTCAGTAATTTAATATAGCAGGTGCTGTGCTTTCTATAGATAAATTCCATCAATACAGCCTGAAATTGCATGGAAGAATTTAATACAAATTTCAGCTCTGTCTGCTATGATCAGCAGGAAGATCTCTGCGAAAGAACACTTCATGTGTAACTTACGTTTATTGGACTGTGCATCATTGTGATAGTTGAAAAATAAAAGATCAGGCTGAAGCCTGCAACACGGATACCACTCCAACCCAACCACACCGAATCTCCAACACACAACGAACCAAGAACAATACGACCAATGTGGTAACTCGACAGAATAGTTGCAAGCTCCTGGTGATGGATATATTTATGTCCGAAACACGTTGAGCACATAAGATGTGAAATAAAATAGCAAGTGACATCAAGTTGGTCTTTTATTCAACTAGCAAAATCTCCTTTCTATGTCAATATCACAGTGTCTACTCGGGAATGCTTTTACATTCTGTAGTGTTCATTTGCCTTGCCAACACTTGGACAACAGTTTAAATAAAGATGAAACTTCATATGATTACAATTTCAGGATAATGTTAATATTGCATACTGTATTATATTTACACAAACCGATTAAAACACATGCTTACTGCAACCATAAGGTGTTGACTTATACACCTGAGCCTTGTTAAGTAATCTGTAAGTTCCACAACAGATCTCATGAGGAGTGGAAGAGCATTTCCTTGGACCTTGCTGCAGTTCTCATGTCTGCCTGGCACAAGATTAATTTCTTCCTATTCTCATACCATTTGTCCCTAACATTGGCAAGACACGTCTATGTAGGTAAACATAGGAGACATACTGTTATGTTGATCTTAACTTCTTTGCATGTGGTTTGCCATCTCCTCTCTGCCATAAATGACACAGCAAGATTTCCAGAATATAAGAGCAAACTACTGAGTAGTCAGAAATTAGGTGCCAGTCAAAAGTTTTTGGTTATCAAAAGTGACTAGGAAACTGCATTTTTCAACCAGTGTTCACAGGTATGCAGAGTACCGGTGAACGTCCTGTACTTCTGAGCAACAACTGTTACAAACCCAGAACACACACTGTTACATTCCTTATCCTACTGTCAAGTTTCATTTCTCACCAACATTTGGCTTAGGTTTATAAGTTTACTGTACTGGTCTTCTCCCCACAGTTCAATTAAGACGAGTCAAAAATTTCTCCAGACATTGACAGTCGTTGCAGAAATGGCTGAGCGGCACATGACAGCAGTTGGTAGTCCTCTTCCCACATTGAGTTAACCTTATATTTAGTTTCAGACCGCAGCCTTTCTAGTAAAGCTTGAGGATCAAATTGACGCTTTGGTGGTTTCGCAGTCATCAACAGGATATGCCTCACAAAATCAGAGAACGCAGACTGCTCACTGGTTGTTTCCTACAAAGTTCAGTTTTATTTTAATTTCAGTACCATTCCTAGCTTTATTTCATACAGGGTGGGGCAAAATAACCTCTCCTAAATTTAAGGTGAATAACAAAAAAACTATTCGAGATAGAAAAATTTTATTTTTGGATTCTGAAACTACAACATGGGAAGTTTTAAATCATATAGTCTTAAAAAGACTATCTTGCAAGTGGTGGCCGTTGTTTGCGTGTAGAGCGCCAGGGAGACTGCAAAACAGACCGTCTGACAGCCTTGATGTTCTCTGGTGTTCGAGAGGTCCGTGGTCGTCCTCATCTTTTTTTCAGACACACTTCCCGTTTCCCTGAAGTTCTCAACCCACAACAGAATGGATTTTCGGTCCAGTACTCGGTCCCGAGGGGTGATTTGGTAGCGAGTACAGAACGCACGCTGCACCGCTACGATAGAGTGACTGCGAAATGTAGGTTTCGACGGCAAATGCGTGCTTCTCGTTGGACCACACCATCTTTACGACTGCGGAGTGTTGTAACAGGAACTTCCCTACTACCTGCACCTTTCGAGCCCAACCCCGCCCTTCTACGGCCTTCTCCTCCCTTCACAATGCCCTACTGAAAGTAAGGAGGTATTTTGCCCCACCCTGTACATGCCTTCTATGACCCAATACTCAAAACATAGTTCAGTAACTTAATTATTCTTAATAATGTGTGGATGACAATATATTGCTATCCTTACCTCTTCAACTGTACGGTCCTCCAACTCTGCCAATATCTGAGAGTCTACTGCTTCATCTTCTCTTAATTCAGATGCCTCGACTCCATCAGACAAATCTTGCTGTACTGAATTACCAACAGGTAACTTATCTGCATCTTTGTCTTCATCACTAATATTGTCACCTTCTGCGTCTTTCCTCACAGCATATACTCGGTCACTGTCATCGGCTTGATATTCTAGGAAGTCATCTGTCCTTGCAGGTGTGGTCAATGGCTTATCTTCCTGCTTTCTGCCCAGTTCAGTTGCCATTATGTCACCACTATTAACTTGCTTCTCAGTAAATTCCCATCTACTTGAATTTGATTCGATTGGGAAATCTTCAGAAGTACTGTCAAATATGCTGATATTCGGCACACTTTTACTGTATATTGTATCTAAATATTGTTCTTTTTTACTATGAGGTATTCCTTCATTTTCGAGTTGATCAACATTTGGTGCGGGAATACGCACAACATCAATAGCACCACCCATTTCTGACACAAGTTCTTCAATATGACCCTGCTTTTTTTTTAACTGTTGGTCATCTTTAGTGAAGTCTGGAGCTTGACTTTCAAGCGTGTGTGAAGGGATCAAAGGCACAGTCTGCTGACCTTGCTCCACATGTAGTTGCTCATGACTGGATGTGTTACTCACTGTGTACAAAGAGTTCATTTAACTAACAATTTCAGAAATAAGAGAACAGGAACTTAAAATTATATAAACCTAATCTTCCTTCTACTAGCCTCTACTTACTTATTCCATGGTGCAGAGTCCTTCTTGAGCAGCTAACTGGTTTGCAGCCAGTCAAGAAATTCCCCGCATTTCACAGAACCCAAAGGTTCATTACCGCACTCACAAGCCTCCGCCACCCGTCCCTATCCTGGGCCAGTCCATACACCCACATCCCACCTCCTGGAGATCCATCCTAATATTATCCACCCATCTACGCCTAGGCCTCCCCAGTGGTCTCTTTCCCTCCAGCTTCCCCACCAAGACCCTATACACCCCCCAAAAAGCAAATACACTACGTTAGGAAAAGCATTCACTGAGAATGGAAAAAACAAGATTCGCCCTTTCTCATATTTGGTTTCCAGCCTACCTTCCATACTTAGGACAGTAAGTATCAATCATATCGGATTTTCTACTGAAATGATGATGAAACCAGATCACGTTTATTAAAATTCACATTATACAATTAGAGGACACACCAAACATCATGATGCAGTGAAACTTGGAGAATACTGAATGCAGTTTGAATCTGTACTAATGTAAATTATGCACTGACTGGCCTGCATAATTACGTATTTTTATTGCGAACCTCATTACACCCTAAGCTGAAGCATCCGATAAAATGTACACACCATAAAATGCTGCTGCTACGCTGTGCGCTACTTACTGACTTGGTACGTTCATTTTTTACCTACCCGTCTTATTGTGGTCGGCCTGCGGTGACCTGCGACCAACAGACAATGGATCGCCTCTGAAAGACCCACAGTCAAGACTTGACATCACATCTTGAACATCAACCTGGCGATGTCCACTGCAGCAGTGAAGAGCACCTGGATCTATAGGGTGAGCCTCTGTTAAACAGAAGAGAATCAACTGCACATTACTTGCACTGCCACTCAGTTTATTTCATTTAAACACAATGGAAGAAGCAGATTGAAACTAAGACTTCTGATTAGCTAATAAATTAATAACATAACACAAATGATTGCAAGTTGTTATCTTCCCTGCTCCACAGTTTAAGATTTACTCAAATAGAGCAGAACAGAATAAAATTACAGATCTTATGAAATATGATCTCTGATAACTAAGCAACAACACAACTGCCATTCCATTAAGGGACGCAATAAATGATGATGATTTTGTGAAAATTCATACTTCATGAAGAATACGGTCTTGAAAATTAAAGAATGTAAAATTTTCGCGTACTAAAAACCAGTCATAAACACACATAAAGCTTCATGCAAAACTCTTGAGCACATAAAGGCTGCAAGTGACCAGCCTGACACTAGCTGTCTTTACCCCAGGACATAGTCTGAACCAAGTGGTGAAGAGGCAAGGTTGAATTTCCCTAACAGAAACAGAAACCTGCACATCCAGTGTGCAGTCTGCATTATCCTAACTCCAGAACATGACCAAAATTAATTTTTTTCTAGAACCAAAGTGAACCATCATCTAGAAAAACCATGAAATGATACTACAAGCCCTGACAGCAGTAGAAAAGTACAAAGGGAGATGGACTATACCTATCAATGAGTGGAGGCTTGTCCTTGTTGCTAGTTTCCATTTACTATCTTTCCTGAAAATTACCCACACATACATACATTCAAGTGTGTCACAGAGACACTAGGATGTGGAAAAAGTCATAAATACACAAATTTACAGTTTAAAATGCTATAAACATTTCACAAAATGTTATTACAAATTACTTTATTTTTTTCTAACCATGGTGCAACAGCCCTACTGGGCCATGGCATCCTCACTGTCAAGGATTTATGATCATATTCAGACACACCACACTCAGTACGACTCCTCTGGACAAGTGATCAGCTCATCGCGAGAGACCTCTACCTGACAACATACAACACTCACAAGAAACTAATATCCATGCCAACGGCCGGATTCGAACCCACAATCCCAGCAAGCGAGCGGCTGCAGACCCATGCCTTAGACCGCGCAAACACGGGGATCAGAATAAATCTTTACATGTAAAAAAACCATCTAGAGTACAAGAAGTGTTTATTTAAGTATTTTCATAAGACTTCTTTAAATTCTGCCTTGTTATTCTTAAGAATTGTCAGACCGGTTGGTGAATTGTTGGAAATTTTGATGATGGCACAAAAATGTACTTTTCTGAAAACAGGACAGGTTGGCACTGCGTTTACGAAGCTGGTGCTTACTCACTGTATTAATATGAAAAGCAATTATCTGTATTATCGGCATATGAATGAAAGGATAAACAGCCAACTCTGAGACCTAACACAAATAATTTACAGAAATAACACGAATCAGTCATGAAGAGGAATGGAAAACATAGTGCATGGGTCAGATCACAACTGACCCAACACCTACACAGCAGTATGTTTGGACAAGTTCACTTTCAAACATCAAAATACGTTTTCGTACTTTAAGATGTCCCGTCTTCTGTGTATTAATCAGATCCACAAAATACACATAACCAACAAAATGGACTTCAATATTCATGATATACTTTATTAACAATTTCTCCCCAACATGTTTCAGCCGCTACTGCTGCCATCTTCAGGGTGATATTATTATTACAACAATAAAAATGCACAAATGTGGTTAGCTGAGTTGCCGCAACTACATAACAATTAAAAATTATTAAACTTCAGTTAAAATTGTATAATTAATATACATGTAGGTTAAAAATGGATAATGATTAAAATCTTGGCAGTTAAAATTGTTTGGTCTGTGAGGAGTGACGCTTCATGCTTTGTGTAGTGATGTGTAGACGGTGTTGTATACTGGTATACCGGTTTGGTCTGTGAGGAGTGACGCTTCATGCTTTGTGTAGTGATGTGTAGATGGTGTGGTATACTGGTATACCGGTTTGGTCTGTGAGGAGTGACGCTTCATGCTTTGTGTAGTGATGTGTAGACGGTGTGGTATACTGGTATACCGGTCTGGTCTGTGAGGAGTGACGCTTCATGCTTTGTGTAGTGATGTGTAGACGG
>Ga0131853_10022527_pt1 | contig 11394 bp, 10 predicted proteins | sample TergutLab28metaG_FD_92764 | JGI IMG/M metagenome (GOLD analysis project Ga0131853, IMG submission 92764) | Labiotermes labralis P1 segment gut microbial communities from Petit-Saut dam, French Guiana - Lab288 P1 (version 2) (version 2) | ecosystem: Host-associated > Arthropoda: Insects >...
AGCAACTTTCCCAAAGTAGCTTGGCTCAAATCTTTGTCTTCTCGAAGATCACAAAGAATTTCAGAATAAGTCTTCATACTTCCTACGCTCCTACTTTTATAAAAGCGTAACACAGGAAAAATACTGTTGCTTCGTTTGACAAATATAATCTGTTGATATAATATGATATACAGATAATATTTGTTAGTCGGTGGATTATGAAACAAACTACTTGTAGACCAGCCTGTGCGTTTACCGGGCATCGTCCGAGGCGTTTCAGCTTTGGTTATGATGAAGAACATGAAAAGTGCAATCAATTAAAATCCGTGTTGGCAGATCAAATAGCTATGCTAGTGGGTGCAGGCGTTACTACCTTCTACACTGGCATGGCACTCGGTGTAGACCAATGGGCGGCCATGATTGTGCTAAAGCTGAAAAAAGAGCTCGATGCCTTGCGCCTGATCGCCGTACTTCCCTGCGAGACACAGGCCAACAAGTGGTCTGTAGATCAGCGGGAACGGTATTTTAACATTCTGGCGGAGTGCGATGATGTGATTACTCTAAGCCGTCACTACACTCCCACCTGTATGTTTGAACGCAACCGCTATCTTGTGGATCATGCAGAATATCTTTTGACTGTATATGATAACGGACTGCATGGCGGCACTGCTTACACCGTTCAATATGCAGAGGAGCGAGGGCGCAAGGTTATCTCAATTCATCCAGACACCTTGCATATTGCAACAGAGATAGATTTGGAAGCTCTTAGGCGTCGTGGATACCTTCGCATTGTAAAATAAGTTCCTTCAATGGCGTGGGGAAGGGATAAAAAGTGACGCAAAGACACTCGTTCCAGAGAGAATGAGTGTCTTTGCGTTTTGCATTCTCTTAGTTGCATCTTAAAACAATTTGTCCAGCCGGCCAGGGAAGTTCAAACTTCGACCTGCAAACAAGGTGTCCCATATATTGGACACTTGCTGTGGTTTAGGAAATGTTTTCCATATTCCTCTTGACAAAGCGTCTGTGCGTGAATATAATCAACGCACAATTAATTGTGCGTTTTGTGAGAGGAGGGAATTTCCGTGAAATTCGGAGAGAAATTGCGAGAAGAACGTGAAAAGCGTTCACTTACGCAAGAAGAGCTGGCGAAACAATTGGGTGTTAGCAGAAACACCATTGTCAATTATGAGCGCGGTGCAAGCCATCCCAAGGAGCGGCAAGTTTACTCTAAGTTGGCAGAGGCTTTTGAAGTGGACATCAGCTATTTTCTCACTGACGATGAAGCGTTCTTAACTGAAGCCACTGCGCGATATGGGAGAAAAGGCACCTTAGAAGCAGAAGAGATATTAGAGCACACTTCCGCTCTATTCGCTGGTGGAACACTTTCAGATGAAGATAAGGTCGGCTTCTTACATGCCATGCAAGCCATCTATTTTGAATCCAACGAACACGCAAAAGAAAAATTCACCCCGAAGAAGTATCGGAAGCCGAAGCAAGCTTCTGAAAGCTAAAGGGGGTATTCTATGGATCATATTTATCGTATCTACTTGGAGGCGATGAAAGCCGTTGAGCAATATCATACACGCGACCCGTATGAGTTGCTTGATTGCATTGGTGCATCAGTACATCTTGTACATGACTTTGCGATTGATGGCTTGAAGGGATTCGCGGCAATTCGCAAGGGCAAGAAATTTGCCGTAATTAATGCAAGGTTAGATGAGCATGAGCAACGTATCGTGGCAGGGCATGAGGCAGCGCACCTGATTTTGCACGAAGAGGATATTCTAAGAAGTCCAATGCAGGCATTAAAGGATTTTAACCTGCTGGTAGACCCCGGATGCTTAGAGAATGAAGCCAACAGATTTTTAGCCGACTTCATCATCAGCGATGAAGATGTGCTGGATGCGGCTTTAGGCAAGGAGCATGACTTCTATGCCGGTGCGAGAGCCTTGTGCCTTTTGCCGGAACTGTTTGCTTTCAAATTGTACAGCATGGCACAGAGAGGGTTTCCAGTACGGAATCCTGTAGACTTGAAGAGCGATTTTCTACGTCAGAGAGTGTGATTGTATGCATCTTTGCCTGCTCTGGTCTAAACTATTTTTAAGAAAGGATATATCCAGATGAGGCGCGAAACACGGGCGATGAAAAATATAAAGCAGATGTGTGGTGGATTGGCACTCTGCCCTGATGATGTTCTACATAAGTCTACACTTGTTATGAAGATATATCGTGATGTCGTTTGGTTGACCACGCGAAGAGCTGATTCAATGAGAGAGGAAACAGCCGCCTACTCGCAAGGACAGGAACTTGACGCCGCTCTTACTTACCTCGCGGAATTTGCGCCAACGGAGCGAAAACAGGACTTTGAGGCAAAAGTGACCAGTCTATTTGAGACCAAGTGGATGGTTGACTTGATAGATACTGCCATGATGCGTGTCTATGAATATCCCAGCAATGGAAAGCTGTATTTTGATATATTATCCAAGAGCTACATGACAGCCTTTCATTATTCCGAATCCGAATTGTTGGAAGAGTTCTGTTTGGAGCGTAGTACCTTTTACGACCGCAAGCGAGAAGCAATCATGCTACTTGGTGTTGCGTTATGGGGCTTTGCGATCCCGGAGATTAAAAATGCTTTCATGGGGACAAGCCTTACATCCGAGATGTCAGAAATGCAGTTGTGTCTGCTATGCGGGTAATGCCCCGACAAAACCCCGACAGATTCCCGACGAAATACGGACAATGTACGGACTGACTGCGGACTGTCAAGATGGTAAGATGTGTACAGTGGATAGCTGTGCGCATGAAAACTAAATAGTACAAGAAACAGACCGCCTACGCTGAAATTAGCGTGGGCGGTCTGTTTCTTGTTGCGCCGGTATTCCATAATAATCGGCGCGGTCAGGCTTGACCGGAGACACCTTATGTTGTCTCCGGCTTTTTTATGCCTTGACATTCACGTGCCAGGAAAGAGGGACGGCGCGTGAAGAGATTTAAATGGCTCTGCTCAATTGCCAGATATCCGTAAATTTTGGTTTTGCATCACACGATCTGAAAACCAAAATTTATGGAGGATGGACAAATGCAAAATTGGAGAAGCTACAGAAATTTCAGGAGGTACAGGAATGCTGATGACTCTTACACCTGCACCATCACAGTGGATGGTACGAGATTAGAGGTTAGCGAGGAAATTTATGCAGCATATGCGGAGATTGGGTACAAGATGGAGAACATGGAAATTGGCTTAAAGCATGATCGTGTTCTCAAAGATTCGGAGGGCAAAGCAGTTCGAGACGAATATGGGCAACCGATCATACTGCCTGAACGTGAAGTATCGCTGGAGAAGCTCATTGATGAAGATTGGGAGTATCAATCATTCGAGCCATCTCCAGAGGAGACCATTGTCAAGCTACTTGGGGTTGTTGAGCTACGTGTCTGTCTTAGTTTGCTAGGCGCAGAAGAAAGGGAGCTTATCAATGCCTTATTCTTCAACGGCTTAACCATCCGCGAATATGCCGAAATTACAGGGCGAAGCAAATCGAGCATAGATAGGCACAAAGTAAAAATACTTGGCAAGCTGAGAAAATTATTAGCGGACTGAAAAATTGAGCGGGACAAGAGCCGCTTTCGGAACGACCCCTTATGAGAGGACTAAGTGAAAGTCGCCCCGCACCTTGAAAAATGCCAAGATGTTTGCCTTGGTCATATCGGAACTACGGGTACGATATCCGCTATGCTGTGCGCGACAACTGTCTGTAATGGACACGAGCGCCCCTCTCTCCGCCTATGCGGAGTGGGCAGACCAAAGGCATGTCGGAGATAATGGTACTCCCCCAAGAGAACTGGGGCCGGACAGCGCGGAGGCGCGATTCGGGGAAGCGTCGTGCGAGTTGGGATAGATTCGCGGGAGCTTCCGTGTGTGGTGAAAGCCGCAGCCCGTTGTTTCCCCGATGTCCGGGTATTGAGAAAAATAGGGCATAGAGCAAACCGAGATTTATTCTTACCGTCAACTTTGGCGGCTTTGCTACTGCGGCGCAGATAAGCAATTCTGCGCTGCACCACAAAGCTGTCAAAGGAATCTATGAAAAAGGGATGTTATTGAAATGCAAAATATTCAAAGTGAAATATCTAGGGCGATTCCAGATACTATATCTGTCAATCTTTTAACCAAGGGTGAACCACTCTTCACAGCTTATGGTTGCGTCCTCTTGGAGCACGACACCGGAAAAAGCTATATTTGCACTGCTGTTAATCTAAAAACCGGCAAGTCCGAAATAATCAGCCGCAGCAAGACACCGCTCACTACATCTCGCGCAGATAAAATGGCGGAGAGGTTACGCCAGTCAAGTGTTGCCGACGCGGGTGTGCTCGAAGCAGACAGCGTACCCGGCGGTCAGTTAGACCTCCGCAAGTGCAAGAGAATCCTGACCGCTGTATTCAACAACATTCTCCCTAAATATGGCTACAAAGTCCGCAATGCACAGGTATCTTTGGCAGAACACATCTTGGACGCCATTAACCGCCGAGGCCTCTCTCTTGCGGAAGCAGAAGTCGGCACTGGCAAAACGCTGGCTTATCTTCTTCCTGCAATCCTTGCCAAACGCGGCAGACTCAATGGCTACTGGAACATGAGTTTTCACACTGGGACACCCTATGTCGAAATGGCGAATATGCCCATCGTTATCGCCACATCCAGCATCGCGCTCCAAAAAGCCATCATGAAAGACTACATACCGGCACTCTCTAACATCCTCATGCGGCATGAGGTCATAAAGACACCGCTGACCGCTGTGATGCGCAAAGGACGTGAACATTATATATGTAAGCATAGACTGCGGACACATGCTCAATTTGAGCACAATGCCAAGACGAAGAAAATCCTTGAGGGATTGCTACTGCCTAACGCAGAGATCGACCTAGCGGAAATTGAAGGGCTGACTGCGTATGTGAAGCGCAAAATCTCCGTGCCGGATCGTTGTAGCAAACATTGTCCAAATCGGGATAACTGTTCATATCTGCACTTCCGGGAACAGGCTAATTCATCGGCGATAGACATTCAAGTCTGCAATCATAACTATTTGCTGGCAGATACCCTGCGTCGTGCCAATGAGCAACGCCCACTGATTCCAAACTACCAGAGCATTATCATTGACGAAGCGCATAAGTTCCTACAAGCAGCGCGATCTATGTACGGTGTGGAGATGTCCAATCTTACTCTGTTGGAGATCAAAGACGGTATCTTTGATCTCAACTTCAAACATGGGGAGGTGATGAAGTTTGCAAGAAAGGCGGCGAAGAAACTCTACACTGAAAATCTCCGACTATTCCGCAAATTAACTGAAACCGCCACCTGCGAAGAGACTGAGGATGAATCAGACCGTATGACCGTCGCAATAGACGCTGAAGCCGTACAGTACATAGGGAATATCCGTGATCTATCTGGCAAGCTCATCGAATTGCTGACTTCCAAGCCTGTTTCTGAAAACAGTAACGGACGTAAGGCGCAGATCATTTGGGAACTTACACAAGTCCACAATCAGGCCGCTATCCTTGCCGGACACGAGAAACTCGTCTATTGGATCGAGGTGCCGAAGTCTAATGCAGAGGCTGGGGTGCTCTTTTGTGCGATCCCCAAAGACCTCGACAAAAAGCTATATGATGACTTGTGGAGTCGCGGCATTCCAACCATCCTCACATCAGGCACACTTTCAGCGGCAGGCGACTTCTCTCATATCAAGCGCTCGCTTGGTATAGAGCGCGTTAGCCGAAGTCGTTTGACGGAGACGAGCAAGCCGTCTCCTTTTGAGTATTTTGAGAATGCTTTGTTGTATGTCAGTGAAACGATGCCTTTTCCCGATCAACAGAGTAGGGGATATATTGCCGCTGTCGCAGATGAGGTTGAGAAGCTGGTTACAGCGTCTCACGGTCATGCTGCTGTGCTATTTACGAGCTATAAGGCGATGGATATGGTATGGGAGCTACTTGCAGAGCGGAACATACCCTTTCCCATGTTCCGGTTGGATAAGGGTGGTCTCCGGGAGATTGAGAGGTTTAAGCAAAGTGGCAATGGTATCATGTTTGCGGCAGGTGCTTTATGGGAGGGCATAGATATCCCTGGTGATGCGCTCTCCATGCTCATCATCGTTAAGATGCCCTTTGCCGTGCCTGATCCGATCAGTGAGTATGAGCAGACACTGTATGCCAATATGGATGAATACAAAGAACGTGTCATTGTACCAGAAATGCTTATCAAGCTAAAACAGGGCTTCGGACGGCTTATTCGTACTGAGCACGACACTGGTGCTGTAGCGATACTCGACAGTCGTGCGAATCATTCGGGTGCATACCGTCGATGTGTGTTGGACGCCCTGCCGGAGTGCTATGTCACCGATGATGTGAGCATGGTTGAGGGCTTTATGCGGGTTAAGAAATCATCCGGCTATTTTGAGTAAGTTGCATCACAGATCGGTTATTCCCAACTTGGGAATAACCGATCTGCGTATCATGTGCGTAATGGAGGGAAGCGTATGCGTGAAGACGCAAATACGTTAGAATTGGTAGACATCTGCACGGTTTCGGTAGATAGAACCCTGTCAAAGCGAGAGAGAATCATCGAATTTATTAAGCGGATAAAGAACCCATACCGATTCAGATGTAAAGAGTTCATTGTAACAGTTCGTTATTCTACGAATGGCCCAAGCTTTGAGGAGTGTTTAGAACAGGTTATGACTTAAATATTTTGACGACAAACTCGACTTTCTCGAAATACGGTATTACAATTGTGGGCGAAAAAGAGTAATGGAATAAGGCCAGCTCGCACCCCTTGATTTTCGGGAAGTTTGGGAAATCAGTAAAAAGGAGTGTGTTTTTCCATGGAAGAAATAATCTACCAAGCGGCAAATTATATTCGCTTGTCTGATGCAGACGAGGGTACAGACGAGAGCAATAGCGTAGGAAATCAGCGAAAGATCTTTGAGGCGTTTCTAAAAGACCATCCTGAGATTAAAATGGTTTCCGAATATGTGGATGATGGTCGGTCAGGCATTATCTTTGACCGACCGGCATTCAAGCAGATGATGGCGGATATTAAAAGCGGCAAAATCAACTGCATTATCGTAAAAGACCTTTCACGCTTCGGGCGCGACTATATTGAAACCGGACGCTATTTGAGGCGTGTTCTTCCTAGCTATGGTGTGAGATTGATCGCACTCGGCGATCATATAGATACGCTTACCGACAAGGGCGACGATCTCGTTGTAACAGTCAAGACAATCGTGAACGATGCGTATTCCCGCGATATATCCATAAAGACACGTACTGCACTAAATGTAAAACGAGATAATGGCGATTTTGTTGGTGCCTGCCCTATCTATGGGTATCAAAAAGCTGAGGATAATCATAATCAGCTTGTAATTGACGAGCATCCTGCGGCTATTGTACAAGACATATTTCGTATGAAGATTGATGGTATGAGTGCGCTGAAAATTGCGGGAAATTTGAATAAGCTGGGTGTACTTTCACCGCTGGCATACAAAAAAGCAAAAGGATTGCCGCACCCCAAGGGCGGCTATGCAGACAGAGATGGTGCGAAGTGGAGTGCAACTACTATTTTCCGCATACTACAGGACGAAACGTACACAGGTACGCTCATTCAAGGGCGGCAGGGGACGCTCAACTACAAAGTGCGGGACTTAATTCAGAAACCTGCAAATGAATGGAAGCGCACAGAAAACGCACATAGGCATATCGTCTCCCAGCGTGATTTTGATCTAGCCCAACGCATTATGCGGCTCGACACGCGAACAGCACCCGGTGGAGAGAGCGTATATTTGTTTTCCGGGATACTCATCTGCGGCTCCTGCGGAGCGCGCATGACGCGGAAATCCGTACCATATAAGGGCATAAAGTACCACTATTACTATTGTCCCACGACAAAGCGGCGTGGATGTCTCAGTGCTGTGAACTTAAAAGAAATAAAATTACACGACTGCATACTCGAAAGCCTGAAAGCACAGATCTCGAACGTTGCATCCGTTGATGCAATTCTGGCAGGAAGTGATGGTCAACGCGCCACACAAGCGATTGCGGCGCAGTATCTGACACAGATTGCAGAGAATGAGGATCAGTTTAAAAAGCTAATGAGATTCAAATCTACGCTCTATGAGAATATGGTTAGCGGTCTAATCACCAAAGCGGACTACAAGAAGTTCAAATCAGACTATAATGCCGATGAAACTCGGTTACACAATGCGAATGAGGTGCTTCGGCAAAAGCATGAAGATGTTCTATCCGGTAAAGGTGAACGCCTGCGCTGGATGGAGCATTTCAAACACTTTGATGGTCTCACGGAACTTGATCGTCGCATGGTGATTAGCTTGATACGGAGCATTCGCGTTGTGAGTAAGACAGAGCTTGAAATCACGTTTAATTATCAGGATGAATACGAGCAAGCGCTTGAGCTTCTCCGGAAAGGAGTTGCTTAACATGGCGAGGAAAAGCAGAAAACATCTTGTAGATATCGCCGTAAGTCCAGAGCACACTCCGGAGCGTGTGTACTACAATGCCGCCGCATATGAACGCCTTTCGGCTGATGATAAGAAGAAGCGTGGCGACTCTCTTGAAACACAGCGAAAGATCATTGAGAACTTTGTTGCGGTGCAACCAAACATCCGTATTGTAGAAACCTACATCGACAATGATTTGACAGGCAGGAATTTTGATCGTCCGGGATTTCAAAAGATGTTAGCTGACATTGAGTGCGGCAAAATTAACTGCATTATAGTGAAAGACTTAACCCGATTCGGACGCAACACGATTGATGCAGGATACTATCTTGAGAAATATTTTCCGGCGCACGGAGTTCGCTTCATCTCCGTTACTGATCCCTATGACAGTTTAGATGGCGATGGCGGGATCATGATACCGCTTAAAAATCTAATTAGTGAGAGCTACGCACTGGATATTTCTCGCAAATGCCGTGCGGTGCATCAGCAGAATATTGCCAGCGGACGATTTGTAGGGAGAGTGGCTCCCTATGGATTTAAGAAAGCACCAGAAGATTGTCGTAAGCTGATACCTGATCCAGATACAGCACCAACTGTGCAACAAATGTTCGATTGGGCTGCAATTGGAACTGGAGTGGGAGAAATTGCGCGCCGCTTAAATGCGCAAGGGATTCCATCTCCAAGTCATCACAATTTTGCCCGTGGCTTTAATACCAGTAAAAAATCTCTTGGAACTATCCATTGGAGGGATCAGACGATAGGAAAGATTCTTGCTGACAGGGTCTATGTGGGTGATATGGTTCAAGGCAAGACTAGAACGGTAGATGGCAAAACAATTTCGAATGATCCGTCCGAGTGGGTTTGTGTTCCTAACACACATGAACCCATTGTCAATCATGGTGTATTTAGCCGTGTTCAAATGATACGTCAAAATGTGTGCAATAAGATGAAGAAATCTCGGGAAAATTCGGTGCCCTATACGACAAATATATTCCCAAGTAAAGTGTTTTGCGGAAAGTGCGGACATCTCATGGAACGCAAGCGCAACACGAAGGGTGGAGCATATTGGTTTCGCTGTGAATCAAAATTGAAATTTGGCAAAGAAGTTTGTACAGTTGTTTCTGTTCGGGAAATCGACCTGAAAGTGGAGATTATGACGATACTGCACAAGCAGTCAGAGGCGATTTTGGGCAGATACATTAGTCTGGAACGGACTTCCTTTGACAAGGATGATGCCGAATTACATAAGATCAATCAGGGTTTAGATAGAGATGGGCGTTTACTCCGAAGTCTGTATGAGAATATGGTCAACGACCTAATTACGCAGGCGGAGTTTGTGCAGATGAAAGCAACCTATGAAGCGAAAATAGAAGTCCTATCGAATAGAGCGGATGAAATACGCAACCGCCGATATGAGGCGAAAGTCCATCTAGCCGAGTGCTATAATATTGCTGATGCGACTTCTGAGACGCTTGCAGATGATAAGTTGACTGCTGCCCTTATGGACAGACTGATTCAAGAAATCCGTGTACATCCCAACAAGAGCTTCGAGATACTATTTCGATTCCGTGATGAATTTGGGGAGGGAAGTAGGGTTGGTTAAATATATCATCGCAAAGTATATCCGGCTCTCTGTTGAAGATGCAAAAACGGATAGTCTCAGTGTGGAGAATCAGCGGCGTATACTCGATAGGTACATTGAGGAAATGAACATTCCCAATGTAGAAGTCCTGGAATTTGTAGATAACGGACACAGCGGCATGAACTTCGAGCGACCGGCTATGCAGAAGCTTTTAGAGCTTGTGCAACTGGGGCACGTCAACGCTATTGTAGTCAAGGATTTTTCCAGATTCGGGCGCAATATGATCGAAAATGGGTATTATATTGAGCGAGTATTTCCTCTGCACCGTGTACGCTTCATCTCAGTTTCTAATGGCTTTGATGCTGCGGAACATGAGGGGAGCACAGGGGGGCTTGATGTTGCGTTTGAGTTCCTGATCCATGAGCAATACAGCCGAGACTTGTCGCAAAAGATAAAATCCGCGAAACGTGCCAGAGCACTACGCGGTGAGTCTATCAGCAAAAACTGTGCATTCGGTTTTAAGAAAGTAGATGGACGTCTTGAAATAGATGAACCTGCTGCTGAGACCGTGCGCCTGATTTTCGAGCTGTATAGAGATGGTCGTAGCTTATCTGAAATCTCTGATCGGCTTCACAAAGATAAACGTCCTACACCGGGAGAACACAAAAAATGTGCTACCCATCCTACCTACTTATGGAATGCATCGCACATCTCTTCTAGGCTTCGTGATGAACAGTACATAGGTACATATGTTGCCGGAAAGACAACGTGTGTGGAAATTGGAAGTGGAAAGACTGTAAAGATAGATGAATCCGAATGGATACGGATCCCCGATCATCACCCGGCGATTGTAGATAAGGCGGTGTTTGAGGCAGTGCAGGGGAAATTAAATCTGAAATGTAAGCCGCCGCGCAAGCGAAAACCTAGAGCGCGCCAACAGCTTAATTCAAGTAAGAATACATTCGAGGATGAGATTATTTGTAGTGTCAATGATTTCCCGCAATATCTAAAGCATCAAGTGGGGGATGAGGTGCTGATAAAGCAAATAGAGAGTACCAAACGTACCCTCTATGAACGATTTGTTCTTGCTGAAATAGGTGCCGATGAGTTCAGAACAGAGAATGCCGCTCTTGACGCTGATCTTAACCGGATTTATAGTTGAAAAGCCAAAGCCCAAGCTAATTTTTAGCTTGGGCTTGACATATGACTGGTACCGGTGGCCGGGGTCGAACCGGCACGAGATTAGATCTCACGGGATTTTAAATCCCGGGCGTCTACCTGTTCCGCCACACCGGCATAAACAGCTCTGATATCGTACCACTCTTTGGG
>Ga0131853_10022528_pt1 | contig 11393 bp, 5 predicted proteins | sample TergutLab28metaG_FD_92764 | JGI IMG/M metagenome (GOLD analysis project Ga0131853, IMG submission 92764) | Labiotermes labralis P1 segment gut microbial communities from Petit-Saut dam, French Guiana - Lab288 P1 (version 2) (version 2) | ecosystem: Host-associated > Arthropoda: Insects >...
CAACATGGACCCGCAGATTGGTACGGTATTATATCTAAACACCTGCCTACATAACATAACGAAAAAACTAACATCTGACCTAACTTGAAAAACCTGCCGTGATGGGGGGGGGGGGAGACAAAAAAAAACAACAGCACCAAACACTTTCTTAAATATGTAGTGACGTCTCCGAAATACAGGCTGCCAACTTGACGCTTAGTACTACATAATCCTACGCCTCTAAAACACGCCAAACCCCGACTGAAACGGAGCGGCCTTGCAGTTCTAAGTGATTCAGCCAGTGACCCTTACTGAGCGAAAAGCAACGGGGGGGACAAGAAATGACCACCGACCTTAACCCCGACACGCTGCAGAAGGTACTCAGTTGACGTGAAGTGGACGGTGAAGGTTTCGTAGGCAATGATGCTTGAAGTGGATGTCCAGATGGTGCTGATGCAGGTAATTGCGTTGTTGTTGTTGCTGCTGTTGTTTTGTTGTTGTTGTCGATTATTAGGTGTAAATTGAAGAGAGATTTACAACTTCCACTCACAGTAACCACTTATCATTAACCACTATAGAAGCTATTTGAAGAGATATAACTTTTCACTATTTTCTTCAAATTGCAGAACACATTTTACTCTCAACACACATTCTCTGCAGTGATACTTCACACTAGACACAATCCACTTCTCACGCTGAACACACTTCCACTTCGACCACTTTGTGAATTAAGCAATTTCCACTCTTAACTTGAAGATTTCAATCTGCTCACTCTCTATCTAGTAAAAGATTATTACTTTTTTTAAATTCTAAATAGACGCGTCTGCTGCACTTTATGAAAATGCCAAACCTTCCTTGACCCACTCCTCCATTGGTTCCATACAAAAGTAAAACCACCACAGATTGTTTACTCACACCACCCAGTCCTAATGACGGAGCGTTCTTGTGACTAGTTTTATATACCTCGGCGGCTAACACTAGCTTGCCCTAGGAAAAGATGGATGGACAAACAATCGTTGGTAGTGCCTTGTATGAATACCATTAAGTATTTCCGTAAACATAGCTAGATGTCGCAATTTCTTTCGATGAGTTTTAGAAATTTTAAAAATATGAGTTAATGGCTGCAATGACGTGGTTCATTTTAATCCTCACACGCTTCGTCTTGGATAGGATCGTTCGTTTATAAACTAAATCGGACACATCTCTTGCGCTGTGTGAAGATGCTAGAGCTGACTTGACGCACTCAAACCACTATCGGTTCCATACAAAATAAACCACTGCAGATTGTTCGCCCACATCACCCAGTCCTGATAAAGGTTAGTTTTATGACTAATATTATGCTTAGGCGGCTAACATTAGCTTGCCCTAGGAAAGGATGGATGGGCAAAATCTATGGGAGTGCCTTGTATGAATCCCGTTTTACACTTCAGTAAGCTACGCAAGCTGATTGCTTTCGGAAATCAGATACCTTACGCCAAAGTTGAGTTTTCATAAGTACAAAAATCAGTGAATGTGAATTTATTGATTCAAGCCTCCGTACGCTGCATCTCGGAGATTAGCTGTGTACACTATATGAGACACGTCATCAGGATCTAAGCGACTACCGACTTGTCCACAGGACTCTGCCCCTGTGTCGAATACATTGCTGTGTCCTCTAACCCGGCTTAATGTAACACGGTTCAATGACAGCTAGCCGTACGAAATTAAACTTGTATTTACTGAATACAGAATCCAACAGTCATTTCTTCTTACTTTACGTTAGCCTCAAAGACCTCGCACTATCAAAAAAAGAACATTACGACATAATCTATAAAGTATAGCCCACCAATGGTGTACTTAATATTGCAGACACAAGGCTTCATATGTGTTTCTAGTTGTATTATTGAGCACTTCTGTAATTTGTTTCTTTTGCATCCCCAATCAAGATAAACAGCTTTAACCGGCATTCTTATCCTTAATTTTCGAAACAAATTAATTAACAAGCATTTCTTGCTTTAGTTATCTACTAAAATGCACGAAAACTGGAGAACAACAACCCACGCTCTCCCCAGGATTTAAGAACCATCACACGCACTCTGTTTTTCTTTTATATTAATATATATACTGAGATTAATCCGTATAGACATGGGATAAAATTTTTCGCTTCTGAATTTGATATGCAAAGAAAAATACGCAATGACCCATTACATTTATAACTAACACTTATTTTAAAGACTAGTATGTGAATTGATAGCAAACACTGTTATATCGTGATGCAAAAATGTAATATTTTTGTGTTAAATCATTTCACTTCCAAGCACGGCTAGTTGGGAGGAAGCATTTAGGGTTAGCAACTTATTTTCTTACGAAAATATCGAGCACACATTAAATACGACAGTATATGTGTTAACATTTTACGGATAGTCCAACAAATTTAATTTCATTTCATTTCTACACTTAAGTGACGTACGGCGCCTTAAGTCAGAATTTTGCTTAAGTATTGTGACAACTGTTTCAGAAATGCAGTTCATCTGAGAAGACAAAGAATTTGCCGGACACTCATTATGTGAGAGAAGACATGTACCACTTGCACCGTCACATGACAGCAATCAACATACATCCATGCATTTGCTCTTCCGTTCATCCATCCATTCATACACCCACGTTTACAAAAACACGTGATAGAGACAGACTGTGTAAAGAGGTTAGTATACAGCGGGTGTATCGTTGTGCAGACGAACTGCATCGACCAGAGAATGGTCACTTGGCTTTGAACAAATGTCCATACTTTCACTTTTTCATTTTAAAATTTTAAATAATCCATCAGGAATGGAAGGCGCAAGAATGTGCTAAAATTGCTGCAAACTAAGTTTAGATGACATTTATGTTCCTCGTAAATAAGACTTATCTTGCATAATACCATGTCTTTCTTAAATTATTTTGACAACGACAATTGATATTTAAAACTGCTCTCCTTGTAAGAAATTCAAGGTTCTCACAGAGGTGTTGATGACAATTCCAGTCTTCCTTAATAAATAAAGCTGTGCTAGTGAAGAGCAACAGACAAATTTGGGGCAGCCTACAGCCTGCACACTCAAGTCTACTATGAAGATGAAAGCGCCATGATTTTACGGGAACATCTGTACCTACGTACCAATCTAAACGGCGTTACGTTTCTGGACACATTTAACATTATCTTCCACGTACTAGTGAGGTTTTGATTTTAATATTAATCCATACCTGATCAGATATTCAGAATTCTAAGTAAATATTCCGCAAATTCGAATTGCATTCCCTTAGCAGATGAGCACAGGGGATGTTGCTTTGTGCTGCAGAGACAGACGGAGTAGCGTAATGTTTTTGGAGCTCAGTTACAACAAATTTGGATCTGAGGATGCTCAGTGTAGTTGTTCCGCCAGAAAAAAAGGCAGTTGCAGCAATTACATCCGTAAAACAAAGTTCCTATTGACAAGCTGATTGTAGCTTAGCTGGTCAAGAAACTAAAATTATATCGAAACTATTTTTTCATACAAATAAACAAGAGCCCGTGTATGGACTATTCAGAGACAATGAAATCGTCGTTTCGGTCATTAGCTATTGCATGACAGTCTAGAAATTCATACATTCACCGCAAATTCGTTGCGTTTAGATCTGTTTTCCTCTTATTGGGAGAGATTTCCTCTAGTCTACGCGTTCTGTCGGCTTTATGAAGCATACCGTAGTTTGAAATTAATTCAGAAAACGTATCCTGCCAATATGATTGTATGCTTATTAAAAAGTCGTTCTTCTATCTATCTTACCGAATAACTTCTCTAACTTCATTACGTACAAAAAAAAGTTGCTACTCTAATCGAAATTTTTAAATAGTTTGTCAATCGTCATCTCTATTATTAATGCAAAAATTAGCCGCAAACACAACGTTGCAAATATTCCTTCAAAGGCAATCCCTTCATAAAAGTGCCTTGCAGAAAGACGCCATTTGACGGCGACTTACACTGCCGGTCTCCGTATCCACTGCACTCAATCGCACACACAAACATCTGGACTAAGACTGACTGACTTGACTCGAACAAGTAAATCGCACTGCAACCCTTGAGGCGGATTAGAACATTCACTTGTTTGTACCTAGTCGTCCCCTATTGGACAATTTAAGTACTACTAAATTATGAAAATTCATATTTATTTAAAAATTCCTTTGCCACATATTTAATTCATAGAGGTGTTTATTAAATGTTTATTTCAAAATTTTTAAATTCAGGTTACACATTATTTTTTGGAATATTTTTTCTTCCTACAGTCCGTAATAATCCCGCATTGCATGCTTCACCTTTTGAAGACAACCCGTGGGAGGAAGTGGAATCAACACACAATTCAATTGATCTCAGTAATTAACCAACTTGATGCACAGAATTTTTGTTTTACATTAAGTTTATTTCATGCCTCTACATGTTTCCAGCACACGTGCTCGAAACATGTAGAGGCATGAAATAAACTTATTGTAAAACAAAAATTTTGTGCATCAAGTTGGTTAATTGCTGAGATAAATATACTGAGATGCACGGTCAACAAAACGTCAAAATAACACAATTCAATATTTCTATCAAGTCATTCCGTACTGGACATTTCATGTGATATTAAAATATGAAACTTGACATTCAACTACTAACTCTTTCATCATATATTTAATTTATAATAGTATTTATTAAACATTTCTCTCAATTTTTTAAATCTAAATTCCTTTCCTTCAAACAACTTACGTCTTGACGAATTGTCGTGGAATGAAGTAAAATCAACATAAAAGTCGGTATTGATGAAATAATTCGTGTTTGAAGTTATTTAAATGCAACGTTCACTGCTAAGATTACAGACTATGGTCTCAAAAAATGGTTAGACCATAATTTTTCAGGTGTTGTACAGCTGAAAGGTTTGCAGCCCGTATGCCACACATACACACACACACACACATAAACACTTATTTCCCCATTTGATAATAGAGGGTTATCTTTAAAACATTTTGTGATAGTGTGGATTTAATACATATGACTGGATGCAGTAATGAAACTGCGGTTTTTATATAAGTGGACAACTTCTTGTCCAGTAGATTGACTCTTGGCTCCTCCTGAAAGACTAAATGGTCTGGGGTTTGTATTCTGCGCCATTAGAACGTCGTGCATGTTGAACTGCCATATTAACTAATTTTGTGGCAATAACGCATCTAGCAATTAAGAGGAAAAGAGCGGCGGGAACAAAAAACTCTATACGAAAATTTCGACAGCCTGAACTGATTGTAAAATATCTTATTGGCAAGGATGTCTTTATTACCGCCCTAAAGACTGAGTCCTAAAATGTCCCTTTTAGGGAAAAGGAATTTTTTGTATTGTAACTACTGTTTGGAAGTATCAATTCCTATGGCCGACTTTCCTTCAGGGTGATCGCTGTGCTAACCACAGTTACCTCCAAGCTACATCAATATGGACGCTCCCAAATTCTCTTGTGAGCCACCCGATGGCGGGTATATTCTATATTCTTGACTTTTACGGGTCTTCTTTTAGAAAGGGTAAAATAAACTCTATAGACTTGTCTATTTCACAAGGGTAGAAGTATGTACTGCCGATCCCAGTGGCCGCGCGGACTAAGGCGTGGGTCTTGCCTGATCATTTGCTGGGATTGCGGGTTCGAATCACACCGGGGGCATGGATGTCTGTCTCTTGTGAGTGTTGTGTGTTGTCAGGTACAGGTCTCTGTGTCGGTCTGATCACTCGTCCAGGGGAGTCCTACCGAGTGTTGTTCCTTAGCCCAATAGGACTGTTGCTTCATGGTAAAAAGAAAATAAGTATTTCAAAATACCTACGATTTCACAACCGTCACTTTTCTTTTCTTCATCCACTGCAGATATAAATAGCAGAAATGCCAAAAGAAATAATTTAATTTATACTTCACATATTTTAATTTCATTACTTTTATGTGTACCAAGTGGCACTGGGCTGATTTTTTTGCAACTAATTCTGTTGTACCCTATCCGTATGTTATTATTCTGTCGATGCGCCGCATTCATTCATCCGCTACTTGCGCTATTTAAAAGTTTGCAACGTAATATACCATGCATTTTACATGGGCATTCAGTTTACACCGTACAGACAGGAAAGGTTGCGTCTATTAGAAAAATAAAAACGTATGTTTGTATGTGTATGTATGTATGTAACATTTCGTGTTTTTATACAGTGAAACTTACTGTGTCTGTTTTCATAGTAACACACAGTTCGCATTTTTCTGAAACAAGGGTATTCAATTGAGTCCTCATTGGCTATTTGGACACAAGAAGCATGAAGTAATAGGAAATTTGATGTTTGTGTAACCGTGCATCACTGATACAATGATATAAACACCAACTAGATACAACAATAACGATTTATTGATAATTTCAATCAGCTCAACATGTTTCGGGCGATAATTTCGCCCATCCTCAGGAGCACTAGACTGTGTTTACAGCTTGTGGTATAATGCACCGACGATGCTGCCTGCTGGTGCCTAGGCACCAGCAGGCACCGTTATACCACAATCTGTAAACAGAGTCTAGGGCTCCTGAGGATGAGCGAAATTATCGCCCGAAACATGTTGAGCAGATTGAAATTATCAATAAATCATTATTATTGCATCTAGCTGGTGTTTATATCAAAGTAAGAGGAAATTTGGAGAAGTCTGGTTCTCAGGGCAAAATTTCTTCTCAAAATAGCCCCAATAAAATTGCGTACGTTTTCTCATTTCCCATGCCTGATACCTGTCCTGTCTTTCCCATCTTTGTGATCTTATTATTACGTTAATAATTTCGGATAAAGAGTATAAATTATGAATCTCCTCACATGTAAACATCCAACATTGACTTACTTTATTCTTCTCCTTCCGCACCTTTTCCTAACGTTACATAATGCGACTGTTAATATCATCTGGATAACTGCTGGTGTCAGGCACACGGCACTCCCCTGGATAGTGGGATTTGGGGCCCTCATTAGCCAGCATTCAGAAAGATTGCCTGTAATTTAGACTGTCCTTAGTACTTGACACAATCGTCAGGTAGAATTACATATGTCGAATTGTATCGAATTTTAATTGTATTCTGTAAATACGTTTAAAATCATATGGATGTCCGCTCTCCTGACGGAAATCTTTCAGCTGCGTCTTTAAAATCGCTCTCTATTCCATTCATAATTGTCTTTCTGTCTGATTGGTTGCTATACAACTTAAGTGTTTGAAGGGGTGTCGTGAAATAAGTAAATTTCCATCACAAATTCAAATGTGTTTAAAAGTTCTTCTCGAAAGTTATAAGAAACCCGAAATCTGTATTTATCAGCTCTTCGTGCGTCTCTCTCGATACACTTAACAATGCTGCATCATATACATAAGTTATTTAATGTCAATAGATATAACGGTAATGAATTACGCACGATATGTAACGGACAATTTGTTCCTTAAAGCAACCTTACGACGTACGCTAAACTGTACAACCAGTTATGTAGTTCTGTTTGCTTGATCTCACTTTTTGCAAGGTAAACGTAACCCAAACCAAACCTAACCTAACCTAACCTAACCTAACCTACCTTAACCTAACCAAAACTAAACCTTTTTCAACATGAAATTCCTTCCTATTTTTAACAGCCTGTTTCATAAAAATATGTCTATGATTCATGCATAATTCGCGTCCCCCAACTCCCCTCAACCATGTCTTCTATTCCAGTGGTAGACGTTCCAAAATATTTTGAAGTTTACGATTTATGCCCCTTGTAAGAACTTTGCAGCCGATATTCAGTCAGCTTAGGTTAAGCGTGATTTCAGACTTCTGTCGCTGTGTCAATGAGAACTGCACTCTTTTGGGGTTTACACAGCGTAGAATGGTAGCTTCTCACCGAACTTTCGGGACAACCAACTTTCCACCTAATTTACCGTTGAATGTGGCACTAGGTAAGCGTCGGTAAGAAATTACCATTCTACGTTTCGTAAAAACTGAAAAAAGAGCCGTTCTCGAGCTTTTGTTATTTATAATTCATATTCACAGGTTTAAGCCTAAGTAATGTTTAAAACCTGCTCTTATTAAATAAGGTATTATTTGGGTCATTAGATTTGGCTGGCTCAGGTGATGAGCCACTGGCGGGGCTTTTGTGACAACGATGATGTAAATTCTGGTACCATGAAGGACGGTAATTTCTTTACCAGCTCGGCATCTGTAAGTTTTTCAAGAATACCGTACGTAAACCATAAATTTAAACAAAGAATTTGCCATGCAAATCACCCAAAAATTTGTTCGAATCAAATAACTGACTTTTAAAGCGCGGCGTTCAAACATTCGGTATTTATTAAACCAAAGCTGTTTTGTTTCTTTGTGCAAAGTCGTCGTCACATCATAAGGCCCCTGTCATGTACACTGTCCTCCCACAAACACGAAACAAAGGGTAACCCTCAGATATCGATTTTCCTGTTTTGTAATAAACTGGCTGTGAATTGAAGAGCGCCAGACAAGCAGACCATGTCAACCCCTAGGTCTTTCTTCTCCCCACACCCTGAGAAAATAAACAAGAGGACTCGGATCCTATAGGGGTGACCAAATATTTACAGACCGCATCACAAAAGACAGTATGCACTGATCGCTATAAGCAGAACATGTTGCGTGGGAAATTTATGGTTCTCTTAGCGGTACTGTCGAGGATTATAGTCCACTGGGCTATCACACCGTGTTGATTGGTAAAAACATATTTGCTGACGTTTCAAGGGACATTTTATCTTCAGGATTAATGTGCCCCAAAAGGTTTCGCTTCAGGGTCAAGGGATCCACGTGACCCTGTATATGACGACAATGTGGTTCTTCGAAACGTCGATGCAGATATATCAAGTCTAACATCCCACAAGTCGTGAATTTTAAAAACGTGTTTCCTCTTACAGTATTACTATTGCACAGTCTACAGATTTTTTTTTTTTATATAAACGTGTGCCTGAACGAATACCGTACGGCGTTCGTGACAGCTCTAAATGGACATAAACCCTTATACGGTCTAGGAGGTTGGTACTACCCATTACAGCGAAATGAGGGCCGAACGACTAAGAGTAGCTGTAATAAACAAAATTAAAAATTTAAATTTCTAGTGTTATTGTGTCGTCCTGTACGTAGTAATAACAGGATCGGAAGGTGGCAACATTGACAGGTGTGCTTAAGTTGGCAATAAAAGAAAACTTTATGACGAAAAAAATTATCTTCATGAAGAAACATATTAAAATTAAAGCCAATTTCACCTTGTTTAGGTGAAACATCCCCGATGTGTATTAATATAATAATAAATAGAGTGGTATAATACCGGAGTGCTGATAATTCCTTATCCCGACCACGAAGCAAGCGACCAAACTCGCGATTTATTCGAATTACTCCCCACGAAGCCCAATACACTTCTTAGCCCGTTGCTGTAACTTTTGCAAGCCACTCAAAAAAAAAAATTCAGGAGTTTGTCCGACCAACAGGGTCTCCGCGGCAGCAGTGACTAATGGTTATGGACTTATCAGCACCCCTGTATAGTCTAACACAACATCATTACATGGATATTTAAGGGAGCATAGCGACATGTTTCGATTACCAAAAGCATCCAGACTTCTCTCAGGTAAACATCCGGACCCCTATCCAATAAAAACCAACATCTTTTCCTCCGGGGTTAAGGCGGCCGAAGGGTAGTGCCAACGTTTGCGAACACATATACACCTTCGTAGTGCCAATCTTAATCAAGGACTCGGAAAACCTCGCCTTTAATTCTGAATGAAGCAGCAGCATTCAGGCCTTTCACTGTGTGACGTACAGTCGTGCAGCTTACAGAGTTCCAGTTGAGTTGTGTGGGCAACTGGGAAGGGTAAATGTGGCTTGTCGTTTCTTAGCTCTGGAACTGCGACCACGAGCATAAAATGACTTGAAAAAAGGTAAAAGGCTGCTGTAGCTGAGTTCAGTTCTAGGAATAATACAAAAAACACTTTCGTGGGTGTGTCTTACAGTTTCTTTCTAGGAATTACGTAAGAAACGCTATTTCATGGGCGTGTCTTACAATTTAGTCTACAAGCTTGGAGACACTGGAGATGTATTGAAATATCTATAGACTAATAATACAACAGTTTAACGTTATGAGCCGGTAATAACGTGCATAAAAGCAAAGGTAAATTTCACCGTATAATAGGTCATGAGGGAGTGTGAGTGAGTAGAGGTATAGCTCCATTCTTTCTTTAACCTCGGCACTAGGTGGGGTCAATGCCACGCCCCCGGAAAATTTAACCCCGCGAAAGAGACCCGGTACATTTAATTGTATATGGAATTGTAGATAGACTTACTGCCTCGTGCTGCTTTTGAGGATCCACAATGTTGCTGGCAAATTTTTTTTTAAAGTCTGAATGTAATAAAGCACTACTATAGCATGTTAACATTATGTTAGTGTTTAACAAGACAAGCAATAATGAGCTGCGTTCTTGCAACCATTGTTGCAGTGGGAAAGCAAGAGGTATTACATATTCTGGGAGTGCGTTTGTAGCCTTAGATATCTAACATGTAATGTGCATGCGCTATATTGCCTTCTGTGGCCTGTCTGGCTTTATAACATTTTCCACATTATCTCACAAACGGCAGGATTTTCGAAAAAAAAAAGTTATTGAAAATAAAATATGTGTTGTGATTTTATCTACAACTTTATCTGAAACATATCCCATTCTAAGCAGAACTGAGCAAGATATGATCATAAATCTAAAGTACCCGTTATTTTGTCAGATTTTAATGGCAACTAAATTTCCTCGATAGGTTTTCGAAAAATATTCAACACTAAAATTCATGACAATATGTCCAGTGGGAGCCCAGTTATTCCATTCGGACGGGCGGACAGACATGACGAAGATAATAGTCGCTTTTCGCTATTTTGCGAACGCGCCTAAAAACCGTCCAAAGATAGAAAACTTTGTGGCAAAAGGACCAGCACCATTTTCTCGTTGACGTGGCAGTATCCAAAAACCGTAAGAATGTGTGTTAATACTTTTATTAATAATAACAAGTCCTTAGTTCTTCTTGATTAAAAGAGTTTTTTTTCAGAATTCGTTCAATAAATTAAGCAACGTGTTTTGATAAATTCAAATTGATCTTAAATAGGATGGGAGGGGGATGGGGGGGGGGTGGGGCGCGGAGTGAATTGTGAAGCTAAATCAATTTGGCTCAGGATAAGAACAATTGGACGATTCTGCAAACAGACAAACGAACTACTCAATTACTACACCAACCACTGCACATATATAACATTTATAAAATTTACACATTAAAAACGCTCCGACATGTTTCGGTCCTAAGACTATCATCAGGGAGCTATATATTCCTTGCTAAAGTCACACTAGAAATAGTCACAGATTAATTTCGTTGTACAAGTTGGGTGTTGTGG
>Ga0131853_10022529_pt1 | contig 11393 bp, 5 predicted proteins | sample TergutLab28metaG_FD_92764 | JGI IMG/M metagenome (GOLD analysis project Ga0131853, IMG submission 92764) | Labiotermes labralis P1 segment gut microbial communities from Petit-Saut dam, French Guiana - Lab288 P1 (version 2) (version 2) | ecosystem: Host-associated > Arthropoda: Insects >...
ACGAGGCTGAGTGGACCCCGTTCCAGACCCACTACTACTCAGAAAATCTGGTAGCGCCGGGGATCGAACCGGGGACCTCTGTATCTGTAGCCAGAAACTCTGACCACTAGACCACAGAGGCGGACATCTCTAAACCCACCAAATATAAAGAAGCACACCACTACTTTGAGACTCAGCCAAAAGCTACCTTTGAATTCTTTGATAGACACTGCAGTGTTGCAGTCTTGACTTTCAGGGTGAATGGAGAGTGAAAAAAGAATGTGGACTAATATAAAGGTCTAACAGTGGCAGTACCCCTCAGGGCTTCACAGTTATTGTCAGTAGGGGAGGTGGCACTCCCATGGTCCCAAGCTACCCAATGCCTATGAAAATGGCTGGGCCAGTTGTCTCTGGGGGTCATAAATATGGGGACCTGAAAACCCGCTGAAGACCTCTCCCCATAAAATATCAAGTCTCAAAAACAGAAGAAAAACCTTGGACAAAAGACCTGTAGGCAAACCTAAAAGAATATGGATTAAGACAGTAGAGGTAGATTCTAAGAAGATATTGAGCATAAGCAATTGAAAAAGAGAGCAGTGGGTAGACAAGGGTGAAGATATACGAGTATTCAGGAAGCCAAGACCTGATATCAGGCTGTTGCACCACAGAAGAAGAAGAAGAAGAAGAAGAAGAAGAAGAAGAAGCAGGAGGAGGAGGAGAAGGAGGAGGAGAAGAAAGAAGGAGAAGAAGAAGAAGAGGGAGGAGAAAGAGAAGAAGAAAGAAGAAGGAGAAGAAGGAGAAAAAGGAGGAGGAGGAGAAGGAGGAGGAGAAGAAAGAAGAAGGAGAAGAAGGAAGAAGAGGAGGAGGAGTAGAAGAAGAAGAATAAGAATAAGGAGAAGGAGGAGGAGAAGGAGGAGGAGAAGGAGGAGGAGGAGGAGGAGAAGAAGAAGAAGAAGAAGAAGAAGAAGAAGAAGAAGAAGAAGAATGACAGCATGAGTGGGAAGGGCAGTGTGATGCTACTCACCGATGGATACACACTAAGCAATGTATGGCTTCACTTTTTCACAAATCCTCCTTATCATCCCTCTGACCCTGGCAACCAGTTTAACACATGATGCAGCTAAAGCCTAAAGGGTTATGTTACATTTTAAGTTATTTTGATTTTTTTTTTTTTCCATTGACAGGAGATGCACGAGCCAATGAAAACCTGCACCTGACAACCATGCACCTATTGTGGGCACGTCAGCATAATTTGGTTGCAGACCTACTGGCTGAACTCAACCCATTGTGGGAAGATGAACGTGTATTCCAAGAAGCCAGACGCATTGTAGTGGCACAACTGCAGCACATTACATATGCTGAGTTCCTGCCAGTGCTGTTAGGTTGGTAAATCTAAGGGTTCAAACTGCTCATGATCTGAAAGTATTTTTTGGCATCTTCTGTCAGTAATGTTCCTTTGTGTCAACCATGGAAATTACACAAATATATCATCTACATCCATTTGAAACTTAAAGTTAATCTAAATGGTATTAAAAATCAGTATTTCTGCACTGCAAATATCTATGTGGGACTTTCAGTAGACAAAGTGGCATTGAGACAGTCCCCCCCCCCGAAGTACTTAGTGTTCCCCTGTCACTATCCTTCCATGAAGGTTCCATACTCTTGTTTCATCTTCCACTGATGAAACATAATCTTGACAATTTACAGTACTTTTATATTCTCTCTGTCTTTTGCTTTCTTCATAACAAGTCTTAGCAGTTAAGGCAGATTGTTAAAATAACTACTCTTTAGGTGAAAATCATTAAAAAACACTGACATATACTTGGTAAAATGCAGATTTGTTGAAATTGAAAGTAATACTTATAATTACCACTACACTGTAAAGCGCTGAAGAAAGTGCAAGGTGTTAAATTTATTTGTAAGACAATGTAATAAATGATTATAATAATTTTTCCAGCTTCTAAACAGCAGTTATTACATGGGCCATGACAGAGTAGTTACAGAAGGACTATGGACTAGACAGGTAGAGTTCAGAAACCAACAAGAGCAGTATCATTATGTGGGGCCTTTACTGGTACTGGGGTTTCCCCCCCCCCTCCCCCACTCACTCTGTTGGTTGGAAGGTGGGGTTAAATGATTACACTCCAAGGTGACTTCTCCATCCAATGCTGATATGTACAATATGTGAAATGTTACCACCATGCACCTTTTACACCTCTGCAATGTGGCGCTTAGACATAAGAACTGTGCACTGTTCCTTCTCTTACATTGAATGCCACTGGTTACAGGTGATGAACTAATGTCCCAACTTGATTTGAATCCACAACCATCTGGTTATTTCCATGGTTACAATGCATCTATAGATGCTTCCATTGCCAACAGCTTTGCAGCAAGTGCATTTAGGTTTGGACATACTCTGCTACCGGTGAGTCCAGCGTTAGCACAACCAGTATATGTAAGTTTGGGCATACTAAGATACCGGTGAGTCCAGTGTCAGTACAGCCACTGCATTTTCTTTCTATACCATGATGTTACCTCAGTTATAACACAGCAATCCTTTGCCAACCATGAGAGTTACATTTTTGGAAAACATCACTGCCAGCAAGAGCTTGGTCTTACATGGACCTGGGAGCTAGAGACATCACAGTAGCTGTCAACACCTGTCAATGCATAAGTATATCCATTTTAGTTATATAATATTAAAATCTTACAGAGTGTCCAGTGATTCTGTCATAACTTCAGAATTAGATTCCTGAACTCAGAGTCAAAATGTCATGTCACCTTGGGTCCAATTGCAAAGCTATGGAATTCCTGAAATGTGAATGAATAAGGACAGGTGTGGGCTGGAATAGTGTAGTCGTTATAGTGACTCGCTATACGGGCTAGATGGTCTGGGATTCGATCTCCGGTGAGGGCGAGACTTTCCCCACTGTCCAAAACAGCCTTTGAGCCCACCCAGCCTCCTATACAATGGGTACTGAGTCTTGCCAGGAGCTACAACAGCCGGGGTATGGCGTTGAACACCCAACAGTATGCAGCACCGAGGTTAAAGAAAGAGCTGAGCTCTACCTCTACTGCACTCTGTGCTTTATGGCATTTTATTGGATGAATTTTTTCTTTACCATTATAATAATAGGTGGGCACAGAAACTCACATAACAGTGGAAGACATGCTTCTGTCTACTTCATACAACGTTACAGTGTTACAGTGTGTTTATAACATTTGATACAAAATGGCCGCTTTCGGCCTGGATACAGTCTGGCCCACTTTAAGATGGAAGGTGATGCAGTAAGAAAAACTCTTAAGACTGTTATTGTGCTTTGCTGCATCGAGTATGCATTCCTATAATGCAACCCGCGTATCTACTTTGACCTTATACACCATGCTTTTTATGTATCACTACATGTAGGAATCTTTCGGTATGAGGTCAGGTGACCTTGTAGGCCAATTCTGCATACTTCCATGACACAACCTAGGATACCATTGACCCAGAAACTGTGTGGCATGCCAGCATCAATGGGCAGGTGCACCCATCATATTGATAGTATATCTGATGCTGTCTTTGGGTAGTAAGCATCTGCCATGCAACCTACTGAAGGTTAATGACAAGTGCAAAGGCCAAAGTTCAAAGTCCTGTAGCTTTGAAACAGTTGCTCAGACCCATGTTGATACGACATTTTTATTCTGTGTGAGGTCAAGAATCTAATCCAGGAGTTACAACATTAAGTCACCAAATATCCTGTATATGTAGGGTGTAAGGATGTGGACTGAATTCAGTTGGTCATTACGGATCATGGCACACAGACCTCTGAGTCTTTCCATGTGCACACAAATTAAACAGAGTAATCTAAGGTCACTGTACAGCATAATGACTATACCACACAAACGTGAAAGGAAAGAGCCCCTACATTTTAAATTTTGGTAGTATGAAATAAAACTGGTTTGCAAAACTGGAAAAATGGAAACCCATTTGTTTTTGAATACAAATAGACACTGGACTGATGTGTGAATACCTCTTTCGAGCAGAATGTGTCATGATATGCTGACAGTCATTTTGCTAGTTGAGAAACACCATAAATTTTGTGGAAACTAAATGTTTTATTAGCAGGTTCACAACAGCTCATGACTGGTGCCTGTCCTGAGTCAATTGCTGTGTAGCAGTGTGACAAAAGTGCCTGTGTGGTCTAAAGAACTGCTTGATGTGCTCAGGACATGGTCATGTTGAAATAGTATTTCCTTGTGTAGGTACAGGTTTAAAAATGGGCTCATGCCCAGTCTGAGAGCTCTAGCAAATACCCAAAGCTTCATTACTTCAGAAATAATTCTGAATTTAAAGAGGCATGAAGGCATAAACCATGATTCATGAATAAGAAAGAATGGAAACTGTATCCATATTGTGCATTTGCAAAAAAAAAACACTGTTTGGAGTATCAGTTCCCAAGAATAATGGATTTTCAACTGTTTTAGATTCAAGTGGGTCTGTCAGATTGTCTGGTTGCTGTGTGTCAGAGAAATAAAAAAATTTTAGTTCCCAATCAGTGTTGTGGCAGTGCTAGTGCCTTCTACGTACAAAAGTTTATATGTTTTGAAGTACACTTCCAGCAAGTCACTATGATTTCCGGTGACAAGGCTGCCACAAGTAGTCACATTCTGACCACTATTCAGCATGTGCCTGGTTTGTGTCTTGGCTGGGACATCATTTATCCTATGGTCTCTTAGGTCTTCATCAGTCTACTCAGGAAAATGACAAAATAATACATCAAATTAGGCCATAACAACTTCCATCCACATTCTGGCCAAATCATTATTCAGTTATCATTCTACAACTTGACACTATTTCATGAGTTACTGAACAAATTGTTAAACAAACCACAAATATATAAAAGTCTGTATCATAATGAGAAGATTAATTTATAGGGAATAATCATTGGTTTATTATGAAAATTGGATAAAACTTGTAAGTACTTTCTGTGGGCCAAATGCAGAATCACCAACAACTGCATCAAACTTTATACACAGCTCCCACTGTGCATTGCTGAAGAATACACTCTCAGCTGAAACTAGAATCTTCTGCTTTTGCAGGGCCTCATGAAGATGCTGGGAAATGGCACACAACAGTATGTGGAATTGCATCATATGCTGTTCAACCCATACAGGCTGTACACCCTTGGACAACTGGATGATATAATCAGAGGGGCCTTGGACACCCATGCTGCAAAAGTTGATCCTTATTTTTCTGAAGAGGTAACAACTCTCATCGAATCTTGCAAGTCTGTTGGAAGATTTCATTGTAGAGCATTGGTCTTGCCATGTTTAATGACACAGAGTTACTCCTTTGACATGTGAAGCTCACCTATTCCCTTCTTTCCTTCTATCCTGGCTTCTTTCTACCTAATCATTGTAGGGGTAGATGGATATTATTGCACTTGATCACATTCAATGACACACACACACACACACACACACTCACACTTGGTAGGACTCCTCTGGATGAAGGATTGGCCTGTCATAAAGACCTCTTCCTGACAAAAAAAAAACATTTGTGGACATCTATGCCACTAGCAGGATCAGAACCCACAATTCCAGCAAGCAAGCAGTTGCAAACCCATTCCTAGACTGTGCAGCCACCAGGATTGACCTGAAGCTCATCTGAATAATATAAAAATCAGTTCTACTTCACAATAAACACACTGTATCTCCATTACATTGACTGACCAGTTCAATGATGTTTATTATAAAAGTAGTACATAACACAGACATACATTGCACAAGGCATCGTACAGTTTGTGGATGTTAAAGCAGGTGATATACACACACAGCCCTCCCTGTTTTATGCTTTTTTACTTTAATTCCCCTTGCAGTTTACACAACTTCTTTGTTTGTCCTCTTTCATTTTTGGTTTAACATCCTTTGGCTGGCTGCATTCTACTATGCTAACCCCTTTGTTTCTGATGAGAATATCATCTTTGATTTATACCCACTTATTCAGGAACGCCACTAGGCTTTAAAAGGTTAAAGAAACTTCCTTTCTTAGGCTAACAGAATTATAAAAAATGCTTAGAAATAATGCTGTGACAGAAATCCAATGACCAAGAAAACCTGGGAGTGTTAAAATTTTAGAATCCAAAATTAAATATTGCACTACTATCATGTTAAGGTACTAAATTCTATGTGGTGTATTCCATACACTTGACATTTTAGGAGTTATATTTACATCTTCAGGTGGTTGGTTATTATCATACTCACTGATTTTAAGTTACCCTTCTTCAGCATGTTCTCATCCCTGTGGTGTGGAAGGCAAAGATTAAGTTGTCTCTGTCCATGAGGAAAAGTAGGGCTAGTACAGAAACAGCTTCACTCATTCTTAATGACGACATTACATGAAGCCAACTGGTCAACGTTGTGCTGTGGATGCTCCACCTCTGGGAAAGAGTCCTGGCAGTATGAGGCTTGGTGAGGCCCAGAGCTGGTCTGGACATTTTGGAAGAGACAAAAATCTCTTGCACCTGCCAGAATTTGAACCTAAGCCTATAGCCTCATCACTGTACTGACTATAGTAATCTGCTTCCCATCTCCATGGTGTGCTTAGTGAAACTGCTCCATCCAGCCATCTGTTCCTCTACCATATGCAGGGAAGTGGAGAATCCCTTAGCAATCTCCATGAAATTATAGATTTGTGAATGATATGAAAAATTGTCAAGCCAATTATTATTAATTAGATTGGACAGTTTTATGACCACTTTCCATTGAGACTACATGCTTTACACCCTTGCTTGTTCAAATGTATTGCCATTGCCATGATACAAGGAAACCACAAAATATCTGGAGCACCTGTGCAAACACTGCATAATGTCTATACTATACATACATTTGCTAACTTGTCCTACTCTTTAATAGTAATGGCAATAGGGTTTATGTGAAACTAGATGTTTTGGATGCTGATCTAGTGGTCTAGTGATTAGCGCAATGGCATAGTGTTCATAAGTTTCTGGGGACCTAATCCCAACTATTACAACTAAGTCAATCAGCATAATGACAACCTGTCACTTGAAAAGAGGATCATCAACTCCTGAAACACACATTAGAGAGTGTCAAACATACTTAGTGCAGTGAATCATCACAAAACCATTTCCAACCTCATAGTATATTTCAGAGAGGTGTAAACTGTTGTCTTCTGGGTTGACAACAAGTAACCTAGTGAGCAATTGCCAACATCTTGACAGAACATACTGTTACCACATTCTGAGCAAATGCCCTACCAGCTATAAGACTGCACGGTTTTTCACAACCCAAAAGACCACCATTGTCACAAAAACCTGTACTCGCACACACATGTGTGTGTTTGTATATATATCTCTGTTGTAAAGTTTCTGTGATGTAAGCAGTCTACACCACTGACTTCTCTACTTACACCATTCACTAGTCTTCAGCGTTAATAAACATACTTTTAGTCTTTCACACAACACAAGCAATACCTGACACAAAATTGCTCAAGAGCTTCACTCATCTCTGCCATCCTTTTGTTCCACTACTACTTGCCCCACCCTCTTCACCACCTTGTACACTATGGCTGCCAAGGCCATCTCACAATAAAACAATGAAAACTCAACAGTTTGTCTTGTAGTCTACTGTGTTGTCAGTCTTTGCAGTAGATGTATCTTCAAACAGATTTCTTCACTGAATTATGCATTGAAAGTGTTTTCCAAAGGAACTAGATGTTTATCCCACAGTAACTATCTTAACTACTCCAAGAATTGTATGACAATTAAGATTATGATGTTCTGTGACAAGACACCATGTAGTTTTGTTCATATGTATCAGTGCTTCAGAGGAGCCTGCTGCCTCCTTCTCCATGATAGCAGACAGTTCACATCCAAAGAAAACAACATAATAGCATCTCTAAATGGCTGCATAATTCCAAGAAAGCCCACCTTATTAGTGCCCTTACAAATACGAATATAACCCAAAATCTTACGCTCCAATAAAGAAATGCCACCCTGAATATAAAAAAAACCAACATATACTACTTGTAAAATAATATTTTACATTCATAGATTCTAAAGTTAATGCACTTATTTGCCAAAATAGTCCTATTAATGAAATTCAAATAACAAGGGATCAAGGGGAGTTGGCTGGACTGTGCCTGGGTCGGGGTGTTACCAGTGGGTGATAGTGTCAGCCTGGGCAGGCTGCTGGCTATTGTTCGGGCATGGTAGATGCAAATATATAGCCTTGCTCCACCCAAGACCGTCTGTGCTTGCTGAAGAGCCACATCGTATGGGAGGTGACCCTGTTTATGCAGAACACAGCGAATCTAAAGGAGTCAAACAACAAACAAAATTATTCCATATGTTTGGTCCTTTCATACTAACATCACCATGTAGCTAAGCTGAACAATCATAGTTATTATTAAATTTTCATGAACCTCATTTGAAGCAGAAAGAATGTTTGACAACTACCTGTGATGCATTTCAGCTGACCAAACATCTATTTGAACAACGATCTGCTTCTAATGGGCACCATGGGATTCAGTGCGGACTTGATCTAGTGTCCTTGAATATCCAGAGAGGAAGGGACCACGGGCTGCCCACATACACTGCCTGGAGAGCACACTGTGCTCTCTCACGTCCACAAAATTTCAGTGACATGAGGAACTACATTGACAGTGGTTCTCTAGAGAAGATGACACAGTTATACAGGTGAGTCCAACAGTGTGGAATACAGCACGCCCTCTTCATTAATTGATGGTTTACTTAACAACATAGTAGCTCAGAATATAAATGTTGAATGATAGAATGTCTTGCAAACTGAAGATCCACAGAAGCAGGTGAGGCATAATTTGAGGTATGATCCTCACATCTTCCTAGAGGAACTGAGCAAGATCATGCATACTGAAGTACAGCTGATCTCTGAGACAAGATCTGAATGCCTCCTAAATGTGAAACATAAGTGCCCCTATGTGACTGTGATGTTTATGCAGAACTCACTGCCTTCAAAGTCAAGTGCAGATTCATTCTTTGGGTTTGCAAACTTGGAAGTTCAGATGTCCATGTTAATTGGTTTGTGGCCTACTACAAACAGTCGTGCACAACCATCAGCTTCACATCAAAATAACTTATTTTATATTAAATGTATTTTTGTAGGTCTGTGGATGACATTGACTTGTACACAGGGGCACTAGCAGAAAAACCCCTGGATGGTAGTTTCTTGGGGCCTACTATTACGTGTCTACTGACAGACCAATTTGTGAGACTGAAAAGAGGAGACCGATTCTGGTATGAGACACCAGAATCTCCACAAGCTTTCACACCAGGTGAGGTTTTATACATAAAAGGTAAAGATATCCCATTACTGGCCTAGAGAAACCCTTAGGGCTCCAGGATATTAAGGCTTCCAGAAGTTCTAGGCAGTTGGCAATGTTTTCAGCCCTGTGCACTGGCTGCCTTTTTCCCCCCCCCCCCCCCCCCCCCAAAGAGATATCCCTGATATGATACTCATTTCTGTTAAAGAGGATGAGTCAGGCCCCAGGGGTTACAGTGCAACCAAAACGAATAAGACCCCCTTGGGAACTGAACCTGTGACCTTGTGGCTTGTAGCCCAGTGCCTTGAGGTTTATATATATATATATATATCCTCACATCTAAGGTGTTAACCAGTAAAAAACAAAGCACTTTCCTGACATGCTGGGAACTTGATGATATATGAGTGGTGACATTCTTGTTGCTTACATTCTTCCATTGATACAACTGAAAATATAATATGTTTAATGTATTAAGAGTACCCAGGTATGAACTTAAAGAGAATATAAAAAATGATATAGTAAATTCAAAATTCTATTAAACACAAGCAAAAGTTTGCATTCTTCATGCTAGATGTAGTGACTTTCTCCACCAGTATCACATTATACAGTAGCTAACACTTTGGAGAAAGAATAACACTCAAACTACGAAATCAAAGTTTAATAATATACAGAAAGATACCATTTACCAGAATGAAGGGGTTGTTTATTATGTAATTGGGAGATTTGTTCACAACATGTTTCAGTCCAAAGGGGCCATCTTCAGGTACTAAATACATCAAAGTTATAAGAAGAGTTAAAAACAGCTTCAACTCACATAGCAGATCATAAACATAAGTCCCTACAATTTGAAGCAAAATTCATACTTCACACAACTATTCAGATAGCTACACCCCCATTCCCCACTTCAACATATAAAATATTTCATATATTATATACGGATTATAATTTAAAACTACCCTCTCACTCTAATTTTTATGCTAATTTCTTACATAAACTGGAATACCTAAAAACCAAAGAGAAATCAATAACCAACTCACTGAACAAAATACCTTGGAACACAAAAACACTATATTCAGAACCAAATTGCAACTAAACCCTTAAAACAAAGAACACAACCCTAACGACTCACAACAGCATTTCTCCAGCTCTAAACCGTACAGTTCATCTAGATCCTCAATCTACTAAGAGAGATCTCAACTTATCAGTTAGGCTTACTATACACCCTCTATCTGTCCATTAATATTACATTGCGTGTTTTTTATAATTAAAATCTTCCAATACTTTTCATATTCTTTACTTCAAAAATTGTAATAAATAAATCCAAAAGTGCACACATAACCCCACACATCCTGAAAAATATGTCTCTCTACACTGTCTGTTTATTTTAATCCTCCTTTTATGCACCATCACATGACATACATATTTGTCCTTCCCTAAACTGTAATATTCAGTTTTCAAATTTATCTTCCAGAATCATCATCAAATTTGCTTTTCTTATGAATACCCCACCTGGTAACCAAAAACATGAGACTTTTACCCTATTAACCCAAACAGTATTTCTCCAGCACTGAACTACAAAGCTCATCCAGCATCCTCAATCTACACAAATTTCTCAACCTATCAGATAAACTTATGACATATCCTCTCCCCACATTAACATTATAAACATTCTGTAGCTTCTATAATTAAAATCTTTCAAGCCTTTTCAGGTTCTTTACTTTAAAATTTTATAATATATAAAACCAATAGTGCACACATATCTCTACCATCTTCCAAAATATGTCTCTCCACATTTTCTATTTTTGTACTTTAATCCTTCCCTCACATAATATATTTGCCCCACCTTAGTATTTTATTTTTATTTTATTTCCAAAATCACCATCCAACTAGGAATTCTTCTAAACATAACACCTCTTTATCTGAAAACTACTTATAATATAGAATCTTAAATTTAGCCAGTTCAAAGATGTCCTCCCATATGTTCTTCACCTACCAACAATTACCTTGATTGTTATGGTTCAAACCAAAACAATGCTGGGGGGGGGGGGCTTTTTTCTCACTTCCAAAAAAATCAAAAACAAAAAGGCCATCTATAAACACCCAAATTACCCTC
>Ga0131853_10022530_pt1 | contig 11393 bp, 7 predicted proteins | sample TergutLab28metaG_FD_92764 | JGI IMG/M metagenome (GOLD analysis project Ga0131853, IMG submission 92764) | Labiotermes labralis P1 segment gut microbial communities from Petit-Saut dam, French Guiana - Lab288 P1 (version 2) (version 2) | ecosystem: Host-associated > Arthropoda: Insects >...
AATTGTATTGAAGGGACTGGTCATGATCTAAATAAGTCACACTAGAATCAAAATCTGTATCTTAAATAAGGAAATAATATCAGAGCTTTGGGTTCAGGTCTTCTGGGATATGATGCCCTGTTGCTGAATGAGTGGGTCATGACATTTTGAAGGAATGCTGTGTCCCACCTTCAGTGGTCAAGGAGCCCAAGACCTCATAGCTTGCACCACACCTTAAGAGGCTACACTTACATCTGTATGGACAATAACTGTGTGAATTGTAAGTGGGTCATTGGGAGGACTGTCTGTGGATTTCATTGCTATGGATGTTAACTATGACTTTATGCGATTCCAATTTCAGTGCTCTTTAGTCTCATGTAGAACAACACAGTGGGATTCAGAATATGAGACTGGAGAATGTTTGCAAAATTGCGAAGAGCGACTATTAGCCTCGGACCTGTGCTCTTCTGGGTTATCATGCAGCAAGTAGTGGTAATTTCCTACCGACATTTTGGGACAACCTATGGGGTTCCATTCCTGCCCTGAGGAAGGGACCGACAGGTTGTCCTGAAACGTCAGTAAGAAATTACCACTACTCGCTGCATAATAAATCCAGTAGAGCGCAGTTCTCAGCTACTTCATGCAGGAAGTTTGAAATCATGCAGACTATTAGCCTTGTCACATCTGTCTGTCTTTACATCTGAATGGAACATCGCGGCTCCTACCAGACGGATTGTTGTGAAATTTGACATTTCAGTACTTTATGAAAATCTGTTGAGAAAAATCAAATTTCATTAAAATCTGACACAAATAATGGATACTTTACATGGAGACCTAAGTACATTTATGATAATATCTCGCTGAATTCTTCTTAGATTGAGAAATGTTTCAGACAAAAGTTGTAGAGGAAATCAAAACACACAATTTGTGTTAAATAACTTTTTTTTAAAATTGTGCCATTTATGATATGGAAAAATACTGTAAACCCGAGCAGGCCACAGATGACAATATAACACACGTGTATTGCATGCTGGATAACTAAGGCTACAAACACTTTTTGACTGCAACAGTGATTACACGAATGCACCTTAATGTTATCTTTATACGAACACTGCCCATCTTTCTAAAATAAAAACTAAACCAGTGAACTTCTGTTCCATGCCTTCCAATTATGAAGACTCCTGTCTTAGCACCTGATCAGTTTTGTCTCACCTTGCTTGAATCTGGGGTCCCATCATTGGACGCGTTTTCTTCTTCACTAAGAGTTTGTGGTTTTGAGGGAGCAGGGACAGATGAGGAGGTTACAGTAGATGTTGACTGGCGAGATGCAGACAGTGCAGCTGAGGTTCGGGCCTTCCCACCGTCACCCTGTTGCTGTAATATGCACAGAATTATTGTCATTAGAATTTTGTTCAAAACCGTTCCCTAAAGTCTGTATTGGAACTATTCATTACATCACACATGGTGAGACTACTCTCGAGTTTCCAGAATGTCCACAAAAATGTCACTTCAAGCACCAAACCAAAAAGTAACTAGAAAGTGATGTGTCTGTCATTGGGTCTGGCATGTTGCTGAAACACATAAGGCAGCAGTACTGAAGGTGTGGCAGTGTGTATGCAAGTGCGTGTTTTGGTCCTGACAGAAAAAAGGGTGACAGGTGGTCGGAGTGATGCATTAACGTTGCATTTCATGAAAAGTTAGGCAAAAGCACAACACAAACTCTGCAGATGTTAACAGATGCTGTAACCATCATTCACCAAGCACTGGACCCTCCTTTTCTCTAATTTTAAGGTGATTCATCCTCATTGTTGTTCTGTGGATTAAATATACAGGGTTATTCAAAATGATTGTCGGGGCGCAACTGTCCAGCGGCAATTCCGCACCAAATTTGGGAAACAACCACCATCTGACAATTCCATTTGAAGGTGGTATGCACAGTTTCAGGAGACAGGCTGCGCGTGTAACCCGGAACTGAAGATATGAATCAGAATCACCACTGAAACCATCACCGCTGACATGCGGAATGAACTCGATTATCGCATTGATATTTGTACAGTCACAAAGGGTGCACATAGAGAGCACCTTGAAGGTAAGTAACAAAAACTTTGAGTGTTGTTCCAATAAATAAAAAAATACATATACTCCTATCTCAAGTGTATTGTGTATGACAAGTTGTTAAAACCCCGACAATCATTTTGAATAACTCTGTATATATTTCCCAACAAAGTCATACACAACACCATACATAAGCCCAACACAAGTTTTGGCTTATTACAAACCATCAACAGGCCCTCTCTTTTAGGAACCATGCAATAAAAACGTATGCCTGCAGTTATGAAAGAGCTCTCTTCCTTCGCAGAATACGTCACAGGAATATACTAAGAAATTATTACTAGAAAGGAACAAGAAAAATATTTACCAACATATAATATAGGGGTCACACGTAAAATTTGTGTAAGAAACTGTTTTGAAAAAGCATGGGTTGGCAGTAAAATCATTGAAAGGTGCACACTTTTATCATATTCTGGTAAGGGACAAAAGTCTTCACTTGATGCACAGTATTTTGAAAATATTCCAAGAATCTTCTATAGGTATTATGGTTTTATCTTCTGCATACTGAAAGATTTGAATCAGTAATGTATTTACGTGAGGAGAGGACTAATTTAGTTAATGTTTATGTCCATATTTGAAAGTCAGTGTTACAGCAAACATTTTAAGACTATTACCTTTTGCTGAACAATGTTAAGATTCAAAGACTAAATGTGGTGTGTGCACTGTCATGTACAGCAGCCCACTGTGGCATGAATCCTGTTCTCCATACAATGTTTTCCCATTACACTGACCTGCTGGTTCTGTAGCTGCTGCTGCATGAGATGGAGGAGCCTTTTCTTGCGTCGACGGAGCCTCAATTGCAACAGGTCTCTTTCTTTCTTGCTCTGGGCTGCCTTTTTACTTGCATATGATGAAGCACATGTATGACTGCAGAATCTGCAGCTCACAAATTCTGATGCCAGGCCGTAACACCCACAGCCCTCACAGCAGTAAATGTCATCAGAAGTTCCACTGGGCTTTGTTGCCTGATCATTCTTACTGTCTGTTAACAAAACACCACAGATACATTTTATACAAAATGCATTCCATACTTTCCCTCTTATTCAGTTGGTATTGGGAACTCTTTGCCCACTGGTAAATTGGTAGGGGTGTGAAGCTGGCCTTTTACCTCAATCTAGTGCTGGAGTTAAGAATGTGTGGAGCTATACCTCCAATCCCTCACATGCCTTCATGGCACCACAGGAACAATGTTATCATTTTAAAGATATATACATTCTCAGGTGCAATATACTGGTATATTATTCATGCTTGTACTTTTAATACTGTATTCCACGTTTATGCTTTGTATTATAATTTACTGATAATCAGTAAAAACATAATGACACCAGCATATGAGGCATTCTTCATATTTCTGTGAAAGTCATATCTTATGTGTGACCACTCAGAGAAAACATTTTTATTTGGTCAAATGAGAATTGTCATTAAAATAATCCCTTTGGATAAACTAAAAAAACCAGGAATGCAGTTTTACTTGAAGACCTCCACATTACATGTGCTTCTTTATACAGTACACATAAAATATGCAGATCAGTAAATATTACGTTGCACTCTGAACATAAAATCTGATAACTGAGAATATTTTAAACATTAAAACACATCCAAACTGAAGGAATGCATCACATAAAGTAAGGTACCATCTTATAAGAACTTCTCCCAGGGACTTATTACAGAGCATTCTCATAGAATTACACCTGCCTTAGTCTGTCACAATCTGTAGAAAGTTACAGGTTTTACAGCACACAAATGTACACTATATAAAAAAGTTATCTGTATATACAAATGTTTGGTGGGTAGTAGACTGAATCCCAAGATATGTAAAAGTCACATTACAAAGGTGCATATGGAACGAAACCCTTACATAAGCTCAAGAGTGACTGTACTTTATTTTATATAACACTATAGCCTGAATATGGACAAACATCACACCATGGCTCTTAGTGTGTCCTGGTTTTAACGATCCTGTTTCTCACCTGACCGATTATCAGGTCCTTCATCATCCTCATTTTTCTTTCCACCTGCATCACCTTCTACATCGGGAATGCTTACTGGTGCAGTGGGTTCATCTTTAATAGCCTCCTTATTCTTTTTGGAAGACATAAGTTTCTCATACTCTTCATCATCCACTACTTCCATCATACCAAATTCATTCAGACAGAACTGAAATAAAGGATCCTATTACATGACATGAATATTTTACTGGCGACTGTCAGATACAAGAAAACAAATTGGAATACATACAAGGGAAATTAGCTTCATTGATTAAAATGTATTTGAATAGAACATGCAGTAAAGCCTGGATAGCTGAAAGTTTGACTGATACATTTCCTGTTAAGAAGGGTATGAAATAAGGACATGCATTTTGGCCACTGTTTTTCAAATTTCCATTAGAATTAGCCACTAAGAAGTCCAAGAAAATTAGGAGAAACTGAGAGTGAATGGAACATATCAGCTTCTGGTCTGCACTGGTGATGTCAAATATTATAAGTTCTACTGGCTGTGAGTAAGCTTGGTCTGGAAAAAACTACAGTCAAAACTACGTATAGGTTAGGTTAGGTTAGGTTTATATCTCATTAACAAAATACGGAACTAAATGACAACACAGACACAGCTGATAAACCTTTTGAAAATATGGCAAAGTCAAATATTTTGGAATGTTACTAACAAATAAAGACTACTTTAATGGAGAAATTAAAAGCAGATTAAATTAAAGGAATGCCTGTGACCATACGGTCCAGAATCTTTTGTCTTCCTGTCTGCTGTCTAAACACATAAACATTACAACACATAGAACTATAATTTTTCCTTTTGTTATGTATGACTGTGAGTGTTGGTCTATGACATTAATGGCAGAACATGGTGCTGAGGAATACAAACAGACTGAAAAGGCAGGAAGTAACAGGAGTACAGAGAAAAATGCATATTGAGTAGCGTCATGGTCTGCAGTCCTTACGAAGTATCATTAGGATGACTGAATCAAGGAGGTTAACACTGATAGGGTAAGTCATCCACACAGGGTTATGGTGAGAAAATTTGAAGGAAAAAGTTTCCTGGAAGACTAACTACATATGTATCACTAAAAAACATAATTAAAGAAACAGGATGGGCATGAACTGGATTTGTATGAGTGACAGTCAATGATGAGGGCAGCAATGCAGCTGGTTTCCATGAAATGTGGGGAATTAGACTTGCTGTGCAATGGTCAGCATCTCAAGAGGTACTCTACTCCATGGACTTAGTTCATGAATCTGGAGCATTAATACCTGCATGTTAAGATACATAAATCATACAGACCCATATTTTTTTTATGTAATGTCAATTAAAAATTTCTGTTCCAAATCCAGCCTTGCAGATGCCAGTAGCAGTGAACACACACACACACACACACATCAGCATACCTTCAGATTGCTTCCAGGCAAGGTTCCAATTCCATCTTTCCATTCCAGGACTTTCATTGGATCAAAATCCTCAGCATTTGCATCAATCTGTTCTGCCTTGACATCTTGCTTGACAATCTCGATCTTGACGTCATCTTCTGGAATCTCCTTTTTTGTTTCCTCTTTTATAGCAAACTCATCCTTCAAAGGATTCACTTTGATTAGTGTCACTTCATCATCAGCAGAACTCATTTTATTTTGCTCATTATCTTTTATCACGGTTGGGCTGTTTGGTGCAAAAATGGCATCTACTGTTTCTTTTAGACACCTGTTCAAATCTTGATTCAGCTTCTTCTTATCATCTGAATTATTATTGTTATTGTTACTGTTCGTGTCAATGTTGTTGTTGTTGTTGTTGTTGTTGCTGCTACTGCTGTTATTGTTGTTGCTACCATTTTCATTACTGCTGCTGCTGCTGCTGTTGTTGTTGTTGTCATTGTTGCTGCTGCTGTTGTTGTTGTTGCTGCTGCTGCTGCTGCTGTTCAAGGTAGAATTTTTCTTGGTGATGGTTTCGTCATCTACGGATGGTTTCTTCAGTAATATCGGTGCTGCAGTGGTGGTATCTTTCAATGGTGTCAAGGTTGTAGAGTCTGGCAGCAGTAAGCCATTAGCTTTCATACTGGTTGTCTTTGCACCTGGATATTTGGCGATAGGTTGCAGGGGTGGTAGCTGTCCGACACTACCCGCTAATGGCTTTGCTTCTCGGAGTACTGCAAAGAACAAATAATTAAATTATACAGTTTCAAATATGTAACTTCACGTACTGAGGGATGACAATCATGAAACAAAATTGCATGCAGGAAGAAATTAACAGCAGATTAAATTCAGGGAATGCCAGCAACCATTTCGTCCAGAATCTTTTGTCTCCTGCTTGCTATCGAGGAATATTGAGCTTAAAATATATGCAACTATACTTTTGCCCCTTGTTTTGTATGGATGTGAAAGATGGTCTGTCCTGCTGAGGAGAATATTTGGGCCCAAGAGAAAAGAAAAATTCTACAATGAGGGGTGTCATGATTTGCACTGCTCACCAAATATTATTTGAGTGGCCAATTCAAGGAGGATAAGATGGTTGGACCATGGGGCATGCATTTGGTGGGGAAACATGAAGAAAAGATACCACTTGGAAGATACAAGAATAGGTGGGAGAATAATATTAAAATTAATTTAAAATAACAGGATGGTAGGGCATGGACTGGATTCATCTGGCTCAAGTTAGAACAAGTGGCAGACTTGTGTGTACAAAGTAATGATTCTTGAGGTCCCTGAAAGTGTGGGGACCTTCTTGCCTCGCTGAGCAACTATCAACTTCTCAAGAAGAACTCTGCTCCATGGGGTTAGTTAATCTAAAAATGTACATGTTTGTAGGGTTTTTTTACGTTCAATGGACCATGCATTGTATAATATGGCAATAATTATCCAACAAGATGCAACAGAATACAGTTTATTTAAATCTGTCAACTGCTCAACATGTTTCGGGTGATATTTCACCCATCATCAGGAGCTCATAACACTACATCTACAGTCTCCTGCATTAATGAGACCTGTACTGCTACCTGTTGTGAACGTCCCGTCCAGACATGTTTACAACAGGTAGCAGTACAGGTCTCATTAATGCCAGGTACTGTAGATACAGTGTTATGAGCTCCGGATGAAGGGTGAAATACCACCCGAAACATGTTGAACAGTTGACAGATTTAAATAAACTGTATTCTGTTGCATCTTGTTGGATAATTATTGCCATGTTTGTAGGGTTTTAATTTTTTTTTATTCTAAACCAAAGTTGCAGTGAATGAAAATATGATTTGGAGTACACAACCAAAACTTACCAGTTACAGATCCTTTCCCCTCTGTATGGATCTGGCCATTTGAGATCTTGAGGTTGATCATGCCACTCTTGCCGCCTCCAACTGTAGCTGGGATTGACATCGGTACCAGAAGACTGGCTACTTTTGGTTGCTGGGATTGTGAAGATTTTGTGATGTTGCCAGTAGGAGGTGGTTTGGGTGCTAACTGGGGAAGAACTGGCACAGGAGCCAACAGCAGTTTCTGATTGGTTGCTGGAACCAATCCTGCTGTTGGCAACACTAGCTGAGGGCTTTCACATGGCTTGCCGACTCCCATGCCTGGCTTGATAATCGTTCCCAAGTAAGCGAACGTATGTTTACCAATGCCAGGGCCACTGACAGACACAGGAACAATTGTAGCAGTAGAGCCTGTTGGGGTGCGTGGCGTCTGAATTACAAAGTGTGGTTGTGGAGGTTGTTGTTGTGTCTGCTGTTGATCCAGAGTTGCTGAAACAAGTTTTGAGGAAGAGGTTGTCGTAGTAACAACAGGTGTTGGAGAGATTGTAGATGAAGCAACAACAGGAGCCATAGCCAACTTTGGAGCCAACGCTGGAATGAACTGCGTGTTTGTTGTCACAAATTGTGGCTTAATGGCACTGGACACAACCTGGAACACATTGTGATTTGTGTTTCTTGAGACTGTAAAGCACACAAGTTCCAACATTTCTTTAATGGTTACATACAGAATGTTTAAGCTGCCAATCAAGAACTGCATGTTGTTAATGTGCCATCACTGTGGTGCCATGAAACTTCACAGACAGTATTGTCAGGAAGCAGACAAATAACTTGGCTAAAGAAGCATATGTTTTCACACTACAGATGTCCTACATGCCCACAATATCAGTTGACCTATTGGACAAGTACACCAGATTTCTGCTGTTAGATTAATAAAATCATAACTACATAATCAAAACCATAAACATAACCTGTGCCTTGATGGGAAAGCGGATGTAAAAAGGGTGAAGCTGAAAACATCTTTCCCTTCATTTTATTTCTTCTGTGTCTTCACAAACTAGGAACAGTCCACATGACTGTGTTCCACAACAACATGTCACAGTAGCTTTCTTGTGTCACTGACTTCTTTGTGGAGCTGTCCCGTTCATATCTGACCTGAATCAAGATGTGGCCTGACAGTGGTGTAATCACAGTTTAGAAAAATAATGCTAATCTAATTTAATATTCTTTTCACTACATTATTTTGCCCGTAACATTTTTACAATGTATGTGCAAAGCTTACAGCTGATGTTTTCTGTGATGTGGTGATACGGTACCATGTACGTTGGTGTACGATTACCAGCACATCAGATGAATGCACAACCTCTGCCGCTAGGATCAAACCTGCACATCAACGCAGCATCACAATGCAGATGACCTTTCTTTATACTCACTGCTCTGAAGATCTAAAATCTTATATGTTTTTAATATTGCTATAATTAACTGCCACATCTGTTATTACTTTCTGGGCAGGGTGAGGCTGGGACTATTGGTACTCCAGCTGCTAAAGCTGATTGTACCACCTCCAAATGTTGCACAAATGAATAGGAAGCAATGGCAGGATGATAAGTGCAAGAGGAAAACTTAAGTTCTTGGAGAAAGATCTTTGTCACCGCCACCAAGGAACTACTATATTTAGAAATAATAATAATGATGATGATGACAACAACAGTAACAACCCTCCAAAGTTACATAGATCTTTCTGATTCTAAATGGACAGAATGACCAGTATGTGTGAGTGTGCTGTGTACTTATGCTCCATCATTCCCTACACCTGCATTTACTTATTTCTGAGAGAGGTAATAGTGTGGATGCAGTAAAGTCCCTCACAGAATAACCAGATATTTCATTCAGAATACAGCACACACCAATTTGCTGGTGTAGGGGGAGTAAAAATACTATGCAACTTTAATGTGAAGAATTAGTAACAAGATGTAACACTTCAGAAAATAAAATCATTGCATGGTTTGAGGTCTTCATGGTGCAATTATGGTTAGCTTTGGAAATTATACTTGTTCAAGAGTTTTGAGTGTCTCTGCAAACAGATCTTAATTTCACATATGTGCAATATGTGACGTCCTCAAAGTGATATTACTGAACATGCCAGTCTTCTGGGACGTGGGTGAGTACTTTGTGACATTCTGAAGGCAGTATGATCCTTCAAAACATTGGGAACTGCTCACTAATGACATAATATTACATCCAAGAAGACTTAAATCTTAAGATATCTTAATTTACTCCTTGATGATGTCTATATTGAATGAGAGAATGAACAGAGAAGGTAGCATCAAGGTACTAATGGCATCTGCCAAGAAACACTTTGAAAACCACAAAGAATCTTGGTTACAATTTCCAACTCATGGGTCAAGAACCAAACCCGGGATCTGTCAAATATGAATTAGGAGTCCCTTCTAAAGGGTTCTGATAATGGTGGAGTATCACAAAATTAATTGGTTTCTGGATACCATGCATCACACAGCATTCTGGACACAGAAACTATCTGTTTGCATCCTCAGCTTAAATAACAGAGAGGAATTACTCCGTACCTTTTTCAATTACTGGATGTTCCTTGTGTCCAGAGATTAAGAGTAACCCTTCAGTTAGACTCAGTTCAGTAAACTAATCATTAAAAGGACCCTATCTTTTCATCCTTCTCTCATTATCCCATGTTTGCAACACAGTAGAATCTTTATCTTTGAGCACCTCAGTGTTCAGGATTTCAGCCTTCCATTGTCACCCATTCTATAAAACTGTCCCCACCCTTCATGATTGGTTCCAACACATTTGGATGAAATCATGTGTCTGGCAAGTCATATTCCCCTCCCCCCTTTTCCTGCTATTGTGCAGATCACTCTCAGTGCAGCAAAACTCTGTCTTTCATGAAGTGAGATTGAATTCTTTCATAACGTGGCAATAGTCACTCCTTTGATCATTCAACTATTTTATGATTCCAGAATGTCTTCATGCTTATTATAAACAAACTTCCATGCTTTTTATGATGTATTTTGTATTTTTATTACTGATATGTCTACATGTTCTTGGAGCAGAATAGACGATTTACATGATTCCAGAGTTCTGGGCATTTTCATCAGTCCCAATTAATCATTAATATCAAGACTGTACTTCTTTTATATGAATCTCACCTGCGTTCCAGTTGAAGTAGTTGAAACTGGCAAAGTCCCAGCACTGCTGTTTCCAACCCGCATTCCTGCAGGTCCTTGGATGTACAAGAGTGGAAGCATGCGTGTGCTGGTCTGTTGCTGCTGCGCAGAAGGTGCAACTGTGGCAAGTGGAGACTCTGATGATATGTTTCCTGCATTCTCTGGAAGTTTTCCTGAAGTTGTCTCACATGAAGCAGTAGGTACCTGTGATGTTGCCATTGATGTTGCATTCATCCTAACAACCAAACAGTTCTCAAAGTCATAACAATACCTCACCATGTTTGATGATCAGACTGTGTCATATCTGCCACTGAATTTAAGGCAATTCCATGACTTCTTTTTGTGTAATTAACATTATGGAAAAAAAAAAAAGTCACCTTTTGAAGGACAAGAAAAGATCATGGATACCATCTTTCCCTAGATACATGGGTCATATTAGCTACTTACACAACCACCTGCATACTTTAGCCACTGCTAATGAAATTTATATTTCAGTTCTAACTCCTTCCATAGGTTGAATGGTATTGTAAATATTGCAACTGCTTTCAAAAATTGTTGCTACATTTTAAAAAATTTACTGAACAAGATGGGTGTATATGATAGTTATGGTTTCCCATGAGATGAATACCATAAATTCATTTCATTCACTACCTGCCAGCAATTGTTTCATTTTGGGTTCTGAGCAATCTAAACAACAGGGGCTTACACAAAACGTAGTAAGTAGTGCTACATATTAAAAATATACATAATATAAAAGCTTCATGGTACCCTTAATTTCACCCCCCCCCCCCCCCCCCCCCCAAAACAGGGGTATAATTTTTATACCCCCCCTTTTTGAATTTAGTTTTGGGGGGTATTTAAAGGGG